>Ga0163151_10002572_pt1 | contig 27766 bp, 24 predicted proteins | sample OliLakLV19MP5IB2_FD_145596 | JGI IMG/M metagenome (GOLD analysis project Ga0163151, IMG submission 145596) | Freshwater microbial mat bacterial communities from Lake Vanda, McMurdo Dry Valleys, Antarctica - Oligotrophic Lake LV.19.MP5.IB-2 | ecosystem: Environmental > Aquatic > Freshwater >...
TCTTAACTAACACAAACATAGGAACTTATATGCAACTTTGCTACTTTACTTATCAACATAATGTGTTGATTGTCAAATATTTACCAACCCCGAAACTTTAGTCAGTTAAATGAATTGGTGAATTCTTTGTTGATTTTGTCGAAATTGGATAACGGGAATAAATCCTTTGTCGAAAAAATTAGAATAGACGAGGTCTTGTATAACAGCATAGAAAAAATATCGACAGATTATGCCAACTTTAAAGTTAACTTTAACATCGACATAATTGAAAATTTGGAAGATTTATTAGAGATAGATTGCAACCAAAATTTGCTCGAAATTGTATTCACTAACTTGTTAAAGAATGCCTATTTGTACTCAGATAATAAAGCAGTAAGCGTTCATTTAATAGAGGTGAATAAGCGAATTGCAGTTCAATTTAGCAATTCGGGAGAGACTCTAACCGATAAGGAACAATTAAATTTATTTATGCCATTTATGCGGGGCAACAATGCCAAGCATAAAAACGGTTTGGGACTTGGTCTAAAAATAGTGCAAAGGATTTTAACTGTTTATGGAATTAAAGTAAGTTATCAAACTAGCAATAACATGAATGTTTTTACCATTCAGTTTTGATCCAATTAAAGCTTTAAGGTATTTTTAAGGCGTTTCTTAAGGTGATTTAAAGACTACTTGCTCAATTTTGGCCTATAATTAATGTTAAGGTCTAAAGTAAATGAGGTATTTGTTGTTGTTAATATGCGCCTTTTGGGCTGAACCAAATTTTTCTCAAACAGCTTTAAGCTTGGAACAATGTGAAAATTTGTTTCAAAAAAGCAACCTTTCTCTGCTTGCCCAACAATACAACGTGGATGCAAGTAAGGCGGCTGTTATTCAGGCCAAAATTTGGGACAGGCCTTATGTTTCGAGCGAATTAAATCTATTAAATCCACCTGCGAATAAAATGTTTGATGTGGGTTCTTATGGACAAAAAACTTTGGCCATTCAGCAATTAATTTATTTGGGCGGTAAGAAACGCAAGGAGGTCGATTTTGCTAAATCGAATGTTGGTATATCGGAGTTGCAATTTGAACAGTTGCTGCGCAACCTGAGGTTTGAGCTTCAGCAAAGTTTTTACCAAGTTTATTTTAATCAAAAAAAAGCAAATAGCCTTAAGTCGCAGCTTGCCAATTTAGATTCTTTAATTAACACGTATTCGGTTCAGGCCGAAAAAGGAAATGTGCCTTTAAAAGATGTGGTGCGACTTCAATCGCTTTCGTTGTTTTTTAAGAATGAGCTGCTAGATATACAAAAAGATATTTTTGTGCAACAGGAGAATCTTAAAATATTGACCAATACTTCCGAAAATATTAATGCTCTTGTAAGCGAAGATTCTTTAAATCAGAAATACCTGAAACCAATTTTACAAGTAGAGGAACAGTTGCAGAAGAAGGCCCTGCAAAAAAATCCCGAATATTTAACTGCACTTAAGATTATGGAGAGCAATGATTTGATGTTGAAATGGCAGAAATCGCTTGCTACACCTGATATAACCGTGGGTGCAAATTACGATCAACGTGGTGGCGCTTTTAATAATCAAGTGAATTTAACTTTTGGAATTCCATTGCCATTGTGGAACACAAATAGGGGAAATATTAAAATGGCCGCGGCGCAATTGGGTCAGACAAAAATGTTAAAGGAGCAAAAAGTGTTGGAGATAAATTCGAAAGTATCTACTGCTTATAATACGTTTATTTACCAGCAAAATCAGTATCAGCAGAGTGTTTCAATCTTTCAGAATTTTGAAAAGGTGTATCGAGGTATTCTTCAAAATTTTCAAAAGAGGAATATTACCATGATTGAGTTTACAGATTTTATGGAGAGCTATAACCAGAGCATTTTGTTTTTGAATGAGATTAAAAAGCAGGTCATTATTAATGGCGAAAACTTGAACTATTTAACCAACGAAAAAGTATTTTAATACAATGAGAATGAAAGAGACATTTGGAAAAATAATGGTAAGTGCTTTTTTGCTTTTGCTGGTATCCTGCGTGCCGCAAGAAAAGAAGGGTGAGGAGAAGGAAACTTTTGTGATGAGCGATAAAATGCTCGCTACCAGTAAAACAGAAGCAGCCAAAATAGAACGGGTGAAAAATCAATTGAATTTTTACGGAAAAATAACGGCCGATAACAACAAGATGATTGAGGTTTTTCCTGTGGTTGGTGGCAATGTGGCAAGGGTTTATGTAGAGCTGGGCGATTATGTGCAAAAGGGGCAGTTATTGGCTACCATTAAAAGTACAGAGGTTGCAGGCTTTGATAAGGAGTTGGATGATGCTAATAATGATTTAATAATTGCCACCAATAGATTGAAGGTTGCCAAGGAATTATTTGAAGGCAAATTGGTAACAGAGCGAGAGGTAATTGAGGCTAAAGGGGAATTGGAAAAGGCGCAATCGCAATTGAATCGAATACAAGAAACCTTTAAAATTTATAATATTAAAGCCGGTGCCATTTATGAAGTTCGGTCGCCTTTAAGTGGTTTTGTTATTCAAAAAAGTATCAATGAAGGCATGCTTTTAAGAAGCGATAAGAGTGATAATATTTTTGATATTGCGCAAATTGATGATGTGTGGGCAATTGCCAATATCAATGAAAGTGATATTGCTCAGGTGAAGCTTGGTATTGATGCTGAAATCACCACTTTGAGTTATCCCGATAAAGTTTTTATTGGAAAGGTTGATAAGATTTACAACATCATTGATCCTGAAACCAAGGCCATGAAGGCGAGGGTTAAATTACAAAATGAAAACTTTATGCTTAAGCCCGATATGCGTGCCACCATTAAATTATCTTATATAGAAAATAAAGAATTGCCTGCCATTCCTTCGGCTGCCATCATTTTCGATAAAAGTAAAAACTATGTAATGATCTTCAAGGACAGAAATAATATTGAAACCCGACAAGTAGAGGTTTTTAGAAAAGTTGGTGAAATCACTTACATATCTGCTGGAATCAGCGCTGGAGAGCGGGTGTTAACCAGCAATCAGCTTTTGGTTTATGATGCGTTGAATGACTAAAGTTTAATTGATAATTAAGAATTATATTGATGGTTAAGTGAATATAAAATTATGAGAGAAAATATTATAAAAAACAAAAGTTTTGACTTTGCGATTAAAATTGTAAATCTGTATGAACACATCGTGGAAACGAAGAAGGAATTTGTGTTAAGCAAACAGTTGCTTCGCTCTGGAACGGCTATTGGTGCTATGGTTAGGGCGTCTGAACATGCAGAAAGCAAAGCCGATTTTATTCATAAATTATCCATTGCTTTAAAAGAAGCAAATGAAACCGAATATTGGATTTTATTGCTCAAAGAAACTCAATATTTAAATGATGAAATGTTTCAATCGGTTCAAAACGATACCGAAGAAATAATTAAACTTTTAATCAGTATTATTAAAACCTCAAAAGTGAAATAATCACTCCATTTTCAATTCTCCATTCTCCATTCTCAATCCTCCATTTTCCATTCTCAATCCTTCATTCTCAATTCAACTAAAAGGTGAATAAACTAATCAAAAACATCATCGCATTTTCTATAAAGAATAAGCCCTTTACTTTCTTTTGGGTAGGCGTTTTGGTGATCTCTGGTATTGTGGCTTTTAAGAATATGCCCATTGAAGCCTTTCCAGATGTTACCAATACTCAAATAATTATTGTAACCGAATGGAATGGCAGGAGTGCCGAGGAAATTGAACGATTTGTTACAACGCCCATAGAAATTTCTATGAACTCGGTTCAGAAAAAAACCAGCGTCCGCAGCATTACGATGTTCGGACTTTCTGTAATCAAAATAATTTTTGAGGATGGTGTGGAGGACTTTTTTGCAAGGCAGCAAGTCAATAATTTGTTGCGTAATGTATCCTTGCCAGAGGATGTTACACCCGATGTGCAGCCTCCTTATGGTCCAACGGGTGAGGTTTTTCGCTATGTGCTAAAAAGTACAAGTAGAGATTCGCGCGACTTGCTAACCATTCAAAATTGGACCATAGATAGGCAGTTGCGCTCTGTGCCAGGGGTAGCCGATTTGGTGGCTTTTGGCGGACAAGAAAAGACGTACGAAGTAAGTGTGGATCCGGTTCGATTAGCTAAATATGATGTAACGCCTTTGGAGGTTTTTGAAGCTGTTAACAAAAGCAATTTAAATGTTGGCGGCGATGTGATAGAGAAAAACAAACAGGCTTATGTGGTGCGTGGTGTGGGACTTTTGGGTTCAATTGCAGATATAGAAAACATCATTGTGAAGGAGGCCGGTGGAAACCCAATTTTGGTGAAAAACTTAGCCGATGTAGAAGAAGCTTCGATGCCAAGAGTTGGGCAAGTTGGCTTAAATGATAACGACGATGTGGTAGAGGGAATTGTGGTGATGAGAAAGGGTGAAAATCCCAAAGAAGTACTGGGTAGAATAAAGGAAAAAATTGCCGAACTCAACAACCGAATTCTGCCAAGCGATGTAAAAATGGAAACCTTTTACGACCGCGATAACCTTATGAATTTTACCACCACTACAGTGATGCATAACATGCTTGAGGGCATTCTTTTTGTCACTGTTATTGTGTTTCTTTTTATGGCCGATTGGCGCACCACTGTTACCGTTTCAATTATTATTCCTTTGTCGCTTTTGTTTGCGTTTTTGTGCTTAAAGTTAATGGGCATGAGCGCCAATTTATTGTCGTTGGGTGCGGTAGATTTTGGTATTATTATAGATGGGGCGGTGGTGATGGTGGAAGGGGTCTTTGTGACCCTAGACCACCTTGCCAATAAGCGAGGTATGCTAGCTTATAACAAACTGGCCATTGGCAGTGTTATTAAGAAAACAGGAACAGAACTGGGTAAGGCAATTTTCTTTTCAAAATTAATCATTATAACCGCCTTGCTTCCAATTTTTGCGTTTCAAAAAGTTGAGGGTAAAATGTTTTCGCCGCTAGCTTTTACCTTGGGTTTTGCCTTGTTAGGTGCGTTGATTTTTACCTTAACATTAGTGCCAGTTTTATGCCATATTTTCCTCAATATGAACGTGCGCGAAAAGCACAATCCTTTTGTGAATTTTTGGAATAGGATTGTAGCAAAAGGATTCGCATTGACCTTTAAACATAAGGTTAAAACGCTCGTATTTTCATTGGTATTAATCATCCTAACTTTTTTCTCGGCAAAGTTTTTAGGAACAGAGTTTTTGCCTCAATTAAATGAAGGCGCCCTTTGGGTGGAGGCCAAATTTCCCATGAGTCAGGCGCTCACAGAAACCGTAGAGAAAACAGCCATGCTTAGAAAGGAATTGCAACAATTTCCAGAGGTAAACGGGGTGTTGTCTCAGGTAGGTAGAAGCAATGATGGCACTGATCCAAGCGGTTTTTACTATGTTCAAATGCAGGTGAATCTTAAAAGTAAAGACGATTGGAACCGCAAGATTTCTATGGACGATTTGGTGCGAGAAATGGATGATAGCCTAAGTAAATACCAAGGAATTGGGTATAATTATTCGCAACCCATTATAGATAATGTGGCCGAAAGTGTGGCCGGAATCAATGCTTCCAATGCAGTAAAAATTTATGGCGATGATCTTGATGAATTGGATAAAATTGCCAACGATGTATTGAAACAAATTGAACACGTTGATGGCATAAAGGATGTTGGTATTTTAAGGAATGTTGGTCAGCCCGAAATTAGTGTGGTATTAGATAGGGAAAAAATGGCCGCATACGGCGTGCAACTTTCCGATGCACAAGCGGTTTTAGAAATGGCCTTCGGAGGAAAAACCGCCACACAGAAATATGAGGGCGAAAGAAAATTCGACGTGCGCATTCGTTACCAAAAGCAATATAGGAAAGATGAAATTGACATGTCGAACCTAAAAGTTCCCACCATTACAGGTGTTAAAATTCCCCTCAAAGAAATCGCCTCTATTAAAACCATCACTGGTCCAGCATTTATTTATAGAGACAATACCAAACGATTTATAGGTGTGAAATTCTCGGTGCGCGATAGAGATTTGGGCAGTACCATTGCCGAAGCGCAAAAAAATGTAGAGAGTAATATAAAGTTGCCCATAGGCTACAATATTGGTTGGACAGGCGAATTTGAAAATCAGGTAAGGGCAATAGGAACGCTCGCAGATATGGTTCCCATAAGCCTTGTAGGCATTTTTGTTTTGCTATTCATCCTATTTGGTAACATCAAAGATTCTCTTATTGTTTTAACAAACGTGCCATTTGCCATCATTGGCGGCATCTTGGCCTTGCACCTAACTGGCATTAATTTTGGGATTTCGGGCGGCGTGGGATTCATTGCCTTATTTGGTATTTGTATTCAAAATGGCGTGATTCTAATTACCGAATTTCACAACAATATCAAGAAAAATATGGACTTGGCCCTCGCCATTATGGAAGGTGTTAAAGTGAGAACCCGACCAGTGGTTATGACCGCACTTATGGCCTCTATAGGACTGCTTCCTGCCGCTATCAGTTCTGGAATTGGTTCAGAAAGTCAAAAGCCCTTAGCCGTTGTAATCATTGGCGGACTGGTAACTGCCACTATTTTAACCCTCTTGGTTTTCCCTATTATTTTTTGGATTTTCAACAGAACCAAACATGAGAAAATAGAGTAATAAATTTGGCGTTTCCCTTTTGCAAAAATTTACCCCATGCTTTTGCAAATTTATACGCATCTGTTTGAACCAAAATTTACCCCATGCTTTTGCAAATTTATACGCATCTGATTGAACCAAAATTTACCCCATGCTTTTGCAAATTTATACGCATCTGATTAGGTAAATTTTCATTTCTGTTTGAACCAAAATTTACCCCATGCTTTTGCAAATTTATACGCATTTGATTAGGTAAATTTTCATTTCTGTTTGAAGCAAATCATTGCGCCAAAAAAAGAGGCTGTCTCAAATATTGAAACAGCCTCTTTTTTATTCGAACCGGTATTTGATGCAAATTTTGCGAATCAAATTTTCCTTTATATTAATTGGTTTAAAGCCCTTAGGCCTTAAACCAATTAATTACAATACATTGATTTCTTTTAATACCACATTCATAGCCCTTACAGCATCTGCGCTCTTGTTAAAAGTTGCTTGCTCATCTGCTGTTAAACTATAATCTACAATAGACTCCCAACCGCCTTTTCCAACAGTAACAGGAACGCCTAAGCAAATATCACTCTGGCCATATTCGCCTTCTAAGTAAACACAACAAGGCATTACACGCTTTTGATCGCGCACAATACTTTCTACTAAAAATGCCGAAGCCGCTCCTGGCGCATACCAAGCAGAAGTACCCAATAACTTAGTTAAAGTAGCACCACCCACCATAGTAGCATCAGAAATTTCTTTCAATTGCGCTGCACTTAATTTGGTAGAAACAGGTACGCCATTTAAAGTCGCCAAACGCGTCAAAGGAATCATCGTTGTATCGCCATGACCGCCTATAACAGTACCTTGAATATCGGCTGTTGGTTGGTTTAGGGCTAATCCTAAATAACCTTTAAAACGTGCGCTATCTAATAAACCACCCATTCCAATAATGCGGTTTTTAGGCAAACCTGTCGACTTAAGCGCTAAGTATGTCATGGTGTCCATTGGGTTAGAAACAACCACAATAATGGCATTTGGAGAGTGCTTTAACACGTTTTCTGCAACGGTCTTAACAATGTTGGCATTGGTACCAATAAGCTCTTCACGCGTCATGCCTGGCTTGCGAGGAATACCAGAAGTGATCACCACCACATCAGACCCAGCAGTTTTGCTATAATCGTTTGTTGTTCCAGTAACACGGGTTTTCATTCCCAATAAAGAAGTAGTTTGATAGATATCAAGCGCCTTGCCTTCGGCAAAACCTTCTTTAACGTCTAATAATACAACCTCATCGGCCAATTCACGGTAAGCAATAACATCGGCAGTAGTAGCTCCAACGGCACCTGCGCCAATAACAGAAACTTTAGTCATGATTTATAAATTAATGTGTTTTTAAAAAAAGTGCTGCAAAAATAGCAAGGTTTTGCAGATAAAGAAATGATTTTGCTTAGGACTTGAACCAAACGCAAATCAATGTCAACCTAAAAAGCTTTTTGCAAATTTTGAAATAGACTAAAATCTAAACACTATCCCAAACTCATACCCAAATTTAATCAGAAGTTTAAGCCTTGAACCCAAAACCCAAAACCCAAAACCCAAAACCCAAAACCCAAAACCCAAAACCCAAAACCCAAAACCCAAAACCCAAAACCCAAAGACCAACTCCCAAAGACCAAAGCCCAACTATTTCAATGCATTTTCAATTGCTTCCTTCACCAACTGACTGGTAAAAGGTTTGCTAATAAAGCCATAACTTTTTGCCTTGCCAATTCTGCTAAAAGTAGCGCCATCCTTGTGGTTTCCAGACGTGAAAATAACCCGAGCCTTCCCATCCATTAATTCGGAAGTATCAATGCCATCTAATTTCCCTTCTAGGCCAATATCCATCAGTACCAATTCAAAGGATTTTTCCTTGATGGCATTGAGCGCATCCATGCCATTTGTTGCATGAACCAAGTTTTGATAACCCAAGTTATCTAAGATTTTCTTTAATGATTCAAAGCTCATCGAATCATCTTCTACAATCAAAATAGAGGTAGTTTTCATGAATAATTTTATTGTCTACAAATATGCGAAAAAAAATGCATCTCATAAAGTTAATTTTTCATCTTGTCAATCTATTACAAGGTCTTTACATTTGCCTTGGTTCAAACCGAAAAATTATGTTAGATAAATTTGGTATCGCTAAACGCATTGCGCAAGAATTAAAAGATGGTTATTATGTTAATCTAGGCATTGGTATTCCTACGCTGGTGGCCAATTACGTGCCAAGTGGCATGGAGGTTATTCTTCAATCGGAGAACGGTTTATTGGGCATTGGTCCTTTTCCCTACGAGGAGGAAGTGGATGCCGATTTAATTAATGCGGGCAAGCAAACCGTTACTACCACTAAGGGTTCCAGCTTTTTCGATTCGGCTATGAGCTTTGGTATGATTAGAAGTGGTAGGGTAGACCTTACTGTTTTAGGTGCCATGGAAGTGGCCGATAATGGCGATATTGCCAACTGGAAAATTCCTGGGAAAATGGTGAAAGGAATGGGCGGCGCTATGGATTTAGTGGCCTCGGCAAAAAACATCATCGTTGCCATGCAACATGTAAATAAGGCCGGCGAATCTAAATTATTGAAGCAATGTAGCTTGCCAATTACCGGACTAGGTTGTGTTAAAAAAGTGGTGACAGAGCTTGGCGTTTTTGATATCACCGAAGCCGGATTTGTGCTGCTAGAACGCGCGCCAGGTGTGAGTGTAGACTATATCAAAGAAAAAACAGAAGGTCGCTTGGTTGTTAACGGCGATATTCCAGAAATGAGCATTTAGCTTTTTTCGGTCTGAACCAACGCGTTTTTTTGAACCAAATCTTTACCGATAACAATTGTCTTTTAATGGAATATAGCGCCCAAGAAATTTTATTAGGCATCGTACAAACTCCAATGCCTTATGGCAAATACAAGGGTACCCTGCTCATGAATCTGCCTGTGCATTACCTCGAATGGATTCAACGCAATGGCTTTCCAAAAGGTAAATTGGGTCAGCAATTAGAAACCCTTTACGAGATTCGTTTAAATGGGTTAGAACATTTGCTAACTCCGCTTAAACACTTGTAAAATGAAGCCTCATCAGCATTTTGTGGTGCATAAACCCTATGGCGTTTTAAGCATAACTCACAAACCGCCACACCAACAAAGCAAAAAAGATCTTAGCACCTTATTCCCTTTTCCAGAGGGTGTTCACCCCATTGGTAGGCTCGATGAAGACAGCGAAGGACTGTTGCTTATGACCTCCAACAGCAAGCTTATGGCCTATGTTAACGGGGCAAAGTTTGAAAAAGAATACTACGTGCAACTCGATGGCGATATCACCCAAGAGGCTATTGAGCTAATGTTGGCCGGATTAACTTTGCGCATTAAACAGGAATTGGTTCAGACCAAACCTTGCCTGGTAAAAAAGTTAGTGGAAATACCTCTGTTCGAACCAAGAATTCCGCCTTCGCGCGCAGGCAAACACCGACCCGCATCCTGGATTTCGGTATGCATTAGAGAAGGCAAATTTAGACAGGTAAGAAAGATGACAGCAGCAGTAGGATTCCCAACGCTGAGGCTCATCCGCGTGCGCATAGACAATATAAAACTAGGCAATTTAAAAGTAGGAGAGGTACAGTCCTTGCCAGAAATTATTCCTTTTTTTCTTCCACCACTTCATGAGTAGCTAAGATTTCTTTTTTCTTCCACACAATCATGCTATAAACACCATAAACCACAAACATTCCTAACAATAGGCCATATAAACCAATGAGCAAGTCTAGGCGACCAATGGTAGGATTTGTTAAGATTAAGAAGCCAAAAACACCACTCACCAAAGCATTGATGTATAGTAAAATTCTATATCCCGGAATAAAATAGGCCGAAATTAAAATTGATATACACATCACTATGGCAAAAATGCCAATAATGTCGGTAAAAATATCTGTGGCCCTGGCAATATTTAACATCACATATATGCCTGTTGCAAGGTCAATTAACCCCCATAATAGTCCGTAAAACCAAGCCTTGTTCGATTTGCGCAGCATAATGGAAAGGATAAAATATAACCCACCAGAGCCTAATAGAACGATGCCTAAAAAATTCATTGGAACTTGAATCATTTTAGACTCCATAAACAAGACTAAAAATCCAAAAAGCATAAATAGCATGCCGCGCACCACCAATGCCCAGCCGGTACTTTTCCTAAACGATTCCATAAATTATTTTTTTATAAATGTAGGCATTCATTAAAAAAATACAAGTTCATTTATTGAATTATCATTTGTAACTTTGTTTTTAGGCTAAATAAATTAAATTCGCCGCGTGATGAGAATAATCTTAATACTGTTAGCAATAATTTGTTTTTCTTCCTCGGATACCTTCGCCCAGAAAAAAATAGGCGGCAAAATGTTGAAAGGATACGATGTGATATACCCATTTAAAAATGGCCGTGCAAAGGTGATTAAAAATGGCAAAATGGGCTTTATTGACATGCAAGGAGAGGAAGTTATTAAACCCGAATTCGATCAAGTTTATCCTTTCGAAAAAGGCTTGGCACGCGTCGAAAACATTGGACTTTTGGGCTTAATCAACGAGCAAGGCGAAATTTTGTTAGATCCTATTTACGATTATATTGGCACCAATAAAGACGGGCTCGTAATCTTAACGCGAAAAGGCAAAAAAGGCTTGGTAAAAATTAACGGAATTACCCCAGAGAACGTAGAATATTTAGTGGATGTAAGAGATTAATTACTCATTCCCAATCCCATATCGAGGTAATCATAAATATCCTTAGGCAACTCATCGCCTTCCTTCTCTGCTCGCTTGTGGCCTAAACGCACCACCACCATCTTTTTTTCTGGAATACAAAAAATATACTGACCTTTAATTCCCCGGGCATAAAACACATCTAAATTTTTGTGCTTCATCACCCACCATTGATACCCATATTGTGTATTGGGTTTGCCTTCTTTGGTAAGAGTGGGTGTAAAATTGATGCTTTGAGCAATGTAAGCGCTATCAATTAATTGCTCATTATTCCAATTGCCATATTGCATCATGAGCTTACCAAATCGCGCAAAATCGCGCGCCCTGGCATAATAGCAACAGCTCACTTTCTCCATGCCATTTTCCTTATCCAAACTCCAATAGGCATCACTTTGGGCCTCTATTTTTTGCCAAAGCACCGCAGCATATTCCGAAACCTTTGCCTTGCCCAAAACCTTCTCCAACATCATGCCTAACAATTGCGTATCACCCCCTTTGTATTCAAACACCTTGCCCGGCTCATTAATCATTGGCGCGCCAAAGACAGTGGCGTTCACATCCGTTCCATAATATGCTTTTGCTGGCCAACCAAATATGCTCCCATAACTTTCTTTAAAATCGAGTCCCGAACTCATTCCCAACAAATTCCGAATGGTAATTCCCTTAAATTTTTCATCTTTATAAGCTTCCACGTAATTTCCAATTGGTTCATCCAAGTTTTTTAAATAACCATCTTTCATAGCCATGCCAACCAACAATCCCGTAAAGCTTTTTGCCATAGAAAACGAGTTGCTAAGGGTTCCTTCATCGTACCCATCAAAATATTCTTCAAACAATAAGCTGTCGCGTTCTATTACTAAAAATGCCGTCGTTTTATATTCCAAGGTCTTTTGTATCAATATAGGTTCGGGTCGAACCAAACCGTAGCGCCGAGATATAGGCCATGCTTTGCCTTGCGAATGCTTAATTGCCCTCGTGGGAAAATCGTTTAGCTCGTCTATGGCAGGTCCCATTTGTCCTCTAAAAATGGTCATTGCCAAGGTGCGGTAAATGTGGTGGTTGCCTGTTAATTCAATGGCAATTGCCAATCCAATAATAACTAAAAATAGTCCTTTGAAAAATTTTTGCATATCCAAATGTAAGGAAATTTTGCTTTAAGTTGCTGGCTATTAGCTTTTGGCCGTTGGCTGTGGTTATTGTTTGGTGGAGTTAGGTTGTTTTTTTTAGGGTGATCTTTTGTCGATGGTCCATGGCCCATTTCGGTGGTTTTATGCTTTGAGTTCTTTGGTTAAACTTCTACGGAAATTTCATTTGCCAGAGGCAAGAATTGTGTAGCCAAAAATGGCTCCACCATTTTTTATGTGAGCACCAATTCTCTTAACAGAATAACTGTACTTCGATAGAAAATTTAGCCTCAGCTAAAAGCATTTAAAACCACAAATGGCTTTGGACCATGGACCATCGACCAAAACTAAATCCCCCACTCCTAAAACCATGCCCCCCAAATTCCAGCCCCCTCACTCCACCTCCGGAATATCATTCAAAAGAAAATTCGTAAACGAAATCGTCCTATGGATATCTGGCCTAAAATTATTGTAAAAGTAGCCAGTGAAATCGCGCTCATAAACCTGCTTACTCAATTTATTGTTATCTATTTTAATTAGAACCGTGATGTATTTTTTATAGCCATCATAATATCCTGCTAGCGGACTTGGTCCGTAAAATACGCGAGAAATGCTTAGGGCAGTATCCACTTTCAATGAAATAGTAAAAGTTAAATTGGGCCACTTTTCCGTAAATTTAAAACCTTGATCCTCCAAGTTTTTGATGCTGGTTTTTCGAATCCTTTTTTCAAATTCGTTCGACATATAGTGCGGCGATTCATTGATATAATTTAGGTTAAATGTGCCCCGCTTTGGCAATGCCTTTACCTTGGATAAATGGAAATATCGTTCATTACACGAACAAAAATATAACAGGCCAATTGCTATCAATATCAAATTTCGAAAATGCATGGAATAATTGATTTTTAAATAATGAATAAAGTAATTAAGACCACAAAACTTCACTGTGAGTTGCTTTAGCACCAACGGCTATTGTGAGTTGCTTTAATTTTATGTTTTCTCAAAATATGTATTTTAAAATGGTTTAGCTATTTTGCTTGTTAAAGATTACCAAGGCCTTTCTTAAATTTTTTAAATCTTTCACAAAATTATTTTTTGGTTCAAAACGAAAGAAACAAAACTACGCGTTAAAAGTGCTTAAAATGCAAACTGATGAATTAACAATTGTGTTTGATTTTCTTTATTTAAAATAATAGGTAAATCAATGATATTTAAGTATATTCGTTAGGCGGCTAAATAAGCTTTATGGCCGTTAACAAGTGGATCATTTACTTAAAAATAAGGCAAGAATTGGACCGCAGAATATAACTCATTCGCGTTTAGCCAATATGCCTTAGTTTAAGTATTATCTGCTTTCGCTTTATAATTTAAAAATAAATATCATGAGCAATTTAAATGAAAATAAATGTCCGGTAGACCACAAACAAAAAAACACGCCAGTAGGGGGCAATGGAACTGCCAACAAAGATTGGTGGCCCAACAGACTTAATTTGAACATCCTTCGTCAGCATTCTTCTCTGTCTAATCCAATGGATAAGGGTTTTAATTATGCCGAGGAATTTAATAAATTGGATTTAAAGGAAATTAGGAAGGATATTTTTGATTTAATGACCACTTCGCAAGACTGGTGGCCTGCCGATTATGGACATTACGGACCTTTGTTTATTCGCATGGCATGGCACAGCGCAGGTACATACCGCATATCGGATGGTAGGGGAGGTGCAGGTAGCGGAAACCAACGATTTGCGCCATTAAATAGCTGGCCCGACAATGGCAATTTGGACAAAGCACGTTTTTTACTTTGGCCCATCAAACAAAAATATGGTAAGCAAATTTCATGGGCCGATTTAATTATTCTCACAGGCAATTGCGCCCTTGAATCTATGGGCTTCAAAACATTCGGTTTTGCAGGTGGTAGAGAAGATATTTGGGAACCCGAACAAGATGTTTATTGGGGTTCTGAAATGGAATGGTTGGCGGCCAGCAATGAGCCAAATAGCCGCTATTCTGGCGATAGAGAACTAGAAAATCCGCTTGCTGCCGTGCAAATGGGATTGATTTATGTGAACCCAGAAGGTCCAGATGGTAATCCAGATCCTCTTGGTTCAGCAAAAGATATTCGTGAAACCTTTGCACGCATGGCCATGAACGATGAAGAAACCGTGGCATTAATTGCGGGCGGACATACATTTGGGAAAGCACACGGTGCCGCAAGTGCTTCGCATGTGGGCAGAGAACCCGAAGGTGCAAGCATTGAAGAACAAGGTTTGGGTTGGAAAAATAGTTTTGGAACTGGCAAAGGTAGCGATGCCATTACCAGTGGCCTTGAAGGTGCTTGGAAACCGAATCCAACCACTTGGGATAATGGTTATTTTGAAACCTTATTTAAATACGATTGGAAGCTAACTAAAAGTCCGGCCGGCGCCCACCAATGGATACCCTCAGAGGAATCGGCCGCAACCTTGGTAGAAGATGCCCACAATCCCAATAAGCGACATGCTCCCATCATGACCACCGCCGATATGGCCTTAAAAATGGACCCAATTTATGAATCCATTTCAAAGCGATTTTTTGAAAATTTTGAGGAATTTCAAAAGGCTTTTGCACTGGCTTGGTTCAAACTAACCCACCGCGATATGGGTCCTATTGCACGTTATTTGGGTGCAGAAGTGCCTAATGAAGAATTTATTTGGCAAGACCCTGTTCCCCAAGTAAAGCACGAATTGATCAATACCACTGATATTGCAAACCTAAATAACATAATCATTCATGCTGGATTTACCGTTTCCGAATTGGTGTCTACTGCATGGGCTTCGGCTGCTACTTTTCGTGGTTCCGATAAACGAGGTGGTGCCAATGGGGCCCGCGTTCGCTTAGCGCCACAACTTAATTGGGAAGTTAACCAACCCAAACAACTCCAAATGGTATTGGCAAAATTAAGCGATATTCAAAAGGCATTTAACGAGGAGCAAACTGGAAATAAAAAAGTTTCCTTAGCAGATTTAATTGTTTTGGGTGGATGTGCAGCCATAGAAAAGTCCGCAAAAGAAGCCGGACACAGCATTTCTGTTCCCTTTACACCTGGTCGCGCAGATGCTACCCTTGAGCAAACCGATGTAGATTCCTTTGTTGTGTTAGAACCAAAAGCCGATGGGTTTAAAAATTACCAAAGCGCAGAATTGGCCTATATTCCAGCCGAAAAATTATTGGTAGACAAAGCACAATTGCTTAAGCTAACAGCTATGGAAATGACCGTGTTGCTTGGTGGCATGCGTGTATTAGGGGCCAATTACGAGGGCAAAAAACAGGGTGTGCTAACCAATAGCGTGGGCGTTTTAAGCAACGATTTTTTTATAAACTTGCTAAACATAGGCACTACTTGGAAAGCGATTTCGGCAACAGGCGATGTTTTTGAGGGTGCAGATCGTGCCACAGGAAAAGTAAAATGGACAGCCACCAGAGCCGATTTAATCTTCGGTTCTAATTTAGAATTACGTGCCATTGCAGAAGTTTATGCTTGCTTAGATAGCAACGAAAAGTTCATAAGAGATTTTGTATCTGCGTGGAATAAAGTCATGAATTTAGATCGGTTTTAACCTTCTTTTGAATAAATCATGAAAAAGAAAAAGTACATCACCGCAGAAAAATAGATTAATCCCATTGGGTTCGAAAATATGGATACCGATTCTTCCACAAATAGTCCGAATAGGTTAAATAGATTCTCTACAAAAGTGAAGACGATAATGTTTAAAAACGAAATAGCCAAAAGCTTGGTTCTTAAAATTTTGCTCGCTTCATTTTCATTCTTTTGTGCGCTTAAAATAACCATCAAATATCCTGCTAAAGCTAGCATCGAAGTTAGGTCAAGGGTTTTATAAGGGTTAATACCAAGTCTTTTAAACAAGAATAATGAGGGAATGCAAAGGATTAAAATAACCCATCCCACCTTTTTATATTTATGCGGTATCACCAAGATTTCCATAACATAACAATAGTAGAGATTGATTTGCTCAAATGCAAAAAAAAATCCCGAGACAAAAGTCCCGGGATTTTTATGATACGTTAAATGATTGCGAACAGCCAAAGGCCAAAAGCTTTTAGCCAACAGCCTTTAACTTTCCCTAGTAATCCATTCCGCCCATTCCACCTGGCATTCCGCCACCCATTGGAGCTGGGTTGTTTTCTTTTTCTTCAGCTAAAATACACTCAGTAGTTAAAATCATAGCCGCTACAGAAGCTGCATTTTGCAAAGCAACTCTACTTACCTTAGTTGGATCAATTACACCAGCAGCAATTAGGTTTTCGTAAACCTCTGTGCGGGCATTATATCCAAAATCATCTTTACCCTCACGCACCTTGTTCACTACTACGCTACCTTCGCCACCAGCATTGGCAACAATCTGACGCAATGGCTCTTCAATAGCGCGCTTAATAATAGCAATACCTGTATTCTCGTCTTCATTTACACCTTTCAATTTATCTAAGGCTTCAATGGTACGGATATATGCAACACCACCACCAGCAACAATACCTTCTTCAACGGCAGCACGCGTTGCATGCAATGCATCGTCAACACGGTCTTTCTTCTCTTTCATTTCAACTTCAGAAGCAGCACCAATATACAGAACCGCAACACCACCAGCTAATTTAGCCAAACGCTCTTGCAATTTTTCTTTGTCGTAATCAGAAGTAGTGTTTTCTATTTGTGCTTTAATTTGATTTACTCTGCCAGTAATATCTTCTTTGGCACCAGCACCATTAATAATGGTTGTATTGTCTTTATCGATGGTGATTTTTTCTGCCTTACCTAAGTAAGTTAAATCGGCATTTTCCAATTTAAATCCACGTTCTTCGCTAATTACAGTTCCGCCAGTTAAGATCGCAATATCTTCTAACATTGCTTTTCTTCTATCGCCAAAACCAGGAGCCTTTACAGCAGCAATTTTTAAAGAACCACGAATTTTGTTAACCACCAAGGTAGCTAAGGCTTCGCCTTCTACATCTTCGGCAATAATTAACAAAGGTTTTCCGGTTTGAACCACTTGCTCAAGAATAGGTAACAACTCTTTCATGTTGCTCACTTTCTTATCGTAAATTAAGATAAAAGGAGATTCCATATCTACTTCCATTTTATCTGCATTGGTTACAAAATATGGAGATAAATAACCACGGTCGAATTGCATGCCTTCTACTGTTTTTACTTCAGTTTCGGTGCCTTTTGCTTCTTCCACAGTAATAACACCTTCTTTACCTACTTTCGCCATTGCATCAGCAATTAATTTGCCAATTACTTCGTCGTTGTTAGCAGAAATAGTTGCTACTTGCTCAATCTTGTTGTTATCATCGCCCACTTGCTGCGATTGTTTTTTCAAACTATCTACAACCACTTCAACAGCCTTGTCAATACCACGCTTTAAATCCATTGGATTAGCACCCGCAGCTACGTTTTTTAAACCCGCAGTTACAATGGCCTGAGCCAATACAGTTGCTGTTGTAGTTCCATCTCCCGCGATATCCGCAGTTTTTGAAGCTACTTCTTTCACCATTTGAGCACCCATGTTTTCGATTGGATCTTTTAATTCAATTTCTTTGGCCACGGTAACACCATCTTTGGTAATAGCAGGCGAACCAAATTTTTTGTCGATTACTACGTTACGACCTTTTGGCCCTAAAGTAACTTTTACGGCATTAGCCAAAGCATCAACACCACGCTTTAATCCGTCGCGCGCATCTACACTGTATGAAATTTTCTTAGTCATAATTTTTAATTAATTTTTTGTTGAGGGGAAATTAAATAGTGGCAAAAATGTCACTTTCACGCATGATTAAATAATCTGTACCATCTACGCTAATTTCGGTACCGGCATATTTTCCGTAAAGTACGGTGTCGCCAGCTTTAACTGCAGGCTTATTGCCTTTTTCGTCGATTTCGCTTACAGAAATAACAGTTCCTCTTTGAGGCTTTTCTTTAGCGGTGTCTGGGATAATGATTCCTGACGCAGTTTTTTCTTCTGCTGGTGCGGCCTGAACAATTACTCTGTTCTGGGTGCCTGCGATTGGTTTTAATGTTACTGACATATACTTTTTTAAATTGTGTTTTTCTTTACAACCATGTTTAGCGAAACCTGTGCCAAGCAGAAAATGCTGACAGTTTTTCACCTTTTTGCCAAATATGGGGATTGGGCTTGACAAGAATGCGCTAAAAATCTGATATTTTTGCCTTGTTGGGGCAACCTCACAAGCATAGAATGTGACTACCCTAATAAGCAGAAGGTATGATATACAAAGAATCCGAAATCATTCAAGGTTGTTTGGAAGGCCACAGGGCCAGCCAGAAGAGCTTGTATGAGCATTTTGCAGGCAAGATGCTCGGAGTATGTATGCGATATGCAAAGGATAGGGCAGAGGCAGAGGATATGTTGCAAGAAGGGTTCTTAAAAGTTTTTCAAGGAATCTCTAAATTTAAATTCGAAGGCAGCTTCGAAGGTTGGGTAAGAAGGATTATGGTTTTTAATGCCATTAACCATTACAAACACCGCAGCCGCAAGTTTCAAGAAGATTTAGACAAAGAATATTACGACGCCCCTTTTAACGATAATATTTTAGAGAAGATTTCTGCCAAAGAAATTATCGCACTTATTCAGCACATGCCAGAAGGCTATCGGGTTATTTTTAACCTGTATGCCATCGAAGGTTATACCCACAAGGAAATAGCCGAAAAATTATCAATCGCTGTTGGAACCAGCAAATCCCAATATTCCCGTGCCAAGCAGTATATGCAGGGTTTGTTGGCCAAACATTATCAGATTTTAAATGAGCCTTTTGAAGAAGCAAAGTAGTTTTGAAGAGAAGTTGAAAGCGCAACTAGATGGCACGGAAATGAAACCATCGGATGCGCTGTGGAATCGCATTGAGCAAAATATGTATGCAGATTCTTTTGAACCAACCCTTCAAGATAAGTTAGAAAATTATGCGGTAGACCCACGTCAAGATGTTTGGGATCAGGTAGAATTGCAACTTCCAGAAGCAAAACGCAAACGTGGTTTCTTCTGGTTGGGGTCTGTTTCTGCCCTGTTACTAGCCACTTTTGTCGCTGGCTTTTGGTTCAGCCAAATGGATTCAACTAAATTGGCCAACAACGATCAAATTGGCAATAGGCAAGAAAATGTAAACATTGCCGCCCAAGATGCTGGTTCAAGCGAGGCAAATGTTGCTGCTAAGGAGTCAAATACTGCTTCAAACGACACCTATAACAGCGCTTTAAACAGCGCTAATAAGGCTGCAAGTAATGCAGTTAATTCTGCTAGCATTAAGGCAAATAAAAGCGCTTTATATAGTGCCAATAAGGCTGCAATAAATGCCAATAATGAAACTGCAAACAATGCTGTAAATAACTCCCACAACAAGGCAAATAAAGTAAGCAAGACAAGGTCATTTAAAAATAAAAGCAAGTTGGCAAATGCCACAAGCAACGAAACAAGCGAACTTATTTTGCAAAGCACTTCTTCTAAAAGCGCGCGTAAGTCTGCAAATGGTTTAAACGATTTAAGCAATACCTCAAGCAAGCCAAGTTCGCCAGGCGCCGCTGATTTAAACGATTTAAGCAATAACTCAAGCAAGCCAAGTTCGCCAGGCGCCGCAAAATCTAGAAAGGGTGCTGCTGCCAATCAAGCTAATGTTGGTGGTTCAAATTCCATTCCGCCAGTTCGGTCTGAACCAAACGCGTCGGGTCTTTTAGCCGATGGGCCGCCAAACTCTGCGTTAAATAGTTCAAGTGCGGTTTCGCCAAATGCGACCAAAGCAAATGCCTCTAAGAATAATGCATCCATTGTAAATGCCACAAAGGATAACGCATCTAAATCTGCCGCAAACTCGTCTAACGAATCTAAAACTACAGACGTACTTTCTAAACAACATACACCGGCAACAGAACCCAAAGTAATCCTAGAATCGATTAGCGTAAGTGCTTCTCCCAAAGATTCTTTTGAGGAGAACAAGATTTTTAGAGGCAGCGCATACATGGCACCAGAAGAGTCGTACACCAATTTTTCTATAACGGCTTTCGCGGGCATTCATCAAAGCATGATGCAACTAAGTATGCCTAGCCAAACACCTTATAATAACCTCGATAAATCGATGGATTTGCGCAATGAAATGGAAGCACCTTCCCTAGATTTTTCGGGCGGATTGTTACTCAATTATCAGATAGGAAAACATTGGATGGTATCAAGCGGTATTGCCATTACTTCCTTTACCCAAAAGGTAGATTTTTCGGTAATGCCAGCCAAACAGAGCAATCCTGCTTTGGTTCAGCCCACCAATAACTATATTAACCCCAAAGATTCAATAATCATGGGTAGCGCAAATTCTTTCGAAAACAAATACAGTTTCACAGAAATTCCTTTGTATGTAAGCTACAAGTTTCCTTCCGAATCGCGGGTAAGTTTTGAGCTCATGGGCGGATTCAGTTTTGGCAAATTAAACTTGGTGAATGCTTATATGCCAGATCCCGGATGTATTGGTGTTTTGGTGGTAAACGACAAAGCCTCGTTCCCAGAATTTAGCAATGTGTTCTTTGCTACCTTGGCGCCTAATGTGGCCTTTAAGCTTAACAGCTCGGTCGATTTGGGTATAATGCCAACTGTAAAAACTTCGCTTAATTCCATGGTTAAAAACGAGCAATGGATTCAGCAAAAACCTTGGCTAGTGGGTTTGGGTGTTTACCTACGGAAACGTTTTTAGTTTGCCTAGGATTTCTTTACGCTAGGAATGTTTTCTTGAGCAATCTTTCTGAATTACAATTAAGCTTGTGACAAAAATTGCGTTTTTTTTCCTTTTGTTCCTAATTTTTAGATTTTATCAAACGAAAATTTAGTTTTAACACCGATTTATGCAAAATATATAGTCTAGTTTCGACAAATATCTCATTGTACTATTATTTTGTTATTTCGGCATTTTCCCTAGCAAAATTATCAAATAGCTTTGGGCTATTTAATAATTAAAATGGATATACGATTCCATTAATTCTTCGGCTATTTTTTTAAGTTGTTTTCATAAATGGCTATCCATTCTTTAACACTCATTTTTTTCATTAATTCGCCAATTAGTTTGTAGGGGATATCATCTAGTTTTTTAAAGCGAATGCAACTTTTACCCATATCGAGTTTTTGCTTGCAGTGTTTGGGATATTCGCTTACGAACCAGGTATACAAATTTGGGTCGGAATAAATACCCATGTGGTAAAAGGTAATAGAATTTTTTTGCGAGGCAATTCCAGCAAATGGGAGTGCCTCGAGGGGTTTACAATGGTAACCTGCAGGATAAATTGTATGTGGAACAACATAACCTAATGCGCCATAACTTATTGCCGCTTCAAAGCCTTTCGGCAGGTTTTTTACAATCGCATCATGTAGCTTGTTAAATGGTTCTACCCTGTCCTGCGGAAGGTTAATGAGGATTTCGTTAACTGTTTTACCTGTAGTTTTCATGTATTTTTGTTTTGAAACTACCCACAAGTTAAAAATTTTTTGGCTAATAGTCAATATTAATTGCAAGTTGTTTTTTTTCTTGGCTACTTTGTTTTTTCTTAAATCTCAAAGTTGAATTATGAGTTATGAATTATGAGTTATGAGTTATGAATTATGAGTTATGAATTATGAGTTATGAATTATGAGTTATGAATTATGAGTTATGAATTATGAGTTATGAGTTATGAATTATGAGTTATGAATTATGAGTTATGAATTATGAGTTATGAATTATGAGTTATGAATTATGAGTTATGAGTTATGAGTTATGAATTATGAATTATGAATTATGAGTTATGAATTGCTTGTGCTCTTTGGCGTAGGTGTTGAGAATAGTCTTGTGGTATCTAGGGTTTAGGGGTGGGGTAACAAAAAAAGCCGACTTGTGCAGTTTGTACAAGTCGGCTTTAATTTAAAAGAATATTTTATTGTGCAGGTTGCTCTTGGGCTGCACCTTCTTGTGCAGGTTGTGCGGTTTGAGCTGGCTGTGGAGCCATTGGCGCTACTGGAACTACTTGCTCTTCGATGGCACCTTTAATGCGCGACTCGTTTACACCTTCTGTGCTGCTTGCATCTGGACGAAAGAAGTTAGACATCAAAGAAAGAGAAATCACTGCAATGGCCATAGCCCAAGTAGCTTTTTCAACGATATCTGTACTGCGTTTTACGCCTACAATCTGACTAGGAGCAACGAAGTTTGCGGCAATGCCACCTTTTGGATTTTGAATCAAAACCAATAACGTGAGCAACAAACAAGCTACTACGATTAAAATTAAAACTACTGTTAACATATCTTATTCAATATTATGTGCTGATTTAATCTGAGAAATCAGGGCTGCAAAATAACTAAATTTATCGGGATAATGCAACCCTAATTTTTCGTACATTGTAATTGCCTTTTTATGGAGGCCCTGTTTGGTGTAAATTTGAGCCAAGGTTTCACTCACAATCTCGGCACTTTCTTCGGCACTTTGTTTGGCCATATTTACCGGACTATAAAATTCGCTTTTAGGCCTGGCAATACTAGGGTTTTCGCGGATAAACTTGTCCAAAATAGACTCCACAGTTCCAGGGTCTCGGGCGATTTTTGGGGCTGGTAAACCTGCTATTTTCGATTCAATATGCGGCTCTTTTAGGCTGGTTTTTGGCACCACAATTTCCGGAACAATTTTTTCAACAATGGTCTCCTTCACCGCATCTTCCAATCTATATGGAGCAGTCCTTGGAATATTTATCTCAACTTTTGGTTCAAACCGAGGCGTGCTGCGCAAAATTTCTTTTGTCGCTTCTTTCTCCAATTCTTTAATGGGTGTTAAACTTACAAAAGCACTATCGAACGTGAATTCTGGCGATGCCATGCCTCCATAAGTTGCCGCAAATGCGTGGTTAAATTGCTCTGGATTATAACTTACCTGCTTATATAAAGGTGCTAAGAACTCGTTTACGTCGTACTCGCGCAAACTTTGCAAGGCATCCATGTTTTGTGTAGTGGCAATTTCTTTAGCTGCGGCAATTTTTAATTTTGGTGCTTCTTTTTCAGAATTCAGTATGGTTTCGCTTAATTTATTATTGGCCTGAACCGATATGGCGTCTTTAAAATTAAATACAAAATCGGTGTCCTCAACAATAGGTTGTTCTGAAGCAATTGGAACTTCAATTTTAGGTAACTCAACTAATGGAGTTTCAACTACTGGTGTTTCAACTACTGGTGTTTCAACTATTGGTGGTGCAAATCTAGGTTTAACAATAATTGGGGTTTCGGCAATGAGATTTTCAACTGTTGGTTCTTCTATAACAGGCGTAACAAATAATACCTCAGCCTTAATTGATTCTTCCACTGTGGTCGACACAAATGCTGGTTCAAGCTCAATTGGCGACTCCACAGTTGCTGTCTCAATAATCGAGGTTTCAACTATCGAAGTCTCAATCGCCGAGGTCTCAAGCACCGACTCATCAGTCACTTCCTCCTTTTCCGAAATCCATTTTAAGAAATCAGAATCGGCTAATTCAACTTCATCTCTGTGAGTTTCTGCCGTGCTTTCAATAGGAGAATTTTCAAAAGGCACTATCGCCTCATGTTCATTTATACCTGCTTGTATAATTTCAAGAGGCTCTTCAATGGGCTCAATAGGCGCCACAGTATAGGTGTTTCCAGAAACAAAAGTGTCTAAACTAGAAATGTCGAAATTCCCCAAAACATCATCGTCTGGGTCGCCCACCAATTGTATTAAGGATGTTAATCCATCCTCGTTATCATTACTTACAATATTGGTTTTTGGAATAAATTTCTCAAACTTGCCGGTGGCAGAGACCAATTTCTCGTCCTCATAAATAACAGTTGGATCTCTATCGGTAATCGATAATTCAATAGGTTCAGGTTTAATTTCTTCTTTAAAAGTTGGCGCAGAAACCATTTCAATCAAAGGTTCTGCATTTTCAAGCTCCGCCACTATTGGCAAATCAAATGCCTGCTTTGTTTCGGGTAGTGTTATATTTTCTGAAATTTCCTGCAAAGGAATTGCATCGTTTTTATCTTCAAACGCCAAGGCATTGCGCTCTACCGCATTCTCTAATTTAGCCTCAAACTTAGCTGCTTCAAGTTTCGCTGCTGCCTCAAGTGCTGCCGCTTTCGCCACATCTGCTGCCGCTTTCGCCACATCTGCATTTGGCTCAAGTGCTGCCGCTTTTGCCGTATCCTCCTTATTCGCTGCCTCAATTTTCGCGGCATCGGCAATGGCGGCGTCAAGCTCCGAGGGTCTATTTAAATACCCATCGCCAATCTGCCCCTGAAACTGCAAATTCTCTACGCCTTGGTTCAGCTTAATATCGCTATCTGTTTCTAGCGGCAAATCATGCACTAAATTATACAGTACAGATCTGTTTCCAGCCAGCAATGCCGCCTGTTTCAAGAACTTTTCGTAATCGTAATGCTGGGTATTGTGTAGCGCCTTTACCAACAGGTTATTGCCCACAGAAAAGTACGGAAACTGGGTAACCAGTTCCTTTAGCTTATCTATATGTGTCTCCCCGAGGTTTTTGGGCGACTTAACCAAATCTGTAAAATCGTATTTGTTCACTTGAGTGATTTTGGAGGCAATATAATTAAAAAATGTCGGTCGGTCAATTTATACCGAAAATACAAAATTTATAGTCCAATTTCAATCCATATCTCCTTGCACATTTTTTGTTATTCCGGCCATTTACCATTTTATTATCCTTGTGTTTTAGTTAAGGTTTTTACGATGCTGAAGGTATCAAATGCTTATAGTGATAATAATGAAAGTAACATTCGACCCCATCGATGATGCTTGTTTTAGAAATTTTAAAAGGGCTTTATATATATTACCTATTTTGAAGGGGAGTTCTTTGCCGAAAAGTAACCATCAACAGTAATTACCATCACCAAAAACAACCTTCAACAGTAACCACCACCACCAGCAATTACAAACAGCAATTACCAACAACAACCATCACCAACAACCATCACCAACAACAACCAACAACCAACAACAACCAACAACAACAACCATCACCAACAGCAACCATCAACAGCAACAGCAACAACCTTCAACAGTAACCACCACCACCAGCAATTACAAACAGCAATTACCAACAACAACCATCACCAATAACAACCATCAACAGTAACCATCAACAGTAACCATCAACAGTAACCATCAACAGTAACCATCAACAGTAACCATCAACAGTAACCATCAACAGCAACCATCACCAACAACAACCTTCAACAGTAACCATCAACAGTAACCATCAACAGTAACCATCAACAGTAACCATCAACAGTAACCATCAACAGTAACCATCAACAGCAACCATCACCAACAACAACCTTCAACAGTAATTACCACCAACAACAACAACCTTCAACAGCAACCATCACAAACAACCATCACAAACAACAACCATCACCAACAACAACCATCACCAACAACCACCATCACCAACAACCATCACAAACAACCATCACAAACAACCATCACAAACAACCATCACAAACAACAACCATCACAAACAACAACCATCACCAACAACCATCAACAGTAACCATCAACAGCAACCATCACCAACAACAACCAACGGTTTACAGCTAAAAGAAGTTGACGATTTCGAAACACAAAACTCGTCCCGATTCATCGGGAAAGCTTCATTTAACCACTGAACCGCCAATTCTTTGTAGGTGCTGTTACCAGATGGCGTTCTGTCTGTCGAGTTTCTGTGTCTCTTTACTGTCGAGGATTTTGCTGTCTTGTTGTGTCGGCTGTGGGTGGAAAAAAAACAAAATTCTTCTCGGGTGGAGAAAAACACACTCTTTTGCAAACTTTGGTCTGTGCGGTGGCTTGTAGCGGTTTGCAAATGTGTGTGTTTTTGTGTGTAGGTCATTTACTAAGGTCTTTTACAGTAGAGACTTGTTTGTAAACAACACCGTCAAACTTTTTAAAATGTTCTTTCCCGCATTTGATTTTCAGTTTTTCACTTTTCAATAGTTCCTGTCCTTCGCTTTTGGTTTCTGCTACAAAATAGATTTTCTTCTCTCCTTTGAAAACTATTGCCCAGTCAGGGTTGTAATTACCGATTGGTGTCGGTATTTTGAACCAGTTTGGTAACTTAAAATAAAACTCAATGTTTTCACTTGTTTCGCAGTCTTTTGCAAATTGATTTTCTACACCACTGTCAAGCGGAATGTAATTTTCATAAATAGTTTTATCAGCATCGTTCACCGAAAAAGTAAATTGGTCAATATAGATTTCAAGTTCGTTATCTTCAAACAAAGCCATTTCATAAAGTTTGTTTCCAATTTTCTCATATTTAATTCCGTCAATCATCAATTCATACAAAACACTTTTGATTGTGCTGGTTGTATTGTCCATAAACATTTGAGGATTGATAAGCAATTCGGAAATTTTATCTGACTTCTTTACGATATCCAGAATTGTTGTCCTTGTTAATTCCGTTTTGCCTTGAATGTATGAAAGCATATCAGGAATTTCAAAGCTTTTTCCGTAGTTTGGTGAAACGGTATCACTCACTAATTGTCCTGTAACTCCTTCGTCAGTTAAAATTACTTTCTGTTTGTTGCTTGTTACTGATGGTCTTTTCGTTTCAACCATATCTTTCATTGCTTTTGCAGCTAAAGTTATCAGGTCGTTTGTTTGATAATCAACACTGTATTTTGTTTGAAACTTAATTTTCTCCCATATCTGCAAAAATTTCGGGTCGGCTTCAAAACCTTTTCTATAATTAAGTTTCTCTCTCGTATTTTTATTTTTAATTCTGCCTGTAAAAGCAACTCCGCAATCTTCCTCAATTTCTCTTTGCAATGCTTTTGCAAAATCATCATAGCTTTCATTTGCAATTACGGTCAATCTGTTTATATTTTGGTCAAAAATTCTCTTTCCGCTTTGGTTCACTGACAAACGCAAACCTCTCCCAATTTCCTGACGCTTTTTAATATCCGATTTTGTTTCGTTCAATGTGCAAATCTGAAATACATTCGGATTGTCCCACCCTTCACGCAATGCGGAATGACTAAAGATAAAACGAAGCGGTGTGTCCATTTCCAATAATTTTTCTTTGTTTTGCATGATGAGTTTGTATGTATCATCATCGGCTTGCGTTTCTCCTCCTGTGTCCTTCACTCTGCCTTTGTTGTCTTGTGAAAAATATCCGTTGTGAATTTCTTCTACCGAATGAG
>Ga0163151_10002577_pt1 | contig 27738 bp, 24 predicted proteins | sample OliLakLV19MP5IB2_FD_145596 | JGI IMG/M metagenome (GOLD analysis project Ga0163151, IMG submission 145596) | Freshwater microbial mat bacterial communities from Lake Vanda, McMurdo Dry Valleys, Antarctica - Oligotrophic Lake LV.19.MP5.IB-2 | ecosystem: Environmental > Aquatic > Freshwater >...
TCACTAAAGAGTTTCTGGCAAAGTTAGACGAGCAGGCCGACAGTTTCAGGGCTTCTCAGTTGGCAGCGAAGATTTACTCGTTGGTAAAAGGTCTTAACTATTTTTTCTGGGACACGCTTACGGCAGCCGCTGTAATTCGTCCGGAGCTTTTCACGTTCAAGGAAATGAGAATCGACATTAGCACTCAAGGAAAAAACCAAGGCAAGTCGTCCACGACGTTCTTTGGTGGCAAGAAAGTGAAGGTGGCGGTTGAGATGGATAAGGATGGTTTTGAAGATCTCGTGTTAGAGGTCTTGCGCACGAAGTAAGGACAGAGTCAGGCTCCGCTACAATGTGAATGGCGCAGCCCCGAATCTACGGCGATTTGGCTGCGCTGAGTTTTTTTGCAAGAGCTAGAATGTCTTTTGATTTTTTGTACTCTTTCATCTCTGAATACAATTTCGCCAGGTCGCCCAAGATACCTAGAGAAAGTTCGTTGCTCTCGCCCAGGGAAGCATTTGCGCAGGCAAGTGCCTCAAGCAGTGTGTCTTCGGCGGACGTAAATCGACTGGAGCGTTTGTAGAGCATACCCAGCCCGCGTTGAATTTCGGCAAGTGTTTTGCTGTTTGGCCCATGCAATTCTGTCGCTATTTCAGTTGCCTGTTTGTAATTTGACTCGGCTCTTTCTGAATTGCCGCGAATCGTATTTTCATCGGCAATGGCTTTGAGTGCGGAGCATAGAACCATAAGCTGTGGTTTGCTCAACTTGGATTTCAGCGTGATCAATTTTTCAAATTGCGGTTCAGCTTTTTCTATGCCTAGAGATTTCATAGTGTCTTGGGCTTGATTCAGTAAGTCTGAGACCCCTTCTTGATCATTTGTCTGTCCGAGGTAGCTATCAATCTCGGCAATCATTGCATCCGGAGCCGTTGCTCCTGTAACGTTGTCGATCCAGTTCTTAGAGTTTCGATCTACTTGTGCCAGTCTGCGAAGTTGGCTGCGCGACTTAAGCAGGTATTCCTGCGCACCATCATCTTTCAGGTGATACATAATGGAGCCGAGCGCCAGTAAATCAGTGGCTTCCAGGACAGAGTTAGGTTGAATCTCCTTGCTCAGTGATACCGCTGTCCTTGCGTATCCAAGCGCATCCAGGTATCTGCCTTCGTTTGATAGAGTGTTACGGATACTTCTGATTGGTGGCAGAAGTCTTTCGCTTTGCGCCCCTTCGTTCAATTCAATCCAGGCAATTTGCGCTTTGGTTTTTGTTTCCGTATTTGTAAACGCCATATAGCCAACACCGGCGAAACCCAAAATGAGAACCAGCACGATTCCTGCAATTGCCAGCCCCCGCCGATGAGCAAGCAGACGATGCATTGCACTCGGCTCTTTCGGCGGAGCCTCCGGTGGCTGATTCTTTTCTTCTTCGGCAAATCTATGAACGAACTCGAGATTCTTTTTCAACACTGCCATGGATTGGAACCGCATCGCAGGGTCCTTTTCCAAAGCTCTAAGAATAAGCGTTTCTAGTTGCGCGGGTATTTCCAGATCCGGGCGGACGGTTTTGAATGAGGCGGGCTGCTCACTTGTCTGCTTAAAAATTATGTCTATGAGCGTCTCGCCGCTGAGCGCAGGACATCCGACCAACGCCTCGTACATCACGCAACCAAGTGAATAAATGTCCGAGCGGGCGTCCATTTGTTTTCCGCTGCACTGCTCGGGGCTCATGTACTGCGGGCTTCCGAAGACCTCTCCGGTAACTGTCAGGTTCGGCCGTTCAGATTCGCTTGCGCTTGATTGAAGTTTCGCAATACCAAAATCGAGAATTATTACTTGCTCCGTTCCGTCATCTGCTTTAACCAGCATCAAATTGCTTGGCTTAATGTCACGATGAATAACACCATGCTTATGTGCGTGATCCAGTGCGTCACAGGCCTGGATGAATACGTTTATGCAGCGCTCCAGTGCCAGAGATGACGATTTAATTTCTTGATCCAGCGAAATCCCTTCCACGTAATCCATGACGATATACGGGACGTTGTCTTCGGTTAATCCATAGTCCAGACATCCGACTATGTTTGTATGGGACAACGCAGCGACTGCCTTGGCTTCTTGCTGGAAACGTAGAACACTGCTGCTGCTTCTTAGTCGCTCGCTGTGCAGCACTTTCACTGCTACATTGCGGTCAACGGCGCGCTGCCGGGCCCGGTAAACGTTGCCCATGCCTCCGGTTCCAATCAGTTCAATAATTTCGAATCGATCGGCAAGCACACTGCCAATAAGCGGATCTGGTTTATGCGTGAATAGCGCACTGCCGTCATTAGGGCACACGACGATGCGCTCTTCAGTTAAGAAGCCGCACAGGGCGCATTCGCGCGTAACTATGGACGCCGTGACCTTCTCTGTGTCCATGCCCATAACCCGCAAAACCAGAAATCAGTTTACCGTGCTTAGGGGATGTAGTACATCTTGTTAGGTAGCTTCTCGCAATCTATTGAGTTGCCGCCGTAAAGATCCGAATATTGGTCGCCGATATTCACCACAATCTTGAAGCCTAAATCCTCAATGGATTTGCGATGTGCTGTTTTCATGACTTCGGCCAATCCATCATTACCTTTCGGGCGCATGTATAGACCGTCATATGCAACACCACGTCGAACCAGGTTTTCGATGGTCGAGGCTCGGTCTTCTTCCGGACGCCCGGTGATCAAGAAGACGGCATAGCCATGAGATCTTGCCCACGAAAGCAAATCAGCCGTTGGTTTGAGCAGGGGAGCATCTGCTTTGGCGATCCATTTGGCGAACTCACTCCATTTGAAAGCAGGGTGATTTTCGAACTCTTGCCGGTTGTCCAGAATCGTTTCGTCGATATCGGCAACCAACGCCACTCTTTCCTCTTCTTCGTGCTCAAGGAGAGCCGCTTTAGCCGAAGCGATGGCCTTGTCGAATTCTTCTGTGTAAGTCTGTGTGTGTGTGAATTTTATGCCGGCTGCACGATCGACAGCCGGACCTTTGGCTTCCGGCTTTGGGATCTCTGCGCAAGGACAAGCAAGTGCTGTCGGCATTTGCATGAATCCAATCAAACAGCTGGTGGTCACCAAAAGTGGTATCGCGAGCAAAGAAAAGCGAATAGACTTCATGTTGCCACCGACGAAGTTAAGACCCGGGAATAATGTGCTGTTCATCAAAATTGCTCTCAAAATTTTCTGACTAAGGAAGCTCTTTACCCAATGTGTTTTTTGAAGAACTCCAACGTTCTATTGTGCGCAAGCTCTGCTGCTTCTTTGTTGTAGTGCTCTCCGCCTACGCGGGCGAAAGCATGGTCTTGTCCGGGATAAACATGTATCTCGACGTGATTGTTATTTTTCAGCGCTGCTTTTATTTTTTTCTGCGCTTCCGGTGAAACATGTTCGTCTGCTTCTGCAATATGCAGCAAAAGCGGATGCTTTGGACTTTCGCTTATATTATTTTCGATACCAACACCATAATAGCCAACATTGGCATCGGCGTCCGAGCGAGTCGACATCAGGTAAGCCAGTTTTCCGCCGAGGCAGAATCCCATCGTTCCGGTCTTGCCGTTGCTGCCGTCAAGCTTGCGAGTAGTTGCAACGGTCGCTTTCAGATCATCGACTCCGAGATCTTCGTTGAAGCCTTTATACAGCTCAAAAGCGCGGGCCCACTCTGCTTCGGTTTGGTCTGTTAGCTGAATGCCCTTTTCTTGTCGGTGGAAAAGGTCCGGCACGATGGCAATGAATCCTTGCTCGGCAACCCAATCTGCAATATCTCGCATGACTTTGTTGACGCCGAAAATTTCTTGGATAACAACAACAACCGGTCGATGTTCAGTTTTCGGTCGCGATACGTAGGCGTCGAACTCCAGACCGTCGGCGGACCGGATTGTGAGGCTTTCACTTGACATAATCTGCTCCAATCATATGGAGAGATAATTTACAAGAAATTCGCGCTTGACTTCGTCCGGCAGATACTCTGTAACTGTATTTCCTTACCGGATTAATAACTGTGCGCTGGTCCAATGCTTTCATTCCTACCCTTAGAGAAGACCCGTCCCAAGCGGAGGCTGTCAGTCACCGGCTGCTCATGCGCGCCGGATACATCCGTCAGCTCACATCGGGCGTCTATTCGTTGCTGCCTCTTGCTCAGCGAACACGGTTGAAGATTATGCAGATCATCCGAGAAGAGATGTCATTGATCGGTGGGCAAGAATTTCTTTTACCGGCACTTACTCCGGCAGAGGTATGGCAGGAATCAGGCCGTTGGGAAGCTCTGGATGAAATCATGTTTCGGCTCAAAGATCGGCGTGGTGCCGATATCGCGCTGGGATTGACTCATGAGGAAGTTTTCACCGTGATTGCCCGTGCGGATTTAAGTTCTTACCGCCAATTGCCACAGATCTGGTATCAACTGCAAACGAAATTTCGTGATGAAGCGCGGCCAAAGTCCGGACTGCTGCGTGTTCGAGAGTTCACGATGAAGGACTCCTATTCTTTTGACAACGACAGTGCCGGGTTGGACGTGGCATTTGAAAAGCATCGCGCGGCATACGCAAATATTTTTGCGCGCTGCCAGGTTCCGTTCACGGAAGTGCAGGCAAGCTCTGGCGCCATGGGCGGAAGCCAATCAAATGAGTTTATGGTGCTGTGCGAGGCCGGTGAAGATCGCGTCGTCTTGTGCAAGCAGTGCGCCTACAGTGCCAATATGGAGAAGGCCGTTTCGGCAGTAGAGCTTTCGCCAAAAGGCGTGCAGGCTCATGCGCTCGAAGAATTTCCCACTCCTGATGTGCATACCATTGAGGATTTGGAAAATTTCGCCGGTGGCGCTGCGGCCAACAGGCAGATCAAGACTCTCGTTTACAGTCTGGATGGAAAACTGGCTTTGGTTTTGCTTCGTGGGGATCATCAACTGAATGAGACCAAGCTCCAGGATGCCACCGGGGCAAAGTTGGTCGAGGCGGCAACAGCCGATGGCATTGTTGACGCCCTTGGCGCCGCGCCGGGCTCGCTCGGTGCAGTAGGCGTCTCTAAAGATACTAAGCCGAAGATTCACTTCGTGATTGCAGATCAGGTGCTTAAATCCGCTACCAATATGGTGACCGGTGCCAACAAAGATTACGTTCACTATCGCGGCGTGGCGATGGAGCGGGACATCCAGCCCACCTCATTTCACGATCTCAGAGCTGTGAATGAAGGTGAGCCCTGCATCAAATGTGGTGCGGCATTGTCCATATCCAGGGCTCTGGAAATCGGACACGTCTTTAAATTAGGTACACGTTATTCCGAGGCGATGAATGCTTTTGTTGTGACAGCAGAGGGAGCTCGGCTGCCGATCGTGATGGGCAGCTACGGGATCGGCGTTGAAAGGTTGTTGGCCGCTGTTGTTGAACTCCATCATGATGACAAAGGAATCGTCTGGCCGTCATCAATTGCTCCCTACTCCTTTGTGATTACTCCAACCAACATTGCAGATGAGTGCATACGCTCGGTCGCCGAAGATGCGTACAATTCACTGACTGCAAGCGGGATGGATGTTCTTCTAGATGATAGAAGCGAGCGCGCAGGTGTGAAATTTAACGATGCAGATCTGATTGGTATTCCCATCCGAATCACTGTTGGGAAAAAAGCCAAGGATGGAATCGTCGAAGTTTACGACAGGAAGACTAAGTCCAGTCGCGACGTTCATGTACTTGAGTTAAGCACCACGTTATTGGCCTTGCAGTCCAACTGTTGTCCTGCGACCAGCTCAACTGCCAATGATGCGAAACATTGCGCCCCGTCACAAATCGAGTAGCATTGGTTGTTAGACTGGCCAGTGTAGAGTTTTGGTACCAGGCGATTGTCACTCACTGCTAACCTGTGCGTAATTGTCTTCGCGTTGACGATTGGATTTGCTCTTTTAAGCCTGTTTGTGAAATCCAATTGGGTATGGTCGGCGGCTCTACTTTTGCTTGGTTGTTGCTTCACGGCGCTCGGTGTGTTGGGCTGGATGGATGCTTCAAGCTGGCATTTGCCTTTTACGATTGGACCGTATGCCGTAGAGATAGTTACGGATCGTTTGTCCGGGGTGTTTCTTATCCTCTTAGGCACAGTGACTTCCTGTTGCGCATTGTTTTCAACTGATTACTTGCGTCACATCAAAGACAAAATCAATTTACAGCTCTACTGGTTTGCATTGTTTCTCTTCGTTGGTGCTATGGCTGTTGTCCTGTCTGCTGGCAACGCCGTATTCTTTTTGGTTGCCTGGGAAGTTATGTCTTTGTCCTCGGCAGCGCTGGTGATTGCTGAGTATCGCCAGCACAAAGCTCAGCGTGCTGGCATGATCTATCTGGTTGCGACGCGCATTGCCACAGCGTTGTTGTGCGCTGGATTTTTGATTATGTTTTCGCACAGTGGAAGCTGGAGCTTCAGCGCCTGGCAATTCAATGAACCATCAACATGGGCTGCTGCTGCCTTCATATTGACTGGACTTTGTATCAAAGCTGGTATGTGGCCGTTTCATATCTGGCTTCCGCACGCCCACCCTGAGGCGCCAACGCCTGTGTCTGCCCTTATGAGCGGCGTGATGGTGAAAGTGGCTATCTATGCTGCTGTCCGCTTATTCTTAAACGGTAATTTGAATTGCCAGCCGCTCTTTTACGTACTGTTCGTTATGGCAACCATTTCAGCATTCTGGGGCGTTTTGTTTGCTATCAATCAGCGTGAGTTGAAGCGGCTTCTGGCATACAGCACAGTAGAGAACGTCGGACTGATACTTCTCAGCCTCAGTCTTTGTCTTTGGGCGAAAAATACAAACTATCCGGCTATCAGTGAGTTGGCCCTTACGGCATTGCTTCTTCATTGCGTCGGACACGGATTGTTCAAATCATTGTTGTTTCTTTGCGCCGGTTCTGTGGATTACTCCGCTAACACCCTTGAACTGCCGCGCCTTGGTGGCTTAGCCAAGAATATGCCGGTCACCACTGCAACCTTCATTCTGGGAAGTGCAGCAATCTGCGCGTTGCCGCCGCTGAACGGTTTTGTTAGCAAATGGTATCTCTATCAGGCGTTGTTTGCTTCCTCTATGACTATGCATTCGCTGGTGGACCGCGGACTGTGCCTTGCTGTAGTGGGTGTGCTCGGCTGCGTCGGTGCTCTGGCTGTAGCCTGTTTCGCCAAGGCGACCGGAGTGGCTTTTCTTGGCAAAGGAAGGACAAGACCAGCGTCCGACGCTAAGGAGGTACCGATTTTGATGGTGGCCGCTCAACTGATCCTTGGCACGGCTTGCGTTGGAATGGGAGTGGCATCGCCTGCGGTTGTATCCATCTTGCACCCTTTGCTTGCGCCCGCCGAATCGACTGCTCCTTCACTAGCGCTCCTGCAGATCGTGCCTTTACTGCCAATAGGCATTGGGATTTCTGTTCTCACGGTATTGATCATGCTTGTGGTTTTAGCCAAAGCGCCGCGACAGTACAAGACCTGGGATTGTGGTTTCGGGTCCATTAGCCCCAGAGCCCAGGTTGCTGCCGACAGTTTTGCTCAGCCAATCACCAGAATCTTTACTCCTGTTTTGCGTTACAACCTGGTGATCGATATATCCGGCAAGGACAAGCGGCACTTTCCGGAAAAAATCCACGTTGAGCCTTCGATGGTCTCCTTGCTGGAGACCAAAATTTACGGGCCCGCTGGGCATTGGCTGGATCTGCTGTCCATCTGGCTTGCCAGGCTGCAAGCCGGTAGCATTCACTTGTATTTGATGTATATGTGTATTTCCATGGTCGTGCTTATATTGCTCGGGACACAACTATGGTGAATCAGTTATACATAACCGCTTTCTACGTTCTGTTTGCTCTTCTTGCTCCGCCTGTCACTTTGGGCACCATTTGCAAAGTAAAAGCGCGCCTGCAGAACCGAATCGGAGCTCCCCTGTGGCAGCCGATCTTTGATATTTTAAAGTTGCTGCGCAAGGACGAAACTCTCAGCAAGACGGCCTCCTGGGTTTTTCGCTTCGCCGCGGCCATCAATTGTTCCCTGGCAATCTACCTGGTAGTGTCAGTTCCCTGGCTGCAGCCTAAGCCTGAGTGGGGAGGGATAGACCTTTTCACCTTCGTGTATCTGTTGGCTGCCATGAGGCTGTTTACTCTTCTTGCGGCCATGGATACAGGATCTGCCTTCGGCGCCTTTGCTGCCAGCAGGGAAGCGACCTTGTCCTTTCTCGTAGAGCCAGCGTCGGTGCTAAGCCTGGCCTCACTGGGGATTGTCAGCAATTCACCGCAGTTAAATATTATTTTCGGATTTCATAACATGCATGCCTTTCATCCCGGGTTATGGGCAATTTCCGGTACTGCGCTTTTGCTTGCCAGTATTGTTGAACTTTCGCGTATGCCAATTGACGATCCCACCACTCACCTGGAGTTGACCATGGTGCATGAAGCAATGCTTCTGGAGGCATCTGGTCGTAATCTTCTGCTCTTTGAATATGCAAACACTCTGAAACTGACCGTTCTTTTCGGGCTGTCCGCGCAATGCTATCTCCATCTGATACCACTGCCTGTTGATAGTCGCTGGGAAGTCTATGCCATTGGTAGCGTTGTAATGCTGTTGGTTGTGGCTGTCACTGTCGCCGTATTTGAGGCGCTTGCAGTTAGGCTGCACTGGACGAAGGCACCGGATTTCATTGCCTACGCAATAACGCTGGCCGTTATCGGTTCCATCCTGGCTCTGGGAGCGGGTGGAATATGAGCCTTTCACTTAACGACTTGGTGGCTTTTTCTATAGCCGTCTGTGCGATTCTCATGGTCGGTTCTACTCATTTGCGTCTGAACATTTTTCTGTTCAGCCTTCAGACCATGCTTCTTGTGTACCTTTCTACGCTTTACGCGCACCATCACGCTGAAGAGCATCTGTATCTAATTGCCCTGGCCCTATTTGCTTTGAAGGCCGTCGGCGTTCCTGTGTTTCTCCTTCGCATTATTCGCCAGGTGCATGTCCAGAGGGATGCAGGCACACTCTTGTCGGCTCCCATTGCCATGCACACGGCGTTGGCATTTCTTGCGGTCAGTTACATGTTGGCGCGACAATTGCCTGTGCCACCATCAGCTGGACTTGGCTGGCCGGGAGCGACAGCGGCGATCTCTTTGGTGTGCACCGGTCTGCTCTTGATGCTGACGCGTCGAATCGCCCTGTCACAGATTATTGGTTTTCTGGTGATGGAAAATGGAATTTACTTGTTTGGACTGACTCAAACAAGAGGAATGCCTATGCTTGTCGAGATGGGCGTCATGCTCGACGTTCTCGTCGGAGTAATGATTTCTGGACTGCTGGCATTTCGCATTCAAAAGAGCTTTGAACACATCGACGTCTCCATGCTGGTTGACTCAAAGGAGTAATGAATATGCATCCACTCCTCATCGTTGTGTTGGCACCAGTTTCGGTATTAGTGCTCAGCCTGCTGATACCTTCGACGCGCCTTTTGAGTCGCATAGCTCCTGTATTGTTCTTTGTGCAGCTGGCGGCCATGGCATTCAGTCTTTTTCCGGTACTTGCCGGCCAGGAGAAAGTCTTTTGCTTGCTTCCTGAGCTTTGCGTAGATCGACTTGGTGCTTTGTTCAGTTTGCTCACGCAGGTAGTTGTCGCTGCCGCTACTACTCATGCAGTTGTATTCTTCGAGCAAGACGATGCCCACAATTTACAGAACACGAGGTCCGTAAGAATCTTCTATGCTTGCAGCAGTCTGCTTTTGCTGGCTATGACAGCAGTCTACTTCTGCGACAATCTTGGATTTATCTGGATCGCTCTTGAAACTACAACTTTGTGCTCGGCATCACTTGTGTACTACCACGGAACAAAGCATTCTCTGGAAGCGGCCTGGAAGTACCTGATTATTTGCAGTGTCGGTATTGCATTTGCACTGTTTGGGACTGTTCTTATTTTTGCATCGAGCCAATATGGCGCAACGCCTAAAGGTTCGTTGAATTTGTCGGAATTGAGCGCTCATGCTGAGTATCTGCGATATCCCTTGCTCCGTCTGGGGTTCCTCTTCTGCCTGCTTGGCTATGGAACCAAAGCGGGCATTTTTCCCCTGCACGGTTGGGTCCCGGATGCTTACTCTGCAGCTCCGGCGCCAGCGTCAGCTATGCTCTCCGGAGGGTTGCTCAACTGCTCGTTGTTTGCGATCTGGCGATTATGCGAATTGGTGCGCGCTTCCGGCCACGATTCCTTTGTCCAGCACGGCACGTTGACGATCGGTGTTACTACTGTTATCGCCGCGAGTATATTTTTGGTCCACCAGCATGGGATTAAGCGCCTGTTCGCCTACTCAAGCATTGAGAACGTTGGCTTGATGATTATTGCCATTGGGCTTGGTTCAGGGCATTTGTTTTTCCTGCTTGCCTTCAACCTTAGTGTTGCCAAAGTGGCATTGTTTCTTACCGTTGGGAACATTGTTCAGAGTACCGGCACCAAAGCCATCGCCGATATTCATGGGTTATTGGCAAAGAATCCGCAATGGGCACTTGTATTGCTGGCTGGCTCTCTGGCTGTCAGTGGTGCGCCGCCCTTTGGCGTGTTCTTAGCGGAGTGGGGCTTGCTGGTGCATATCACGCAGTTCCACCACTGGCTGGTCGTTGCCGGATTGGTGATCGGGCTTACCATCAGTTTTCTGGCTGTGATGTTTCACGTTGGTAAGATTGTCTGCGGCACATGCAGACCTGGCGATATAAGCTTCTATCCATGGCGTTCCGTGCTGGTTCCTGCCGGTTTGATGGTTGTAAGTTTGATAGCAGGGGTCAGCGGTTTGAGTCAGTTGTTTTAGAGGTTGATGATGAGAATTGAGTTGCTGCCGCTGGCAATGGAGAAGAGAAAACCAGTTGTTCATGCCGCTCTTCATAATGGCGAGCGGTTGGGGCTGATCACATCAATAGACGGAAACCAGCTCTTGACTGTGTTGGTTTCCACCTTAACCGGGGCTGTTCGCTGCTTTGAAACCCCGTTGGTTGAAAAACACTACCCTTCTCTTACCCCGACGATTCCGCAAGCGCACTGGTTTGAAAGAACGGTCTGGGATATGTTTGGATTGTTGCCGGAAGGTCATCCCCGGTTAAAGCGGACGCATTTGCACGAACCGTATACGAATGTGCCACCACCGCTGTCGTCACGTGCAGGCCGTGAGCTGGAAAACCATGCATATCAGTTTCTTAAAGTGGAAGGAGATGGGCTATACGAAATACCGGTTGGTCCAATACACGCTGGAATCATTGAGCCTGCGCATTTCCGATTCAGTTGCTTCGGCGAAGTCATCGTTAATTTGGAAGTACAGTTGGGGTATGTGCACCGCGGTGTCGAAAAGAATTTAGCTGAAAGTCATTGGCGAAAGACTGGATTCATCGCCGAAGCGGCGGCAAGTGACATGCCAGTGGCAAACGCAGTGGCAAACGCCATAGCCATCGAATCGCTCTTCGGCGCCTCCGTCTCGCGTCGCTCCGCGCTGCTGCGTGGTGTTGCACTGGAAGTTGAACGCCTCGGAATGCACCTTTCTGATCTCGGCGGATTGGCCGGCGACGTTGGCTATCTGGCAATTGCTTCGTCTCTGGGGCGCCTGCGAGCCAGACCGCTGAGGATTGCAGATCTGCTTTCCGGCAATAGATTCATGCGTGGCTTTATACGTCCCGGTGGTGTCAGTCGCGACTTACCGGAATCGTTATTGCTGGAGATTCATGCCACTGTGCGCGAACTGCGCAGTGAATTGGCACCGGTCTTAAGCTTTTACCTGGATAATCAAGTAGCTATCGACCGCATGGAAGGGGTGGGAAAAGTCTCCCCATCGCTTGCTCGTGATTTTGGTTTGGTGGGGGTTGCTGGGCGCGCTTCGGGCAATGACTATGACTGTCGCCTGTGGAATGCCGATTTTGCTGGATTAAGGCACGAATTCACTGTCGCGCACGATGGTGCTGGGGATGTTTTGGCCCGGGCGAAGATTCGCATTATGGAGGTTGGTACCAGCCTCAATATTGTCGAAGATTTTCTTTCGAATCTGGTGCCGGGAAAGCATAGGACAGACCTGCCTGATACTTTGCCAGCCAGCTCTTGTGCTATCGGAATAGTTGAGTCGCATCGTGGAGAATTGATTCACTTGCTCATTACTGACGAAAGTGGTGGGATCAAAAGATATTGCATAAAAGATCCCAGCGTGAACAACTGGACAGGCTTGGCCATTGCGGTGCGCAACAATTACGTGGCCGACTTTCCTCTGTGCAACAAGAGCTTTAGTCTGTCGTACGGCGGACACGATCTCTAAGGAATCATTATGCTTAAACTTCTTTCCTATCTCATAAGCAAAGGCGTGGCCACCAATAAGGTGATTGCAGATTCGCTAGACGAAAGTTGCACCGGCTTGCCGACAGTTACTGATGTTAGCTGCGCGACTGAATGCAATGTCTGTGTATCTGCATGCCCGACCGATGCCGTTGCTGTTGCCGATGGCGCAGTGACGCTCGATCGAGGAGCCTGCATTGGGTGCAATCTTTGCGTAGAGGTCTGTCCGACCGGTACACTGGTTAATGATCGCAGCACCTCAGTCTGGTCTTACGAGCGGCAGGGGCTGGTCCGCTCAAAAAGTTCTTTCGCTGGTGAGCCTCAACCTGCAGCGCAAACTGGAGCGTTTGGTCAGTCTCTGGCAATCCGTGTTTTGTCCACCGGTTGTGCTGCTTGTGATTTAGAGGTCGCCGCTGCCGGCAACCCGATCTTCGATCTCGAGCGCTTCGGGATCGGTGTGGTGGTATCTCCTCGATTCGCCGATGCATTGTTGATAACTGGACCGGTTCCAAAAGCTTTGCACGCGGCTGTTTTGAGCAGTTATGAAGCGATGGCCGATCCGAAAATCGTGATTGCCTGCGGTTCTTGCGCAATTTCCGGGGGCGTGCACGCACACGGTTATGCCGAGGCAAATGGTGTCACGGATCTATTGCCTGTGGACGTCTTCATCCCTGGTTGCCCGCCGCACCCGTGGCAAATTATCCGCGCACTACTTGCGGCAAAGAAGCTGCCAGGAAGAAGGCAAGGCAATCCTATGCCGGATTTGGGAAAGTTGCCAGCTTGAGCCTAAAGTCGACCAGTGACGCCAGCGCTTGACGAGCTTGCTAATGTTGAGGCTTGTGTGTTGTAAGCAGAAATTTTGCTTATGGAACACTCGTTGGCAAGGGTAGTCGTTCTAGAATCTGCCTTGACTATATTGGGCCTTATCCCATTTGAAGGAACTGGTAAACGATGTTCGGCAAGAAGAAAGTAAGTGAACAGGACGTAATGGCTGCGTTGTCCAAGGTCATAGACCCTGACCTGCACGTGGACATCGTGACTCTGAAGATGATTTCGGAAGTCAAAATCAACGGACCGAAGGTGTCCTTCAAGTTGACTTTGACGACGCCTGCCTGTCCTGTGAAAGAAAAAATCGAACAAGAATGCCGCGAGCGCGTTCTTGCATTGCCGGGTATTGAAGAGGTCGAATTGGAATCGACCGCTGCTGTAGCCTCTAAAGGTCGTGTTGAAGGCAAAGAAGATGTGCCCGGAATCAAGCAAATCATTGCTATCACATCTGGAAAAGGCGGAGTTGGCAAGACGACCGTATCTGTCAACTTAGCCGTCGCCTTGACCCAACTGGGAGCAAAGGTCGGTTTGTTGGATGCTGATATCACCGGTCCTAACACACCGATCATGCTGGGCATTGAAGGCTATCAACCGCAGGCCCTGGATAACAAAATCATTCCGGCTGAAAATTATGGCGTTAAATGCATCTCAATGGCATTTTTCGTAGCTAAAGACACACCGGTCATCTGGCGCGGACCGATGCTCGACAAGGCAATTCGCCAGTTTCTGCGCGACGTCGAATGGGGCGAACTGGACTACTTATTAGTGGACATGCCACCGGGTACAGGCGACGCGCAGCTGACAATGGTGCAAGCAACGAATCTGGCCGGTGGCGTGATCGTCACCACGCCTCAAGATGTAGCTCTGCTTGATGGACGCAAGGGTCTGGCAATGTTCCAGCAAATGGGCGTGCCGGTTCTCGGTTTCGTGGAGAACATGAGTTACTTCCAGTGCCCACATTGCTCCGAGCGGACAGATATCTTCAGTCACGGTGGTGGCAAAGATTTGGCTGCGGAAATGAATGTGCCCTTCCTCGGAGAAATTCCACTGGAGGCGGCAGTCCGTCGTGGTGGAGACATAGGTAAGCCCATCACAGCCGTAGATCCTGACCATCCGGTCTCGCAATCGTTCCGCGATGTGGCGAAAAACCTGGCTGCGCAAATCAGCATCAAGTCGTTGCAACCGGTCGGTTAGTCTGCGTCTTCGCATGTCACCGCATTTGATACCACTTTGCTGTTTTACTTGGGCTTGAAGCGTTCCTGTTTCGCCCGCAGCGGCACTATGACCGGCGGTAAAGGGTCGCTGTCGTCGCCGAAATTGACATAGTTTTTGACATGTAATCCGGAGCCTCCAGGCATGATGCCAATCGGACCACGGTCCGAATTGACCTCGGCCAAAAAATTCGAAGTCATGCGTTCCACGTCTGAAGTGTGCCGGTCGAGTTCGGCTTTGGCGTGTGCATTGTCGCGCGCGAGAAACTCTCTGATGTCCTTGATCTGACGATTGGCCTGTTGTCTGGCAAAAGCCACCTCATGGGCGTAATTGGAACTTGAGACCTTTCGGTCCCCAATATACTCATATCGAGGTAGTCCTTCGATAGTGTGTTTGTTATTCCGTTCAACGGCGTCGATTTTCTTTTGAGCGTGTTGCTCGTTTTGCTCAATTCGGTGCCGATAGTGGCTCTCGTACTTGTTCCTGCGCTCTTGCGCCTGGCGCGAGAGCGCAGGAGCATTGATCATTACGAAGTCGTTTGCAACCGGGGGCATAAGCTGCTGTTGTGAATTAGAGTGTGTTCCGGGAAAATAGTGTTGCAATTGCCCCAAGGCCTTGATGCAGTGATGACGAACGTCCGAGGATGGCTGCAGATTCAAGCAGACCCGATACTCCTGCTTGGCACCATCCCAGTTTCCCTTAGCGAAATAGTTGTTTGCTAGATAATAATGCAACAGTGGGTTCTTTGGATTCAGTCGTCCAAGTGGTTCAAGCAGCCGGATTGAATCGTTGTACTTCTGCTTTCCGTATGCGGCGGCGGCATCCTTGATAATGCCGTTGGAAAAATCATCAGCTGATGCCGGCAAAGGAAGCGCGAAGAGCAAAATTACTGCCGCTTTCAGACGCATCGACAATGACTCCCGAGGCCTTTGGATCTCGTTTGCCCGCAATTGGGCCAAAAATGTTTATTGTGCCGGATCAACCAAAGACCTTCCTGTCAAAAGCCTTCGGTATTCGTCTGCGACAAAAGCAATTGCAGCAAAATAAGTCAGCGGATTTTTGGGGTTAGCTAGCAAAACCGGCGTGTTGTGTTCAAATACATAATGGCCGACGAATTGAAGAATCCAACCGACGATGAACAGCACAACTGACGCAGGCCAACTAATAAGCAGCATCGGCAGCACTGCCATGATCATTGGAACGCCGAGCATGTGGGTGATCCTGCAGCCCAGAGTCTGGTGTTCCCGCCTGTACATGACCATGTGGGCTTGAAATGCGTCCATAAATCGCGCTACCTGAGGAGTGTGCGTGGAGCCAGATGAACTATCTGTATATCTACTGTACTTCCAATGGCGCTACTTGCCAATACTAGAGCGTTCCAGTTTTCAAGTAATGGGACGAATAGATTACCGGACGGGTGCTTAAGTTCCGACATCGGAGCGATATTCTCAGATTTTCCGCAAAAAAGACGGTGTATTATAAGCCGCTAGGATCGTGGAATTTAGCCATGCTGCAAGAACTTGAAATTAGAAACTTCGCGCTGATTCGTCATCTGCGCGTGCCATTCACAGCCGGTTTGAATGTTCTTACAGGAGAAACGGGCGCGGGAAAATCGATCATCATCGATGCCCTTAATGTGGTGTTGGGTGGCAAAATTGGCGTTGGCATCATCCGAAACGGCTCTGATCGCGCAACAGTAGAAGCCACCTTTGGGCTTACTGCGGAGTTGTCCGGCTGGTTGAAGCAAAATGATTTCCTTGATGAGGGGTTCGATGCGCTCGTAGTCTCGCGCGAGATATCCAAGTCCGGGTCTAAAGCGCGTATAAATGGGGTCACAGTGGGCGTCGCTGTGGTGCAAGAGCTGCGCCAGAAGCTGGTCACCATCCATGCTCAGCACGAAGCCCGAACTTTGCAATCCCCGCAGGCTCAGTTAGAGATGCTGGATGTGCTCGGTGACGAATCACAGAAAAAACTACTTCAGCGCGTGCGCACGCTAAATGCTCGCAAAAAAGATTTGTCTTGCCGGCTTTCCGACATCAATATCTCAGAAGACGAGCGAGTTCGTCGTCTTGATTTTGCCAGATTCCAACTGACTGAACTGGAAGAGGCCAATCTGGAAGAAGCGGATGAAGATGCCAAAATTGGCAGCCAGATTCGCATGCTGTCCAATGTCGTCGAGCTTGATCTGGCGATGTCGCGGGTGCAGCGTCATCTTGCAGATGGCGATTCTGATTCTCAGCCAGGCGCAATTGAGCTTGTCCAACGTGCAGTGTCCGAACTGACGCGTGCCGCCCAAATGGACGAGACGTTGCAAACGACAGCTGAGGCTCTCAACACCTGTTTGGAAGACCTGGAAAATCACTCGCGAGCCACCCGCAAATATCGCGACAGGCTCGATACAGATCCGGAAACTTTGTCTTCTCTGGAAGCCAGGCTTAACCAGCTGGCAGTAGTTAAGCGTAAGTACGGGCCGGCGTTGTCCGATGCGCTTCGACGTTTGGCTGAATTACACGAGGAAGTTGGCGGATTGGAAAATTCGCAAATGGCTGGAGCGGAGTTGCAAAAAGAGTATGACCTTACTCTTGCCGATTTGCTTAAGCAGGCCGGAGAACTTTCCACTAAACGCCAGGCTTTGGCCCAGAAAGTGTCTGAGCGAATATTGAAAGAATTGGCCGACTTAGGTATGCCTAACTGCCGGTTCGAGATTTCTTTTGAGCAAGCCGAGTGCGCTGGCAACGGCATCGACAAAGTCGAGTTCCAAATGGCTCCGAACCCCGGGCAACCTCTGTTGCCTGTTGGAAAGATTGCCTCTGGAGGCGAACTTTCCCGAGTCATGTTGGCAGTTAAGTCCATTTTTGCTGATGCTGACAGCGTCTCTACTGTAGTTTTCGACGAAATTGAAACCGGATTGAGCGGCAAAGTTCTCCAGGCGATGCGCGACAAGTTGGCTAGGCTAGCTGGATCACACCAGATCCTCTGTATAACGCATCAACCTTTGATTGCTACCGTTGCCGATAATCACGTTGAAGTTAGCAAAGAACAGAGCTCCGATGACACGACAGTGTCAGCGGCAGTTCTGACACGCGAGCAAAGGGTGCACGCAGTTGCCGGGATGGCCAGCGGGCAAGATAATCAAACCGAGGCGCTCAAGTTTGTCGAGGCGCTATTTGCCGACAGCGCGAAGTTGCGCGCGACGCTTCAACCCGGGACGGGGACGACCAGCGGTCATTGAGGCTGGTGAAATTCCCAGAATTCCAGCAAGTCCTTTGGCGATATTGGCGAATTGAGTCTCGCCGATTAACGTCGATGAAACTGAACCGTTGGCGTTGAGAAAGACTACAGTTGGTATAGTCCCAACATTGAATTGTTTTACCAATTCCTGACTGTTGGTGTCGTTAACGTTTAACTTAACGCAGTTCACCTTGTCACCAAATGTGGTGCGGCAACGCCCAACCAGTTGGTCGACGCTCGCACATTGCTCCGCCCAGTTTGCATAGAACGCAAGGATGGTCGGTCGTCCGCCGGTAAGTTGTGGTGCTGGTGCTGTCGGGGCCATGGCCGGCACGGTCGCTGGAGATTGCAGGGGAGGGCCTTGTCCCTGGTGCAGCGCCTGCATGCGAAGCATGCCGAGTTGGCCCACCTGTCGGCTCCCGTTGAGCGAAGTGTTGTCAGCGGCGTTGCTGCCGAAATTAGCAGGGTCTGTATCATCCATGCCGGGCATGTGCATCGCGACCCAGCTAAGTACCAGTTGCGTGCCTGATCTTGCGATTCTCGGATCGGCCGACTGCATTTCTTCAAAAACCAAATGCCTGCTTGGCAGTGCCACCATCATTCTATCTGGAGTGCGAATCGCTTGAACGAGTTCCCATGTACCTTCTGGCTTCACAAGATTGTCGTCCAAGCCTTGAACGAACAATACTGGCACCGAAGTGATTTTCTTTACCGCGTCGTGATTGTCGTTCATGAATGATTGGAACTGGATCAATTCTTTTGGAGACAGCTCCATTCGAGCGAGCGGGTCGCTCTGCCAGTCCTGGGCCAATTCTTCGTTTACGACCTTGACGATTTTTCCATCTTCAATACGCTTTGCCGTCGTTGCTTGATCAACAATCTGCTTACCGATATTTATTTCTCTTCTTGGTCCGCGCAAAATTCCTAGAGCAACTTTCAAGTCTGTGCGCTTGGTTTGAAACCGGTCTGCAGCAGGCACTGACGATATCAATCCATCAATCAATTCCGGAAAAATAGAGGTGGCACGCAAGGCGATAGCACCACCCATAGATTCACCCAATAAAAAGACCGGCATGCCGGGGTTGGCTTGGCGAATGGATTGTAGGGCTGCGTTGACGTCAGCCAAACAGGCATCGAAATTTACTTCTTCATGTCCTTTTGCCTGCATCCAAGATCCGAATCCGCGCACGTCGATTGCATAAACAATCGCTCCCTGTCTGGCTAGCCGCTGAGCGAAGTTTTCATAGGATTTGCTGTATAGACCAAGACCGTGGATGCAGAGGATGGCAAACTTCGGGCGGATGAGAGGATTTTTCCATGACATGCAAGGGGCGATATTCGGCGCCGGAGCGGTTGCTTCCTTGTCTGATGCTAAGGCGGCGTTGGCGCTCAGTATGAGGACCAAGCAACTGAGTGCAACGAGAAACTTATTGTGCAGCAAAATGCGAACCACCACTTACGAGTCTACGGCCAATCAGTATAGCGTGGTGCATAAAGCGTGGCCGCCGGATATTACCAGTTCGGGCCTGGTGAAGGATGCTCACCGGACATGACCATTGCATGTACTTCGGTGGTCTCAGACACAGCAGGGATTTTGAAGACACCGGCATCCGCCAACCGCCGCAGTTCCTTGTGCACCGCCTGTCCAAATGGCGAATGACGAGAACCGCCTACCTCAACTGATCCATCGTTCGTGATCTTCAGATGGAGGGAGGTTTGTCCGGCAACGCGTGGTCCCAATATTCTGGATTCCAAAATGGCGTTGCTGATTCTGTCCTGCCACTCGCGCCAAGCGCCGGAGACATTGGGATCGCCCAGCTCAACCATTAGCGTGTTCCAGGCCTCCCGTTGTCGCCCACCAGAAGGCGCGCACAACGCGATCGTCACTGCTGTTGTGACGTCACTGAATCCTGAGCTACGTGTGGTTCTAGATGGAAGCCAAGCACGTTCAGTGGCGTAAAGAGCCTGAGCATCTGCAGATAATGATTGTGAGCGATTAGACATACCGACCGAGTAATTTGCCGGATCCAAAGTGCCTTTTAACCTGGCTCCGGAGGTTTTAATGAATTCAGGCACTGCTGGTCGTTGGATGCGTTTTGGACCAGCTGTCATTTTGATGTGAGCACGCTTGGGTTCTGCTGCGTCGGCAGCTGCAGCGCAGGAAAAGAGCATCAAGACGTAGAATTGGATTTTGTTCATCGGCTACTTCTTCGTGCCACTTCTATTATTACTTCACGAACGAACGTTCACAAAGTTGACAGGGTGGGGCCCGTTTCAATAGAATTGAATATTGCGTTTCGTTGGGGTGTCGCCAAGCGGTAAGGCAGCTGGTTTTGGTCCAGCCATTCCGAGGTTCGAATCCTTGCACCCCAGCTCAGTCTGTTTGAGGTTTTGCGCCCGGAGCGCGATTTCGGTTGGCATCAACCTCAAATACTGTCGCCACACTCGTTAGGGGTTAGATCATGGAAAAGTTCAAGCTGAAGCTTGAGGCAAGAGAAGCTACAAAGCCAAACCAGCTCCGTCGATCAGGTAAGATTCCAGCTACCATTTACGGTCCGGGCGTCCCATCTGAAAGTGCGCAAGTCGATGCGCGGGAATTCTCCAGATTACCTTCGGCCGCGTACTCACACGTTGTTGACCTGGAAGGTGGTAAGGGTAACGTAAGCGCGTTGATTCGTCACGTACAACGCAGCCACACTTCCCTTGAAGTACTGAACATTGAGTTCTACCGCGTCGCTGCTGACCGGAAGATCACGGTGACAGTGCCGATCAAATTCGTCGGACACTCTCCGGTTGTGACCTTGGGTGGTCTTATCCAAGAAAATTTCACCGATGCAGAAGTCGAATGTCTGCCAGGTAATATTCCTGATTTCATCGAAGTTGACCTGAGCACAATACTTGAGCTCGATCACGGTATCCACTTCCGTGACCTGAAGTTACCGGAGCACGTGACCATTCTCAATCCGCTTGAAGAAACGATCGTCAAGATCGTAGCTCCTAAGGCCGTGGCTGAAGACAAAGATAAGGATAAAGATAAGGATAAAGATAAAGCAGCGGCGGCGGCGGCGAAAAAGTCTGATTAAGATTGTAGTGGCAGCATCTTATGCTGCCATGCTGCGAGAGCCTGCTGAAAAGCGGGCTCTTTTTTGCTGGGAGCGCCGGCGTCCCGCCGGCATCTATTGGGCGCAGTGGCCATGGCAGCATAAGATGCTGCCACTAAAGCCGGCGGGACGCCGGCGCTCCCAGGCAGCCTAAGCTCTTTCGACTTCTGGCTGCAGCGCGACAGGTTGCTGAATGGCTGGAGCAACTGCTGGACGAACGGTTTTTTCCGTCACCGGCAATCTAACGGTGAATGTGGAGCCCTTGTTCAGTTCGCTCTCGAGTTCGATTGAACCACCGTGCGCTCTCACAATCGTCAATGCAATTGCCAGTCCAAGTCCAGTGCCACCACCGTAGACTCGTGAGCGAGTACGCGAGCGTTCCACACGATAAAAGCGATCGAAAATGCGTTGTTGATCTGCGGGCGCGATACCAATACCGGTGTCAATAACCCGCACAATTGCCTGATGGTTGTTCATGCGCAGTGTCACTGTAACCTTTCCACCACCTTGTGTTGCTTTGATGGCATTGTTGGTGAGGTTGAGGAACACCTGTTTAAGTTTGTCGGAGTCGGAAAATACGAACACCGGCTGTGATGGCATGATGAATTGCACTTCGATTTGTTCAGGGGCGATAACTGAAACTGTGTCCTCGACTCCTGAGAGCACATCGCGCAAGTCGACGATTTCTTGCGGGCTGATGATTTGTTGCCCGGCATCGGCGCGTGCCAATTGCAGCAAATCTGATACCAGTCGAATCAAGCGCCCGGACTCGTCTGAAATCGTTTGTAATGCTTCCGTCAACAACTGGGCATCAATGTTGCTGCCTCGTCGTTGGAGCAGCTTGGTGTAGCCTTGGATGGAAGTAAGTGGTGTGCGCAACTCGTGACTTGCGTCTCCCACGAACTGACACTGGATGTTCAGAGATTCTTCCAGGCGATTGAGCAAGCGATTAAATGCCTTCCTCAACTCCTGCGTTTCCTGCGGCTCGTGCTGATCAACGTCAAGGCGTTGGCGAATATCTAAAGACGCCAGTTTGGTCGTCGATGATAGAAGCTGCCGCAAAGGGTTGAGAATGATGCCGGAAAGGAACCAGTTAAGCAGCAGCAAGGCCGGAAGCAACGGAATGTACCAGAGCAAATCGGCGACGTTGAAGCCATTTAATCCAGAGACTATGAGGTGGCAGATGACTATCGGGACGATGCCAGATGCCGTCATGACGATTGCCATGCGCGCTCTGACGGAACTTGACCAGGATATTTTGCTCATTCTGAACGCTTAACCGGCGGCGGGAAGCCGCTCTTGCGCTTTATACCACCAAATGCTCCATCAATTATCGCCCTTTTCGTTGTTAATAGCACTGCAAGATGAGCCATACCTTATCGAACTGGCGGGTTTCTAAGTCTTTCTTGGTAATACAGAAGTAGATGCAACCGCCGTCACCCCACATTAGATCGTCTTCTGAGTCGATTTGCAGCAGAAGTTGCCAATCCCCGGCACCGGATGACAGTTTTGTTGCCAGTTCGCCCGAGTAACCGCTGGCGTCACCGCAGTAGATTCCATGTGAGGCAAGTTGGCACTCCAATCGCCAATCGTTTTGATTGAGCTGAGGGTGCCCCAATAGTCGGTGCCAAGGTTTGGTGCCATATACGGAATCAACATACGCGACATATTCATCTGCTTGGTCATCTGAAAATCTGATGCCTTCAAATTCGTCTGCTTCAAGACTTGGGTATGTCATTTCTTGTGACCATTCGATGGCGCGCTCGTTGGGAAGCCATTCTTGACTTAATGACAGCGGAAATTCATGCTCGATGAACTTGTCGTTTTCTTCGAAATAGAGAACTCTCCAGCTACTTTTTTCTGCAGGGTCGAAACCCCACGGCTGCGATTCAGCCTCATAGAAGAACAACAGCCAGCCTTTGTCAGGCAAAGGGCGCGATGCTTCGAGCCCTTTTAGATCTTTCAGCGCTACCTGGCAAAGAAAATGAAGCGGCGCACCGGTCGGCGACGTTGGCCAGTCTAAGTCTCTGGGCGCAAATGGTTGTCCACCGAATCTGGAACCGTCCTTTTCCGGTGCTTTGGCTGAAGGTCCGATCCGCAATGACTGGCGCTTCAACGTTTCAGCTAATTCAGCAACGTTCGGATCGTCGATTGCTGTTTTGGAATTGAGCGTCTTTGCTTGGCGTTGCGCCGCTTCGTATGCGGTTTGCTCGATGCTTGTCAGTGTCAAATGCAATTGGACAATCTTTTGGCAAACTTCGCTGTCCGGTTCGTGTGCACAAAGATGGAATCCTTGTTCCAAATTCGACAACGCTTGTTCGAAGTCGCGCTTTTCTATGTTCTTGAGTGCCTCATCCAAAAACTGGCGCGCTTGATCTTCGCCGGACACGATGTTTAGTCTCCACGCAAAAGTTTGAGCAGTTCATCGTGAACGAGTCCGTTTGATACCAGGCAAGACCCTGTATAAATTGATTCGCCGCCGACCAGATCGGTATATCGGCCGCCGGCTTCCGTAGCTAGGATTTTCATCGGCGCGATGTCCCAGGTCTTCACACCAACTTCGAGCGCTGCTTCAGCTTTGCCACAAAGCACATGCGCAAAATTCAGGTAGTCACCGTAAGCTCGCTGGCGGTATGTGGCTTCTGCGATTCGTCGTAGCCCGTCCCAGTAACCTAGCTCGACCAGTCGAACCGGCGCGCCGAATTCAAATTGTGATTCCGACACCTTGTTGATGTTGGAAACGTGAACCCGTTCGCCATTTCGGTAAGTGCCTCCGCCTTTTTCGGCCCAAAATATCTCACCATTAGCTGGGGCGTTCAGGATGCCCAGGATAATTTCGCCATCCTCTTCAAGAGCTAGAAGCACTGACCAAACGGGCAGTTGGCGGGTGAAGTTGTAAGTGCCATCAATTGGATCGATGATCCATTTTCGGCAAGAGGAATCGAGCTTGTCGCTTCCGCCCTCCTCTTCTCCAAGAATTGCATCTTTTGGAAATGACTCTGCCAGCGCTTCTCTGATCATGCGTTCGCAATTTTGATCGGCAATAGTTACAGGTGTGTTGTCCTGCTTCATGCTGCCAGTCGTTCCCTGGTTGTAATACTCCAAGGCTATATCACCGGCCTTTCGGGCAATTTCCAGGGCAAACGAGAGCTCTTTGCTCTGAGGTGCTGTTGTGTTTTGCATAGTCACGAAGATGTATCCCAAAAAAAGGAAGATCTCGCAAGATTAATACCTTGCGAGACTTTCCTTAGGAGATCAGGACCGTTTGGGCGATCGCTCGCCTTTTGGGGAGTTTTTTAGAACAAGAATTCGTAAATGCCGCGCAAGCCGCGTCCAACACCAACCGTGACGTCACGAACGTCAACAACGGTTCCCTTGACCAATCGCTCCAAGATGAAGCCTTTACTTCTTTCAGCATATGCCAAGCGCATGTCTTGCTCGAGATTCTTCTCTTCGACGAGTTTCATACGTCTTTCGAGATCGTCTACGCGCGACTTGAGCGCATTCAGTTCTCCTCTGAATTCGTCCAACAAAGCTGCGAATTTTTCGAGATCAGCCTTGTCAGCTTTTTGAGCCAGTCTTTCAACTATGCACTGCTCGTATTTGTACAGAGCAGCAGCAAGTTCAAAACGTGTGGTGGATTTTTGTCCACGGTATGTGCGGTCTGGATAACCTACCAAGATGTGGCAAGGATGGTTTACCAGTTCTTTCAACGCGTTATATGCCCACTCGTTGCCAACAACATCAGTGAGTTCCGAAACGTTGGTGGCACCGCCCTGTGCCTGTGCCGGCGCCATAGTAATAAGTGTGCTCGCACTCATAGCAACAAGTGCCGAGAGAAGCGCGGTCCCCTTTTTCATAACAATAATCACTCCCTATGAATCAAACCTGACTCCTACTCTGAGCAATATACCCCAATTGCTTCCACGATTAGTAGTAGGAAAATTGGCAAAAGTAACGACTCAGATTTTTATGCATTGAAGAAGGACATTTGATGCAGGATATACACGCCTTAAATAACGCTAATAAATTAAGCAATTGTCCCAGAACATATCCAATCGAGATGCCGAAAACGCTTGTCAGCTCTCGGTTTTCACGGCAAGCGTGACGAGAGGATTCCAAGCCCGTTTCTTTCAGTTGATATTCCCCGTTTATCCGGAAATGTGCGGCTGATAAAACACGAGTTTTTTAGTCGTATGCCCACTTGGCACCTTATGCGATACCGTGACACGTTTATCGTTCATTTTCCTTGATATCTTATTCGGTATCAGAGGTTGTTCCCTGCGCCGGACCATGGCACCACATGTAGTGGCAAGTGGCATGAGCCGATAGGCTAATGCGCTACCTATATATAGGTCTGCCTGAGTAAATGAATTGTCAGACTTCATCCTCTTTGCAGGAACACCTGCGGCCAGGATGAGTCTTAGTGTCTATAGCTCACTTGAATTAGAGGTTAATTCCTCGGGGGTCCATCGTGCGCATCGGTTTTTTGCCTGGCGCGGCATTTGCGCTTTCAGTGTTGTTTGCTACCCAGACTATATATATACCGGCCGGTGCTGCCGATCGAACCGCCAGTGGGAAAGCCTTATCGGCAGCTTCAGTTGTTATCAAAGCGCCGGTGTCGCTTGTCTGGCGGGCTGTGCATGTAGAGCGCACCCGGAACCCGGAAGTTGAATACAGCAAAGTTCTCTCCCGCTCGGGAAACACCTCAACCATAGAGCAAAAGTTCACGAATATCCCGATTCTCGGCGCGGTGATTGCAGTCACGCGTCAGGTCGAAGAGCTGAATAAGCGCATCGATTACGAGCTTGTTCAGTCTGATAAGTTCAAAGCGATGGAAGGCAGTTGGGAATTTTCCCCGGTTAACGGCGGCAAAGACACTATGCTTAAGCTTTCATCTCACGTAGATGTAGGTGTGCCGTTCTCAGGGATGTTTATCAAAAACGCCACACATAAGAAGATCAAATTGCGCTTGGCTAACGTAAAGTCCATTGCGGAAAAGGAGCAGGCTCGACTTGCTGCCGGCGGGAAGGCGGAGCTGTAACCTAAAATATTCTGGCGACTGCTTGTGCAATCCTAAGGTCGCGCCAGGTAAAGTAGGTTCGCTATGGTAGAAAAACCTGATCTTAGAGTCGCCCACCTGTACGCTCATTTTTTGAATATGTATGGGGACCGTGGCAACATCATCACGTTGATGCAGCGCGCGCGCTGGCGAGGGATTGATGTGCACGTCGAAGCGATCGGGCTGGATGCTGAGTTCAGTGCCGATGAGTACGACTTGTTTTTTGTCGGCGGTGGTCAAGATAAACAACAGCAAGTGATCGCTGGCGATTTGCGGCGCTTGTCAAAGACTTTGCACCAGGCAATCAATGGCGGCAGTGTCATACTTTCCGTTTGCGGTGGTTATCAGCTGCTCGGAGATTACTATCGCCCGCATAGTGGCGAGGAGCTAAAAGGAATCTCCCTGGTTGATGCCCACACGATTGCCGGGACCAAAAGGATGATTGGAAATGTTGTCATCGAAAGACCGGCTGGTGGAACTCTTGTCGGATTCGAAAATCATAGCGGTCGCACGTTTCTGGGAAAGGGAGTAGAACCACTTGGCCGCGTAACCACAGGCAATGGTAACAATGGCGAAGATGGTTTTGAGGGAGTGGCACAAAAGGTTGGTAAAGGCGCTGTCTATGGTACGTACCTGCACGGCTCGCTGCTTCCGAAGAATCCGGACCTGGCTGATGAACTAATCTCTCTGGCGATTTCGCGCCGGCATGGTAACGTTCAGCTAACGCAGTTGGATGACTCGCTGGAGCTGGCAGCTCATCAGACTGCAGTCAAGTTCCGTGCATAGAGATAGGTTCTGAATTTTGCAAGAGTTCAAGACGCTTTCCATCCTGATCCCGGTCTACAACGAGCTCAAGACAATCATTCCTGTGCTTGAGCTGGTCTCGCAAGCACCCAGCGCCGGATTGGCCAAGGAGCTGATTGTCGTGGATGATGGCTCGACCGATGGTACACGCGAGATCCTGAAAGAATTGGACGGCTCCAAGTATGGGGCGAAGATTTACTTTCACGAGAAGAATCAGGGCAAGGGCGCGGCTCTTCGCACTGGGCAGGGCTACGCCACCGGCGAAATCATCATTATTCAAGATGCAGACATGGAGTACAGCCCGCAGGAGTACCCGGACTTGCTAAAGCCAATTCTGGAAGGACGGGCCGACGTTGTTTACGGCTCGCGCCTGACTGGCGCCAAAGTTGCGCGGGCGTTTCATTTCACCCATTACATCGGCAATAAGGTTTTGAGCCTGCTTACCAATGTCCTTTACAACTCGACGCTGACTGACATGGAAACTTGCTACAAAGTCTTCCGGGCGGATATTTTCAAACGCATTGTCATCAAGTCGAATCGGTTCGAATTTGAGCCGGAGATAACAGCCAAAGTTCTGAAACAGGGTGTTCGTTTCTATGAGCTGCCGATTTCTTACTATGGACGGGACTATTCGGAAGGCAAAAAGATCACCTGGATAGATGGATTTCACGCCATCTGGGCCCTGGTCAAATACCGTTTTTCCGACTGAAGCCTTCGGCGACGAGAATCTATTTGCATTTGGGCTGATTTGCCGTACACTTGTTGTCAGGTGGATTCCTTCCCTCTCTCAACTTACTATTGGCTATGAAAACAAAAACAAGTTTACTTCTTGCGGCTTTGCTGGCAACTCAGGCTCTGCCTGTTTTTGCGCAGTATCACTATAGCTACGGCGACGCTCGGGTCACGAACCAGAATAATGTCGGGCTCCAGGACCCTTCAGGGTCGTACATCGGCAACGGCACGCTCAGCCAATCGGCGCAGGGCAAAAATGCCGGAGTCGGCGGTGCATTGCCCTCCGTTACTTTGGGCAGCCACGTCAGAACTCCCGGCGACAACATGTACAACGGCGACGGGACGGACCGAATGAATAACGGGGCTTTGATTTATCAAGATCAAAAGCAAGCGATCTTGGCTCGCAAAGCGGCAATATTGCGGCGGCGCCAGATGCAGTCCATGCAAAGACAGCCGGTCCAGCAGTCGGGGTATGTCTATATGCCCGGGT
>Ga0163151_10002578_pt1 | contig 27721 bp, 24 predicted proteins | sample OliLakLV19MP5IB2_FD_145596 | JGI IMG/M metagenome (GOLD analysis project Ga0163151, IMG submission 145596) | Freshwater microbial mat bacterial communities from Lake Vanda, McMurdo Dry Valleys, Antarctica - Oligotrophic Lake LV.19.MP5.IB-2 | ecosystem: Environmental > Aquatic > Freshwater >...
GATCTGCAGGAACTCAGTGTGCAATTTGATGACGCGCACCAGTTCTATTTGGCGAGTGACAGCATCCCGGATGGCGGATTGGTCGTCACGAAACCGGTGGGGGCGGGCGAGTTGATCCCAAGCTCGGCGACCGGCAGCCTCGACGGCTTGCGCGTGACGGCACTCGTCATCTCCGTAAACGGGCAGCTTGCGGCATCCGTCGCCCCCGGCGCAGCCGTGGACATCTGGGCTGCGCGAGAAACGGATGCCTCGTCGGCGGGATCATCCCAGGCAAACGCCACGAAGTTCGGGCCGCCAGCGGTCGTCACTACCGCCACCGTTGCGCGGCTGGTGGATTCGGGGTCATTCGTCGCTGGATCCGAGACCACCGCAGTCGAGGTTCTGGTACCAAAGTCGCGCGTCGCTCGCGTACTCCAGGCGATCGCAAATGACGATCAGCTGTCCATCGTGCCGACCTACCTCGCGGGCGGCTAGCGATGACTCGAATCGCTTTGGCGCTGCCTGCCCAACTCGAGGCGCGAATCGAGGCTGAATCCATCGATCACGGTCACACCATTGTGAGTCGAGCCGCCGGCGCTCACGAGCTTGCGGCGGTCATCGAGGAGACCCGCCCGGACTGTGCCATCGTCGCAGCCGAACCGCGCTACCTCACGCCGCGAGTCATGAGTGTGTGCGACGCGATCGGCGTGCGAACACTGGCCCTCGTGGCAGGGGACGTCGACCGCCGGTATGCCGCGACACTGGGACTTTTCGAGACGCTTCCGACCGATTCGAGCTGGGCGGTACTCGAATCCCAGCTTGAGCAGCAGCTGGATCTGCGATTGAGCCAGCGCGGCGAGCTCGGTGCCGGAGTCCATCAAGCAAACGGGTCGACGAAGCGAAGTCGCGCCACGGTCATCGGCGTCTGGGGCCCGTCTGGTGCCCCCGGCAGAACGACGACAGCCATTGGGATCGCGGCCGAGCTCGCCGCGCACGGCCATTCGGTCGCCCTGGCGGACGTCGACACCCACGGCGCCTCGATCGCACCGACACTGGGGATGCTCGACGAGGCTCCCGGCTTTGCCGCCGCATGTCGCCTGGCTGGCAACGAGAGCCTCACGACTGAGGAGTTCGAGCGCATTAGTCAGCGTTACGAGTCTGGCAATGGCGGATTCTGGGTGCTCACCGGTATCGGCCGTCCGAGTCGCTGGCCTGAGCTGTCGGCCAGCCGAGTGGCAACGACGATCGCAGTTGCTCGCGACTGGGTCGACTACCTCGTGCTCGACACGGCCTCCAGTCTCGAGAACGACGAGGAGATCTCGAGTGATCTCATGGCGCCTCGCCGCAACGCCGCAACCATCACTGCACTCCAAGAGGCCGACCGTATTGTGGCTGTCGGCTCTGCCGATCCGGTCGGGATGTCCCGATTCCTGCGATCGTATGTTGACCTGGTGGAGTCGGTCGCGAACGCCGACGTGACCGTTGTCATGAACCGACTGCGCGCATCCGCCATCGGCTTGAATCCGGCCGGGCAGGTCATTGAAACGCTCTCGCGCTTCGGCGGCATCGAGATGCCAGCGCTCGTGCCATACGACCGGCCAGCGATCGATGCCTCGATTCTGAGCGCTCGTACACTCGTGGATGCCGCACCCCGCTCGGCGGTCAGAACTGCCCTTGGCGATCTGGTCGCTAGTCGTATTTTGCCGGCGGTGGAGCGTCCGGCACGCGCCCGGTTCGGGCTCGCCCGACTGCGCGGGTAGCCTTGGAGCGTGTCAACGCTGAGCGAACTCGTGCAGGCCAACGGCCGATCGACTGAGGCTGACGTCGAGTGGTTGCACCTGCTGGTCGGGGACTGGCAACTGCTCGCCGACCTCGCCTTTGCCGACATCGTGCTGTGGGTGCCCTCGGAGGAACACGGATTCGTGGCAGTCTCGCACGCTCGCCCGTCGAGTTCTGCAACGCTCTTTTACCGGGACTTTATCGGTCAAGCCATCAAGCCCGAGTGGCACGCCCAAGTTACAGAAGCCTTTGGAACCGCGCGGATCGTTGACACCGGGACCCCCGATTGGTACGAGGAAACCCCGACGCGAGTGAGGGCGGTGCCGGTGCTGCGCAGACTGAGCTCGGCCGGCAGCGAAAACACCGAGCCGATCGCCGTCATCACTCGGCACACGAACCTCAGCGAGGCGCGAACCCCGAGTCGCCAAGAGCTCACCTTCAACGATTGCGCGAACGACCTGTTCGAGATGATCGCGGCCGGCGACTTCCCGGATCTTGGCGCACCGAGCGGACCTCGACGCGGTGCGCCGCGCGCCTCAGACGGCCTTATTCGTCTCGATGTCGACGGCACCGTGACGTTCGCAAGCCCGAATGCGCTCTCGGCCTTCAACCGCATCGGCTTCTCGGGGGAACTGGAGGGCGAGTCGCTCGCCGAGGTCACGACGAAGCTCATCAGCGGGCAACTTGTCGTCGACGAATCCCTCCCACTCGTTGTGACCGGGCGTGCGCCTTGGCGAACCGACATCGAGGCGCGCGGCGTGACGGTATCGCTGCGCGCCATCCCGATCCGCAACCGGGGTGATCGGGTTGGTGCGATCATCCTCTGTCGTGACGTCACCGAAGTGCGCCACCAAGAGCGTGAGTTGATTACGAAGGATGCCACGATCCGTGAGATCCACCACCGGGTCAAGAACAACCTGCAGACCGTAGCATCCCTCTTGCGCATTCAGGCCAGACGCACCCACTCGGACGTCGCGCGAGACGCACTCGGCCAAGCTATGCGACGCGTCGCCGCCATCGCGGTTGTGCACGACACGCTCTCGGAAGGGCTCAATCAGAACGTCGACTTCGACGTGGTGTTCAATCGGGTGCTGAAGCTCATCGCCGAGGTCGCGTCAAGTCACAACACGACGGTGCATCCACGATTCACCGGGAGCTTCGGGAGCCTTCCCAGCGAGTATGCCACCCCGCTCGCTCTCGCACTGACCGAACTCGTCACGAACGCGGTCGAGCACGGGCTCGCCGGGCGCGCCGACGGGGAGGTCGAGATCAGCGCCAAGCGTTCGCGCGAGCGAATGAGCGTGCGGGTGCGCGATAACGGGGTCGGCCTGGCGGAAGGCAAAGTCGGTTCAGGACTCGGAACCCAGATCGTGCGTACCCTTATTCAGGGCGAACTCGGCGGAACGATCGACTGGCACACTGTCATGGGCAGCGGCACAGAAGTCACGATCGAAGTCCCGCTGGCGTGGCTGAAGGTGGCCAGGTCGACCGCCGAAGTGCTTCGTTAGGAAGCGCGCCGAGCGCGAGCAGCGCGACGCTTGAGGGCGCGACGCTCGTCTTCGCTGAGCCCGCCCCACACGCCAGAATCCTGCGACGTGTCGAGCGCGTACTGGAGGCACATTTCAGTGACGGAGCATCGTCCGCACACCGCCTTCGCTTTGTCGATCTGATCGACGGCCGGCCCGGTGTTGCCGACCGGAAAGAACAGTTCCGGGTCAGCGGTGAGGCAGGCAGCTTTATCGCGCCAGTCCATGGTGGTGCTCCTTCGGTGCGTGCGGCATGGCTAGCCACGCCGGACTCTATTCAGCGTCGAAGCTGGTGTGCTTCTCGGCAGAGCCCGGTAGTTCGGGTGAGAGAATCTGGGCTGAGACAACTTTGTTTGAGTTAGCTCTTGGGATCCGCTCACAGCATTGGGAGCACGAAATCAACCTCTACTAGAGTCTCATATCGATACATGCAAATCAATGGTTTTATCCGGGGTGGAATTGTGCTAGGCGAGAACACATCGACCGACGAGGCCGCTCGGGGCACGCGGCATCCGCTCATCTGGGCGCTTGCGGCGATTGTGTTCGCGGAGTTCCTGCTGCTCGTCGGGGCCACCGGCTTTCTGGTCATCGAGCTGTTTGTCGCCACCCCATCGTCGTTCCCGACCGCAATCGCGCTGACGGTGGTCGTCGCGATTGCGGCGGTCTGGCTGGCGGTCATCACCGTCAACATTCTGCGGTGCGAGCACTGGGTCAGGAGCGCGGCGCTCGTATGGCAGGTGCTGCAGATTGCCGTCGCAATCGGAAGCTTCCAGGGCCTGTTTGCCCGCCAGGACATCGGCTGGGCGCTTCTCATTCCCGCGGTGGTCGTGCTGATACTGCTCTTCACGCCGCCGGTGATCCGTGCGACGAGCCAGCGCGACTGACCACTACACGACCGGGTCGCTCGGGTTCTGCTTGGCGACGATCAGCGGGTCGTCCGCGGTCAACGGCAGTGTCGGCCAGTCCGCTAGCGGAACGCTGAACGTCGCCGCGAGTACCTCGGGGGAATAGGCCGAGGCCGCGGCCCGGTAGCCAATATCGGCTGGGGTCGCCTGGTCGAAGAACACCAGGAAGTGGATGTCGTCGTCACCGATCACCTCAATGTGGTGCGGGTACGACGGCGGCACGAAGTACACGTCACCGGGGTCGAGCAGGTAGGTGTCGAGCCGTCCGTCGGGGTCGAGAATCGTCATGCGCGCGTGGCCACGGTGAATGTAGCCCATCTCTGAGGTGACGGGATGCCAGTGCGGTTCGCGCATCCCGTCGTCGGCGATGCGCAGCGAGTACATCGAGATGTTCGTCAGTGCCGGCCAGAACCCCGCGCGCGCGAGTTTCGCCGAGCCCACCGGGCTATCGACGGGAGCGCTCTGCGCCTCCACGTCGAACTTGTGTGGGTTGGTCAGGCGTGCGGACTCCGGCACGTGCGCAGGCCCGGAGCGAGCGACCAAGTACCGAGGAACGACATCGCGGGGGATTGCGGCCCAGACGCTGGACTCAGTGTCGAAGGTGTTGCCGAGCACGGCATCCGTCATCGCACCGAATCCCGACCACAGTGCGAAATCCTCGGGTCGCTCGTGGCGGAAGGCGACGATCAGCTCCGCCTCGGTGTCGCCGAGGTTCTCGATGTGATGCAGCGAGCCGGAGGTGATGTGAAACATCTGCCCCGCCTCGATCACGAAGGATGACATGGAGCTGCCGGTATCGAGAACCGACACCAGCACCGCCCCGGCGACGCAATAGGTGAGCTCGTTCGCGTTGGCGTGCCAATGTGGCTCGCGGATCTCGCCGGGCGAAAGTACTAGACGCTTGATGGAGAGGTTACTCAGAATCGGAGACGTCTCCGCTGTCACCGACGTGATCGAGCCGAGTTTGCTGCGGTGAAGCGACTGTCCGTTGGCGAGCGAGGCAACGTGCCGCGACGCTCTCTCCACGGCTAGCCGTCCAGCCCGAGCTTGTTGCGCAGACTTGCGACGTGGCCGGTGGCCTTCACGTTGTAGAGCGGCATCTCGATGTGCCCGGTTTCGTCGATGACAAATGTCGAGCGGATGACTCCCATGACGGTCTTGCCGTACATGGACTTCTCGCCGAACGTACCGTAGGCCTTGTGTACCGCAAGGTCTTGGTCGCTCAGCAGCGGAAAGTTCACCGCCTGCTCAGACTTGAACTTCTCGAGCGCAGCGAGGTTGTCCTTAGATACTCCGATGACCTGATAGCCCGCAGATTTGAGGGAATTCAGGTTGTCGCGAAAGTCGCAGGCTTGCGTCGTGCAACCGGGGGTGGATGCCGCGGGGTAGAAGTAGAGGATCACCTTCTGCCCGGCGAAGTCCGCGAGCGAGACCGACTTCCCGTCCTGATCACTGAGCGTGAATGCGGGTGCCACAGCACCTGCCTGAAGACGTTCAGCGGTCTCGGCCATGCTCTCTCCTTGCTCTGGATGCCCCTATGCTAACCTTGTCAGTCGGTTGGGATAGCCATCCGACCGCGCACCTCTAGCTCAATTGGCAGAGCAACTGACTCTTAATCAGTGGGTTCCGGGTTCAAGTCCCGGGGGGTGTACCAGCAAGCCCGGAAGAACCTTAAACAGTCTGCGTTCCATCGGCATCACGGCAGGCTCCTGAGGTCGACGCGAGTGGGTTCCGGCTTAGGGTCGCGCCAGATGCCCTGTGGCGCACTGTGTCGCCCTGAGCCGCCCTCGCCTACGCTGAGGATAATGCTCAGCCTGCTTGCCCTCACGCCAGTGCTCATCGTGCTCGTGCTCATGACGGTCGCGGGTTGGTCTGCTGCGCGCGCCGGCATCGTCACGGCGGCGTTCACGCTGGTGCTCGCGGTGGTCGCTTTCGGGTTCGGGGGCGACAGTGCGTCATACGGCGTCGTCGAGGGAATCGCTGGCGTGCTCGCCGAAGCGGGATTCATTGCGCTGACCGTGGTGGGCATCATCGGCCCGGCTCTGGGCATCCACTATCTGCAACGCAGTACGGGCGCGGCGGCTCGGCTGCGTCAAGCGCTCTCGGTGCTGCACCCCGACCCGCGCCTTGGCGCGATTCTTGTGGCGTGGTTCTTTGCCCTCTTTCTCGAAGGGGCTGCTGGGTTTGGAACGCCCGTTGCGCTGGCAGCCCCGTTCCTCGTCGCGGCGGGAATGCCCGCCCTAGCGGCCGTGTCTGCCGCCCTCATCGGGCACGCAGCGGGCGTGAGCTTCGGCGCCATCGGCACGCCAGTGCTCGCGCAGAGCACCCTCGTCGATTTCACTCCCGCAGAGCTGGCTCAGGCCACGGTCGTTTTTCCGCTCACGTTGGGCATTGTGCTCACGATCGCCATGCTCGTCGTCATCGGTCGGGCTTACAGGCACTTTCGCGGGCTGTGGCTCTGGGGTGCGCTCGCGGCCCTGTGCTTCTTCGTTCCCTTCGGCCTCATCGCCTGGTTCGTGGGGCCAGAGCTGCCAACGCTCGGCGGCGCCTTAGTCGGGGTGCTGCTCTTTTCAGTGGTGCTCGTTCGACACCGCCGGCACGTGGAGGTCCGCGGCTTGCCCGCCGTGCCCGAGCAGGTCACCGTGACTCATCCGCATCCGGATGCTCGAGACGTTGTAGCGGCCGACCTCTCGGTGCTGCGTGCCGCTGCTCCCTACCTCGTGCTCGTGCTCGTCGTGTTGATTACGAGGCTCGTACCGCCGCTGCGCGAGGCGCTGCAGAGTGTCGTCATCGCGTGGCAACTGCCCGGTGGATTCGCCGCCTCGTTGCAACCGCTCTACCACCCGACCATGCTGCTCACTGTGGCGTTTGTTGTTGGAGCACTCATTCAGCGGGCATCGTGGAGACGCGTGCGCGTGGCCTTTGTCACCGCAACGCTGCAGCTCGGGCCGGTGATCGTCGCGCTCGTCGCCATGATCACGATCGCCCGCACTATGTCGTCGTCTGGCATGACGGCCGAGCTCGCCCTGGCCGCCGCATCCATCGGGCTGGCGTGGCCGCTGCTGACCGTGCTCGTCGGCGCTTTCGGCACCTTCATCACGGGCTCGGCAACGGCCTCGAACCTGCTCTTCACCGACCTGCAAGCCTCGACGGCGCAGGCGCTCGCCTTGCCTGAATTACCGCTGCTCGGCGCCCAAACTTTCGGCGCCGCGGTGGGCAACATCATCGCCCCGCACAACATCGTCGCCGCCGTCGCGACCGTCAGCCTCACGGGGCAAGAGGGCCGCGTATTGCGCAGCACCGTGCCGACGGCGCTCATCGTGATCGCGCTCGGGGGAGTGCTGGCGCTGCTGCTTGTGCTGTAGCGGGCGACTGATTCGCCCGCGCGCATCGACACGCACACCGAAGGCGTAGACCTCGAAGTGCAGGTGCGCAACGGTGCCGTAGCCGGTGTCGCCGACTGCGCCGAGGTAGCCACCGGCCGAGACTGCTTGGCCGGCTACGGCGTGCCGATCGCCTGATACCTTGCAGAAGTCCGCGAATTAAGGTTGTCGCGAAGGTCGCAGGCTTTCGTCGTGCAATCAGGGGTGGATGCCGCCGGGCAGAGGGACAGTGCCACCTGCTGCTCGGCGAAGTCCGACCGCGAAACCGATCCCCTCCTGATCGGTGAGGGTAGATGCAGGTGCCAGCGCACCATGTCAACGACCTTCAGCGGACTCGGCTTCGCGGTGGGGCTCGTTAGCCTCCCTCGCACCGAAGCCTTACGAGGACAAAGGAGGCAAAATTGAGACCGTTTGAGAAGCCGCATCTGTCATGGGTGAACTTGGACAAGAACGCAATTGGACACAGAGCGCGTCGCTCAAGCACCTAGGTGCCGATGTGGCGGGAGCGGTTCAGACCGTCTCTCCCGGGATAAAATTGTCGGATCCATCAGGAGCACGTCACAAAAGTCTTGCAGCTTCACAGCAGCGGCAACCGTCGCTAACGGTGTACGGTAAGCCACAGTTTGAGCGCGAAGGGTTTGGCGTGGTTGTGGTGCGAAGCGAACGTACGGAGCGCCGAGTCAGCATCGGGGATGTTGCCGCAGCTGCTGGGGTATCTCAAGCCACCGCAGCCCGCGCGCTTGCGGGCCGGGGGTATGTCAGCACAGACACCCAGCACAAGGTCGCGATCGAGGCAAAGCGTCTCGGCTACCTCCGCAACCAAGCCGCACGAAGTCTGCGAACGCGACGTTCGATGACGATCGGGCTCCTAGTCGCGGACGTCGACGATCCTTTCTTCGCAACGCTTGCGAAGCACATCGAGGCCGCGAGCGTTCGGGCGGGCTATCGAGTTCTTTTATGCAGTTCAAACGATGACCCTCAGTCTGAAGCGGACCAGCTGCAAGCACTCGCGGAGTACGGGGTCGATGGCCTGATCGTCACGCCGGGACAGGAGAACATCGAGATCCTCTCCCGCCTCATCCGCGCGGGAACGGCGGTCGTGCAGGTCGACCGTCGCGTAGCGGGTCTCGATGCTGACGCCGTGGTCCTCGACAACGAAGCGGGTGCAAGTCTTGCCGTCGAGCATCTGCTGAGCGCTGGTCATCGTCGTATCGCGATGGCAACCGGCCCGCTGCACATCGACACCGCGCGAGACCGGCTCCACGGATACGAAAAGGCTCTCGGCAGTCATGGCATCGAAGTGGATCCTGCGCTAGTTCACGTTGGAAGCTTCCAGCGTGGGGGCCAAGAGGCGTTAGTCCGCCAGATTCTCAGGGCGCGCCCAGCTGCGACAGCAATTATCGCGGCCAACAGCATCATCGCCGAGTCAGTCTGGGTGGCATTTTCTAGGTCGCACCTGGGTGCGGTCAGGGACGTGGCCTTAGTCGCGTTCGATGACGTGCCATGGATGCGCATGGTTGACCCTGCAGTAACGACAATCGCGCAGCCCTGGGAAAGCATGGCCCTCGAATCCGTAAAGCTACTTGTCAGCCGCCTTGATGGCCAAGATGCGGATACTCAGGCCCGCACGATCGTGATGCAGCCCAGCCTCATTTCGCGTGAGAGCGTAACGGCCCGGTAGACGATCCGAGCTCTCGAAACTCAGACTTTACATCCTTCGTTGACTGTGAGAGAGTAACCCACACCAGATGTGATAACGATGTCAGATCAAGAGGTGGTAGTCGTGCGGAGCGTTCAAATAGATCGTGATATGGGCTGCGTCATGCGCGATGGCGCGACCCTTCGTGCAGACGTCTGGCGCCCAGCTGATTCGGACGCGTACCCCGTTTTGCTGCAACGCACTCCATACAACAAAGCCGATTCGCAACAGGCGATCGTCTACGGAGCGCTTGAGCCGATCCGTGCAGTGGAAGCTGGGTACGCCGTGGTCGTGCAAGATGTCCGTGGTCGTTTCGCGTCCGACGGTGACTTTGATCCGTTCCGCTCCGAGGCATCTGATGGTGAGGACACCCTGACGTGGCTCGCCACGCAGCCTTGGAGTGACGGAAGGGTCATGATGTACGGCCAGTCATACTTCGGCGCAACTCAGCTTCTTGCGGCAACGACGAGCCACCCAGCGCTGAAGGCAATCGCCCCCCACCTCACGGCATCCGAGTACTACGAGGGGTGGACGTACGAGGGCGGGGCGTTCCAACTCGGCTTTGCTCTCTACTGGGTGTTGGCAGGCCTAGCGCCTGTGCAGTTGGCGCGCCTCGTACCGTCCGAGCAGGAGGCATTGCGTCCCGGACTCGAAACCCTCCTGAACGACACGAGCGCAGCCTTTGCCTATACCCCGTACGCCGACCTATCAGGAGTCGACCTCTTGGCTCCGTACTACCGTGAGTGGATCGACCACCCGCGGCGCGACGGCTACTGGAACGCGGTTGCGATCAACGAACGATACGACCGCATTCGGGTGTCTGCTCTGCACATCGGTGGTTGGCACGACATATTCCTGAAGGGCACGCTTGAGAACTTCACGCGGCTAGTGGGTGCGGCGCGCCAGCGTCTCATTGTCGGGCCGTGGGCTCACGGCAATCTTACCGACGCGGTCGGAGCGGTCGACTACGGGAGCGCCGCTTCCGAAGCGTCGCTCGACATGACGGCCAAACACCTTCAGTTCTTCGACGGGGTTCTCGGTCGCTCAATCGACGATTCGCCCGAGGTTTCCCTGTTCGTCATGGGGGAAAACCGGTGGCGAGAGTTCGACAGCTGGCCTCCAGCTGAGTCGAGCCCGCGCGATTGGTTCCTTGGCGAGGGAATGTTGCAGCATACCGCCGCAGACGGGGCACCTGACACATTTGCGTATGACCCCAATGATCCTGTACCCACCGTCGGTGGACCGAACTTCCTTCCGGGCCTCTTCATCTCCCGACTCTCGGGCGAGCAGCCCCAAACAGTTATCGAGGAGCGCGACGACGTGCTCCTTTACACAAGCGCGCCCCTCCTTGAAGACCTGGTCGTGATTGGCCCGCTGCGCGTTCACCTGTTCGCCTCTACCGATGCCGAAGACACCGACTTCACCGCCCGACTCACCGACGTTCATCCGGATGGCGGATCGTTCTCAGTTGCTGACGGCATTCGCCGCGGTCGCTACCGGCTGTCCACTGACAAGGCGCAATTCGCCGAGCCGGGCAACGTCGAGGAGTACGTGATCGACCTCGGAGCCACCGCACGGGTGTTTGCGTGTGGTCACCGCATCCGGCTTCAGGTCAGCAGCTCCAACTATCCCCGGTTCGACCGCAACCCAAACTCGACCGTGGAACCGGCTCTCGCGGCGGAGAATGACTTTCGGATCGCCCACCAGACCGTGCTCCACAATCCCACGCATCCCTCGCGATTGGTGATGTCGGTGATGAGCAAATGACCTCAACAAAGGATCGGCAAATGACCGCAACAATGAAAAGCCCGCCCGAGCAGTTCTCGCTCGAGCCTGCAGGTGAGCCGACTCGCACGAGGTTCTTCGCGCTCTTTCAGAGCAGGTCAGGTGGCGTCATTGCGGCGCTCGCAATCTTGATTGTCTTCGGTTCCTTTTTCGCCGACGGCTTCCTCTCTGGTCCGAACCTGCTCAATGTGGGCCAGCAGATCTCACTCGTCGGCATTATGGCGGTCGGCATGACCTTCCTGATTATCACGGGTGAGATTGACCTGAGCGTCGGGGCGATCTATGCGCTGTCGAGCGTGATAACCGGACTCGCCATCACCAATGGAGTGAGCTGGCCAGTCGCAGTGCTCCTTGGGGTTGTGGTGGGTGCACTGTGCGGGCTTTTCAATGGAGTGCTCACCGTCTACCTCAGCCTGCCGAGCTTCATTGTCACCCTAGGAACCCTCAGCATTTTCCGTGGCGTGATGCTCCTCACGACGGGCGGATCGCCCATCTCGCTGGATAGCTCGCTGTCCGAGGTTGCGAGTTTCGCTGTGCTCGGATCGGCCCGCCCATTCGGAGTGCCGATCCAGCTCATCATGTTCACGACGATCGCCGTCATCGGAGGACTCGTGCTCGCGTTCACGCGATTCGGTTTTCACGTTTACGCCGTGGGTGGCAGCAGGGAGTCAGCGCGGCTCACGGGTGTACCAACAGATGCCGTGCGACTTGCCGCGTTCTGCATTACTGGTGCCCTGAGTGGGGTCGCGGGCATCGTGGGCCTCGCGTTCCTTCTGTATGTGCAGGGCACCAGCGGAACCGGGCTCGAGCTTCTCGTAATCACCGCCGTGATCGTCGGTGGCACCGCGCTCTTCGGTGGATCCGGAACGATCCTCGGCACCGTTGCTGGCGTAGCGCTCATCGGGGTCCTGCAGAACGTACTGATCCTCGGCGGAGTCTCGTCGTTCGTTCAGACCATAGTTGTTGGCGCGGTCATTATCATCGCCGTCGCCCTAGATACCTGGCTGCGTCGGCGGCGTCGCACCTAACCCGGGCTCGCCCGGAACGGTGAACGCTCCACGCTTTCCTAACACCGAGAGAAAGAACACAAATGAGATCCAACCGTATTATCGCAAGACGCAGCGCGCGAGTTGCTGCTGTCACGGCAGTCGCCCTATCCCTCACGTTGGTGGCGGCAGCCTGTTCAAGCCCGACGCCTGTTGCTCCGCCTGCAGACGGTGCGTTCGTGCTCTCGCCTGCTATTCAGGCGCGGGTGGACGCCGGGGAGGAACTGTCGTTCGCATACATCAGCAACGACACCTCCATTGCATACATCGAGCCGCAAAAGGCCGGTGTGGCGAAGGCTGCCGAGGAGCTGGGTGTGAAGGCCGAGACACTGGGGTCGTCCACGGGTAGTGCTGAGGAGCAGATTTCGATCATCCAGACGCTCATCACCCAGGGCAAGATTGACGGCATCGCCGTCGCGGCAGTCAACGTCGACTCGCTCAAGCCGGTAATCGAGCAGGCCTTCGATGCGGGCATCCCCCTCATCTCGGTCTTCACCGACCAGCCGGACTCGAAGCAGCTCGCCTACGTCGGCACCGACCTTGAGGCTGCCGGCAAGCTCGAGGGCGATGAGCTGGTTAAGGCACTTGACGGCCAAGCCGGAACCGTCGTCGTCGTCTCCATCGACGCCGCCGCAGGATGGTCGTCGGGGCGCTTCACCGGATTCTCGGCCGCGCTTGCTGGCAACCCTGAACTGAAGGTCGTCGGTCCCATCACAACGGGTGCTGAGCCCGGCCAGATGTACAACACGATCGAGAATGCGATGACGGCCAACCCAGACGCAGTTGCGATCGCCTCAATGGACTGCTGCAGCCTCACCTCCGCCGCATTGTGGGTGGTCACCGCAGGCAAGGGTGGCGTGATCAAGGTCGTCGGGCACGACGCCCTTCAGTCGACGATCAACTCGATCAACGAGGGAGTCATCGAGTTCGGCATTAGCCAAGATCCGGTCAACCTTACGTACACCGCGATCAAGGCTCTGAACGACTTCGTTCGTGGCGGCCCATTGCCTGAGACCAAGCCAATGGACTTCCTCTTGGTCACGAAGGACAACGCCTCCGACATCATCCCGGAAGGCTAGTCAGCAATGGTGACTGGATCGGCATCATCCATCGCGCAACCGGCAGTTGAGGTGCGCAATGTAACCAAGAAGTTTGCGGGAGTGCTCGCTCTCAATGACGTCACCCTCGACCTGAAGCAGGGCGAGGTGACGGCTATTGTCGGAGAGAATGGCGCGGGAAAATCCACTCTCATGAAAGTCTTGGCGGGTCTGTACTCCCCGGATGCCGGTTCAGTCACCATCTTCGGTTCGCAATCGACCTTCTCCCCGACTCGACTCCTCCACACCAACGGGGTCGCTCTGGTGCCACAGGAGATCGCACTCATGCCGGAGCGCACGGTCGCGCAGAACATCCTCCTCGGCATGGAGGCGCCGGTCTCATTTTTTTCGCGTCGGAGCGATGCCACTGCGAGGGATCTTCTCGAACGCATCGAGACCCCGCTCGACCCTTCTCGGTCTGCCGGCAGCCTCACCGTGTCGGAGCAGCAACTCGTGATCGTAGCTCGGGCGCTCGCGCGCAACTGCCGCGTGCTGATCTTCGACGAGCCAACCGCATCTCTGACCCCTCACGAGGCAAACCGTCTGCTGCGACTTATCTCGTCGTTGCGGACGCAGGGCGTCACGATCGCCTACGTGAGCCATCGCCTTCCTGAGGTCTTCTCGTCGACCGACACGATTCACGTGCTGCGTGATGGCGCACTGACTGGTACGTTCGTTACCTCAGAGACTTCGTCGCCCGAGATCATCCGAGCGATGGTAGGGCGAAACATTGAGCATCGAACGGCGAGAGGCAAGCCGGCGGCGGCCGGATCGGCCAAGCAGACCGATCGTATCGAGGTCGTATCCTTGACGGCCCGGGAAGTTTCGGTTCACGACCTTCGGGTTGCGCCCGGCGAGATCGTCGGCGTCGCTGGTCTTGCAGACTCTGGTCGCAGTGAATTGCTGCTGTCGCTCTTCGGCGCGCTGCCGTCTACTCAAGAAGTGCGGATGGACGGGCGCCCGGTCAGGGTGAAATCCCCGAAGGATGCGATTGCGCTGCGGATTGGCTTCGTTCCGGCCGAACGACGATCGCAGGGAATCCTCGCGTCGATGACCGTTGCACAGAACATGGCCTCGCTTGATATTGATCGTACCCGCTTCGGAATAGTGGCACCCCGCTGGCTGCGGAGCCTCGCGGCGGCCCGCGCGCGCCTGTTCGACGTGCGGGGGAACCTCTCGGGTAGCATCGCGAACCTCTCTGGAGGTAATCAGCAGAAGGTTATCCTCGCCCGTTGGATCGCGCACGAGCCCCGCCTGCTCTTGCTGGATGAGCCAACGCGTGGTATCGACGTCGGCGCGCGGCAAGAAATTCACGACCGTATCAGGGCACTCGCTGAGCGGGGGTGCAGCGTGCTGCTATCGTCGTCCGATCTCGCTGAACTGGGCATCTTGGCCGACCGTGTCATCGTGATGCGGCACGGCGAGATCGTCGGCGAGATGTCACCAGACGCTTCGGAGGAAGACATTATTGCGCTCGCTGCTGGGGCATCCCAGGTGAGAGTGTGACTGCCAAGGCAGCCCATAGACTGACGGGGCGTTCGCCTGCGCGATGCCAGGCCGCTGGCGGACCCCCGTCTCTTAACCCGCCCACTCGCGAGCGAGGGAATGTCCATGCTTAAGGGAATTGATCCTCTTCTCACTCCCGATCTCCTCTATGCGCTCGGCACCCTCGGGCACGGCGAGGAGGTCGTTCTGGCCGACCGAAACTATCCGCCCACCAAGGATCATCTTGTCGTCCGCTTGCCTGGAACCGATTTGGCCGAGGTGGCGGCCGCCATACTCACCGTGTTCCCGATCGATGACTTCATTGCGGAACCTATCGCAGCCATGCTCGATGTCGGCAATCCAGGGGTAATACCCGACGTGCAGCGTGAAGTGTTCAACGTGATCAATGAAACAGAGGGTCGAGTGGTTGTCCACCGGTCCCTCGATCGTCATGCGTTTTACGAGCGCGCCGTGGCGGCTCGGTTGGTTATTCTCACCGGGGAGACGAGGTCGTATGGATGCCTCATCCTCACGAAGGGCGTTGTGAAGTGACCGCACAACCCCTTGTCGTTGTGGTGGGATCAGTCAATCGCGATACGACGTGGACAGTTGAGCGCTTCCCGCTTCCCGGGGAAACTCTCGTTGGCTCGAGCATGAGCCACCGGCTCGGTGGCAAGGGCGCGAACCAGGCTGTCGCGGTGGCACGCGCCGGGTCGTCGGTGACCCTCGTTGCGACAGTCGGAACGGATCCCGCCGGTGAGGCGCTGGTGCGAGAGCTCGCTGAATTCGGAGTAACCACCGATCTCGTTTTCGCAATGGAGGGTACCACCGGTTCTGCGCTGATCGTCGTGGATGGCGCGGGTCAGAACCAGATCGTTGTGCTGGCCGGCACCAACGCGCACACTGGGCGAGTTCGGTTGGAAGCCGTGAGTGACTCGCTTCGTGCGGCGCAGGTTGTGGTGGTGCAGGGCGAAGTGCCGGCCGCCAGCGTGGATTTCCTCAGCGTACTGCTTCAGGATTGCGCGGCGCTGTTTCTGCTCAACCTCGCTCCGGTCATCCCGGTGGCTCGAGGTACTTTCAACCGTGTGGACGTGCTCATCGTCAATGAGAGTGAGGCGAGTGAGTTGCTGGGCATCCGCGGTTTGGATGGCGATGAGAGTGCGAACCTCCTCACCGAATGGGCTCCGGTCGTACTGCTCACGCTCGGCCCGAGTGGTGCAATTCTCGCGCGACTTGGACTGCCGACTCTGTACATTCCAGCTCCGCCTGCCGAGGTCGTGATTGATACAACCGGCGCCGGGGACGCATTCGTTGGCGTGCTGGCGGCTGGTCTCGCGCGCGGCAACGACATCGCGGTCGCGGCCAGAGATGCCGTGGCTGCTGCTACTCAGACTGTGAGCCGGCCGGGAGCAGCTTCTTCCTACCCACTCTTTCAGTTGACATGAGGCCGTCAGTGCCAGCCAGTGTGAACGAATCGAGCACTGCTGGCGTTGAATACGACGTTGCCCGACTGCGAGGTGAAGGTCCCGGAAGTCGGAAACTCTGGGGCGCTATACGGCGAGCAGGATGGCGGGTTAGACCATTCTCAATCTTGCTCGGCCTTCCCGTGGGCGATACTGACACGTCGGCGAAAGCGCTGCTGGCGCTGCCTCGATTCGACTAGCTACGGCAGCAGGAGCATCGGGTCGACGCGCACACCGTAGGCGTAAACCTCGAAGTGCAGGTGCGAGACCGTGGCGTAACCGGTGTCGCCGACTGCGCCGAGGTAGTCACCGGCCGAGACTGCCTGGCCAACCGCGACCGCACGAGTGCCTTCGATCATGTGCGCGTAGAGGGTTGCGATGCCCCCGCCGTGGTCGATCTTGACGTATTCTCCCCAGCCCCCCGAGTAGCCGGACTCGACGACGACCCCGGGTGAGGCAGCTGAGATGGGGGCACCGTTCCCGGCCATGATGTCGATGCCGTTGTGGAATTCTTCGCCACGGTAGCCGAAGCCATCGTTGACGTTCCCCGCAGCTGGCCAGATCGCGAGCGAACCAGAGAAGTTGGCAACAGCGTACGCCGGTTTCTGTTCGATCATCTCGACAGTGAAGGTGTCACGCGTGATCACGGCGGCGGCGCTCGCCTCGGCGACAGCGAAGGCCTGCGGTGCTTCAGTGGTTGCGGAAGCCGATTCCTCAGCGGCCTCGGCGCTACTGTTCGTCTGAATCGCGCTCGGCAGAGCCGCCGCAGGGAGGCTCATGCCGACGGCTAGGGCTGCGACGGCACAGAGAGTGGCTGTTCGTTTCACGGTGGCGCGGGAAATCATTGGTGCGGAAGTACCTCGGTGATCGTCGGTTGGCCGTGTGCCAACGTGCCTCGCGCATCCAGCATCATCGGCTTCTGGCGCGGCAACCCGCGTTGTCGATCCATTCGAGATCGCACTGATCGGCGCACACATGCTGCCGAGGCGGGTACTTTACTGTAACCCACGACCTTGCGGAGTGCGTCCAGCTTCGGGGAGAGTCATGATCGGTGGCGTTCACGGACAGCCCGTCGAGTCGTTGCTAGCCCCGCGGTTCAGGTGCGCCGCTAGCCTTGCTGGATGCATACTGACCTTGTACGGCCTGACTTTGCGCGGCCTGACTTTGTGCGGCCTGACTTTGTGGATGGCGCCCCGATCGGGCCGTGGGCCAAGTCCTTTCCGGCCTCGAGTTGGGGAATGACCCCAGGCGAGTTCCTCGCAACTCAACCGAGACTGTCTGACTTCGCGACGCCCCTGTTGACCATCGAGTCCGCTGCCACCGCACACAACGTTGCGCTGATGGCGCAGTGGATCGAAGCTCGCGGCTTTGAGCTCGCGCCGCACGGCAAGACGACGATGGCTCCGCAGCTTTGGCAGCAATTGCTGGATGGCGGCGCGTGGGGAATCACACTCGCGACCGGGTGGCAGGTGCAGCTTGCGAGGGCGTTCGGCTTCAGCCGCCTCATCCTGGCCAATCAGCTCATCGATCCGATCGTGCTGCGCTGGCTGGCGACCGAGCTCGAAGACCCGTCGTTCGAGTTCATGTGCTGGGTCGACAGCATCGCCAGCATCGAGCTGATGCGCGCCGGGCTGACTGGTGCCTCCCGGCCGGTGGATGTTGTGATCGAGCTTGGCTCGCTCCGAACCGGGGCGCGCACTGTCGCGGAGGCCCTCGCCGTCGTTGCCGCCGTCGACGCCGCGCCGGAACTCCGCTTGGTCGGCGTCGGGGGGTATGAGGGCTCGGCAGGCAGCACTCGGTCGAGCGACGATGTCGGTGCCGTTCGGTCTTGGCTCGATCGACTGGTCGACCTCCACGGAGCGGTGCAGTGGGAGCGTGAACCGATCGTGACCGCGGGAGGGAGCGCGTACTTCGATTTGGTCGCCGAAGCGTTGACCCCCCTGGTCGGGCGCGCTCGCGTCATCCTGCGTTCTGGTGCGTACCAGTTGCACGATGACGTGCACTATGCGCGCCTCACCCCGCTCGCCGAACTGCGGTCGGCGATCCACGGCTGGTCACGTGTGCTGTCAACTCCTGAGCTGGGCTTGGCGATCCTCGACGGTGGCAAGCGCGACTTCCCGTACGACCTCGACCTGCCCGTCACGGCGCACGGCCCGGTCACCAAACTCAACGATCAGCACGCCTATCTGGCGACGGATGCTGACACCGTCGCGGTCGGCGACGTCGTGCGACTCAGCCTGTCGCATCCGTGTACCGCGATGGACAAGTGGCGGCTCGTCCCCGTCATCGACGACGCAAACGCGGCCGATCCGCGCGTCATCGACCTGATACGCACCTACTTCTGAATACTTTGGGCCAAAAGTCCCTTCTGGCGCGTGGAGGAGCACCGCCACACTGAGAGCGGATCTGCCATCCGTGCGATTGGCTGCCACGACCGCGAGGGCCACCACCGCATGTTCCAGCAAGAACTCGATCCTGTCTTCGGATCTTTGGTGCTGTCTGCGCTCGTAGCCGCCATCCCGATCGTGCTGCTGTTTGTGCTGCTCGGCGTCTTCAAGGTCAAGGCGCCGAACGCCGCACTGACCGCGCTCGTGCTCTCGATCATCCTTGCGATCGTGGGGTGGCGGATGCCGCCGGTGCAGGCCATGAGTGCGGCCGCTGCCGGCATGTTCTACGGCGTGTTCCCGATCCTGATCGCCTTCTGCTTCGGCGCGCTGCTCGAGTCACTCGCCGGCTTCGGTGCACCGGTCGCGATCTCCGCCGCCATGCTGCTCGCGGCTGGCATGAAACCGTTCAAGGCCGCGATGGTCTCGTTGCTCGCCAACACGGCTCCCGTCGCGTTCGGCGCGCTCGGTGCACCAATCTTCGCTCTCGCCGGCGTGACCGGCCTCCCGCTGCAAGACCTCGCTTCGATGGCGGGACGTCAGACGCCGTTCATGGCCGTGCTCGTACCACTGCTGCTGGTGTTGCTGGTCGACGGTCGCCGCGGTGTCAGGGAGACGTGGCCGGTGGCCGTTGTCGCTGGCCTCGTGTTCGCGATCGTCCAGTTTCTCACCTCCAACTTCTTCGCCGTCGAACTGACGGATGTGTTCGCCGCGATTGCAACGATCGTTGCGGTGCTCGCGATGCTCAAGTTGTGGCACCCGAGTCAGGAGGTCCAAGTAACCGGAGCCGACCAGGAGCCCGTCGTTCGCCCGACCGCGCGCGCGATCGTGATGTCGGTGGCCCGGCCTGGATGTCGTGAACGCGGCCGGCGATCCGGTCGCCAGCCAAGACATCCACTTCGATCACCTCAAGGCCACCGGCACCCTGCTGTTCGTCTCGGGAGTGATCACGTCAGTGCTGTACCGCATTCGCGTCGGTCAAGCCCTCGAAATCTATGGCGCGACGCTCAAGCAACTGCGCTGGACGATCGTCACCGTCACCGCCGTGCTCGGTCTGTCGTTCGTCATGAACCTCTCGGGCCAGACCTCGACGCTCGGCGTGGCGCTCGCCTCGGCTGGCGGATTCTTCGTGGTGCTGTCACCGATCATCGGCTGGATCGGTGTGGCGATCACCGGGTCAGACACGGCATCCAACTCCCTGTTCGGCAACCTGCAGGTGACCGCTGCGGCCGCGACCGGGCTCCCACCGGTGCTGATGGCGGCGGCGAACTCGTCGGCCGGTGTGCTCGGCAAGATGCTCTCGCTACAGAACCTCGCGGTGGCGGCAGCGGCGGTCGGGCTCGAGGGTAGCGAAAGCCAGCTGTTTCGCAAGCTGCTGCCGTGGAGCCTCGGCTTGCTCGCCCTCATCACGATTCTCATCGTGTTGCAGTCGACGTCGGTGCTCGGCTGGATGGTTCCGTAGCGCAAGAACAGTGCGCAATCGTGATTTCGCCCTTACTATGGATTGACTGGGTTTCAAGTCATTAAGATAAAATCGGGCGCTAATGATTGCTTTGCAAAGCACAAGTTCACTCGGTGAGTGGGAAGAGCGGGTCGGCGACGCCGTTCGCCAACTCCGAATCGCCCAAGGGTACGACCAGATCGAGCTCGCGGAGCGGGCCAACCTCTCGCGCTCGGCTGTGCAGTCGCTCGAGCGCGGAACCGGCTCGCGTCTTCGCACCGTGCTCGCCGTGCTTCGTGCGCTCGACCGACTCGATGCGCTTGACAGCATCATGCCCGACGCCGAACCTTCACCCCTCGAAGTGCTCGCGCTATCGCGACGAGCGGCGCGGCCGCAGCGTTCGCGCAAGCGAGCCAACTCATGACCTACGAACCGACTCGGGCCGTCGAAGTGAGAATCTGGGGTGCCCGGGTCGGGGCCGTCGCGCCCGGCCGCGGCGGCTATCGGTTCGAGTACTCGCCGCAGTGGCGCCGCGGCGGCATCGAACTGAGCCCACTGCTCATGCCAGCCACCGGCAGCGCCGCCGTGTTCAGCTTCTCGGCACTCAACGACGCGACCTACCAGGGCCTGCCACCGATGCTCGCCGATGCGCTGCCAGACAAGTTCGGCAACAGCATTGTGGATGCTTGGCTCGCGTCAGAAGGAATCGATCGCTCCCAGATCACCCCGATCGATCGCCTCGCCTATCAGGGGGCGAGAGGGATGGGCGCCCTTGAGTTTGTGCCCGACCGCGGGCCCCAAGCGCCAGAGCCGACCGCCATCGATCTGGGCCGCTTGATTGAGACGGCGCGTTCGGTCGTTGCTGGCACGCTTCGCGATGACAGCCACGCCAGCGACGCGTTGACGCAGATCATCTCGGTTGGAACGAGCGCCGGCGGAGCCCGCCCAAAGGCGATTGTGAACATCAACGATGACAGCCAAGAGATTCGGTCTGGCCAAGCGATGCCGGGCCCTGGCGAGCAATCCTGGCTGCTTAAGTTCGACGGTGTCGGCGCTGACCGTCAGCTCGGCGACTCCCAGCAGTACACGCGAATCGAGTACGCATACTCACTCATGGCGCGCGCCGCCGGGATCACAATGGCAGAGACTCGACTGCTCGCCGAGGGCGGTCGTCGCCACTTTCTCAGCCGCAGGTTCGATCGGGAAGCGGGCGCTCGCATCCACATGCAGTCGCTCTGTGGAATCAACGCGGTCGACTTTAACCTGCGAGGCACCAACGACTACGCCCAACTGTTCACGACTGCGAACCGGCTCGGCCTCGGCGAGGATGCACGCACGCAACTGTTTCGCAGGATGGCCTTCAACGTGGCCGCCGCCAACCACGACGACCACTCCAAGAACCACGCGTTCCTGCTTCGGGAGGGAGGCAGTTGGGAGTTGTCGCCCGCCTACGACGTCACATTCGCGAGAGACGCTCAGAGCCTCTGGCTCAAGCAACACCTGATGGGCGTCAACGGCAAGTTCGCCGACATTGGGCGAGCCGACCTGCTCGCCGCCGCGGACCGGTTCGCGATACCGGGCGCGAAGCGAGCGTTGTCCGATGTCAACGACGCGCTCGCATCCTGGCCAGAGTTCGCAGTAGGAGCCGAGCTCAATGGCGCCGTGGTGGACGATGTCGCGAGGGAGTTCACCACCCTCTGAGGGAGCGCCCGCTTCTGATCGCGAAACCTACGGCCGCCACACCATGAGCACGGTGACGGCCACGAGCAGAACGGCGACCAACCCCGACAGCGCCGCGATCCTGCCGTACTCGACCGCCGGGGTGCCGGCAACGAGGCGGGCACCGGCGCGCTTCAGCAGTGGAGCCACGGCCGACAGCGTGATGCTGACCGCGGCCGTGTACAGGATGATCGACGCGAGCACCCATGGCGTGCCGTAGGTGAGGTTTTCTTCAGGATCCACGAATGCAACGAGCCCGAAGCCAAGGGTTGCGACGATGAGCGAGAGCCAGCCGAGGAGTGCGGTTGACCGAGCGAGGCCGCTGACCTGCGAGGCATTGCCGGCCCGGATCGCGCGCATGCCGGTCATCGGGAGGATGGTCATGGGGCCGATGATGAAGATCGCGGCCGTGACGTGCAGTACAGCGAAGAGAGTTTCCATGAAGCACAGCGTGCCCGAGGGCATGGCCGCCCGAACAGTGCCGAAAGTCCTATCGCGAACGTCGATCGGCCCCGGCCTCACCGCGAGACCGGGGCCGATCGTGTCGGGTTACTTCGTGTCGCGTTACTTCTTGTCGAAGACTTCAGCCTCCATGGCGTCGTAGCCCTCAACCTGCGGGTCGCGATGCTCACCTCGGGATAGTGCATACTCCTCCTCCGGGGAGAGCACGAGACGGTGGCGGCCAACCAGCGCGAACAGGATAATGCCGATCGCGAAGAGCACCATGAAGGTGATCACGGCGGTCAGGAACACCGAGTTCAACAGGATTCCTAGGAGGGCGCCCACCGCGATGATCCCCGCAACGATCGCGCCAGGGACGCCCGTTGGCGACTTGTATGGTCGCTTTACGTTCGGGAGATTCCTGCGAAGAATCACGAACGACACCATCTGCATGATGTAGGCAATCACCGCACCGAACACGGCAATGAACAGGATGATGCCAGACGCGGCGGCCCCGGCCTCGGCGCTGATTCCCGGGAGGACGACCAGCACGAGGGTGAGGATGATGTAGCCCACCACCGCACCAACTAACAGAGCGACCCACGGGGTCTGGTGCTTCTTGCCCGTCAGCGAGAGGAACTTGGGGTAGTAGCCCGCGCGAGATAGCGAGTACATGTTGCGCCCGTAGGCGAACATGATGCCCTGGAGAGAAGCGAGGAGACCGACCAGCGCGAAGAGTGCGAGGACTGCCGCGACGCTCTCAGGAAGGAAGACCCGGAAACCAGCGAGCAGTGGTTCACCGCTGTCGGCACCCGCGGAAATGGCCGCCGTTCCCGTGACCGCCGGGTTGAGCAGCAGAACCAGGATCGCGAAGAAGGCGAGGGTGACGACGCCCCAGACGCTGGCCTTGGGAATGTCCCGCGACGGATTGGTCGCCTCTTCGGCCGCGAGCGGGAGTGCCTCGATGCCGAGGAAGAACCAGATCGCGAACGGCAGTGCGAACAGAATGCCGATCGCTCCAAAGGGCAGGAACGTGGAGTTTCCATCCACTGGCGCGATGTCGAGCAGGCGGCTGAAGTCCACCGATCCGCTCACGATCGAGCCAACGGCGAAGAAGAGGATCACGCCCATCGAGATGATCGCGACGATCAGGGCGAAGCGGAATCCGATTGATGCTCCGAGCGAGTTGAGGCCCACGAAGGCCGCGTACAGGATCGCCCACCACAGTGGCTGTGGCAGGGAGAGTCCGGTGAGCCCAAGGAGTGCGCTGTCGGCGTAGATCGCCGAGAACCAGACCACGACGGCGGTCGTGACAACGTACTCGATCGTCTCTGCGAGTCCGGTGACGAACCCGCCCCACGGGCCCAGTGCAGCACGGGCGAAGGAGTACGCGCCGCCAGTATGGGGCATGGCTGCCGACATTTCCCCGATGGAGAAGATCATCGTGAAGTACATGACGATGATGATCAGGGTGGCGACCAGAAGCCCGCCCCACCCCGTTGTGCTGAGCCCGACGTTCCAGCCCGCGAAGTCTCCGGAGATAACGGCGGCGATGCCGATACCCCACAGGCCCCAGAATCCGGCGCTGCGCTTGAGGCTGCGCTTCTCGAAGTAGCCTTCCTCGGCGCGCTGGTACGTAGCGCCCGAGGCCTTAGTTGTGCTTGTGCTCATGAATGTCCTCCAGGGGAGAAATGGGGGCGGCCGGTCGACCAACCACCGAATTCCCATGAGTTTGTCGGCTATTGGTACCTTTGTCTACCTTTAGAAGCAAATTCCGCGTTACGGTAGGCGCAGCATCCCGATCAGGTTTCGGGGTAATGGTCGAAAGTGCGCTCATCGATGACGCACTCGAGAGGAGCACAAGTGGTGTCAAGGTCTAGCGCAAAGCGCACCGGAAATCTCACGGTTGAAGAGCTGAGCGCACACGTTGCTGCGAAAGAGATCGATACCGTCATCATCGCGTTCACTGACATGCAGGGGCGGCTGATCGGCAAGCGCGCCTCGGCGCGGCTCTTTCTCGAGGAACTCGCGGAGCACGGCGCTGAGTGCTGCAACTACCTTCTGGCGGTGGATGTCGAGAACAACACCGTCAGTGGCTACGCGATCTCATCGTGGGAGCGCGGCTATGGCGACATGGCAATGATGCCCGATCTCGATACGCTGCGCCTGGTTCCGTGGCTCCCGGGTACCGCTCTCGTCACTGCCGATCTGACGTGGCTCGACGGCACTCCGGTGGCCCCTGACCCGCGGCAAGTGCTTAAGCGTCAGCTCGCGCGTCTCACCGAGCGGGGGCTCGACGCCTTCGTCGGCACCGAGCTGGAATTCATCGTCTTTGAAGACAGCTTTCGCGAGGCCTGGAAGAAGAAGTACACCGACCTCTACCCGGCATCCGACTACAACATCGACTACGCGCTGCTCGCCTCGACTCGCATGGAGCCATTGCTGCGTGATATCCGTAACGGCATGGATGGTGCTGGCATGTACTGCGAGGGGGTCAAGGGCGAGTGCAACCTCGGCCAACAGGAGATCGCCTTTCGCTACACGGACGCGCTCGGAACCTGCGACAACCACTCCGTCTATAAGAACGGGGCGAAGGAGATCGCAGACCAGCACGGCAAGAGCCTGACGTTCATGGCCAAGTACAACGAGCGCGAGGGCAACTCGTGCCACATCCACCTGTCGGTTCGCGGCACCGACGGCACTCCCGTCATGGCTGACAAGAACCGGCCATACGGCTTCTCGAAGCTGATGGAGCACTGGATAGCCGGCCAACTCGCGACGATGCGCGAACTCTCGCTCTTCTTGGCCCCGAACATCAACTCGTATAAGCGCTATGTCGAGGGCAGCTTCGCGCCCACCGCCGTGGCCTGGGGGCTCGACAATCGCACCTGCTCGCTTCGCGTGGTCGGACACGGCCATTCGCTGCGGGTCGAGAACCGGGTTCCTGGCGGCGACGTGAATCAGTACCTCGCCGTTGCGGCGCTCATCGCGGGCGGGCTGTACGGCATCGAGCACGAACTCGAGCTCGAGCCAATCTTCGAGGGCAACGCCTACGTCTCGGATGCGCCGCGCGTGCCATCATCGCTGCGGGAGGCGGCAGCACTCTTCAAGGGCTCAGAGATCGCGGTCGAAGCGTTCGGCGAGGATGTCGTCGCGCACTACCTCAACAACGCCCGCATCGAGCAGGCAGCGTACGACGCCGCGATCACGGATTGGGAGCGGGTTCGCGGCTTTGAACGATTCTGAGCTCCAGCGCCCCCTCATCGGCCTCACGACCTACCTCGAGCAGGCGCAGACCGGGGTGTGGGACGTTCCGGCCAGCTTCCTGCCGAAGGTCTACTTTGATGCGGTCAACCGGGCCGGCGGCATTGCGGTGCTGCTGCCGCCACAACCGGTCGACGTCGAGATAGCGAACCGGGTGCTCGACTCACTCGACGGTCTCATCATCACCGGCGGCAAAGACGTCGACCCGGCGCTGTACGGCCAAGAGCCGCATCCAACGACTGACACACCGCGAACCGATCGAGACACCTGGGAGGACGCGCTGCTGGCCGCGGCGATCGACCGGGGTCTGCCGTTCCTCGGCATCTGCCGCGGTGCCCAAGTGCTCAACGTTGCCCTCGGTGGAACGCTGCATCAGCACCTTCCGGATGTGATCGGCACGACCCGCTACAGCCTCGGCGGCGGAGTATTCGCCGAGAACGAGGTCGCCGTCGAACCTGCGTCAACCCTTGCGGCGCTCGTCGGCGACGGCATCACCGTCAAGAGCTATCACCACCAGGCAATCGATACGGTTGCCGACGGACTCGTGGTGACCGCCCGCTCCGACGACGGAACGATTCAGGCCGTTGAACTTCCGAGCGTGCCGTTCGGGGTCGCCGTGCAGTGGCATCCGGAAGAGGATGCGGCCGAAGACGCGCGCCTGTTCGCAGGCCTTGTCGACGCAGCAAAGGAGTACCGCCGTGGCTAGTGCCGCCATTTTCACGACAACGCTCATCAACCCGGCGACCGCCGCGCCGTTCGAGACGATCGCGCAGTCGAGCCTCGAGCAGGTCGATGACGCGATCGCCCGCGCGGTCACGGCCCAGCGATCGTGGGCCGCTCTGGCTCCGGCCGCACGGGCCCGGGCGCTCCGCGACTTCGCAACCGTCGTGGGGGGAGCGGTCGAGGAACTCGCCATGCTCGAAGTCGTCAACTCCGGGCATCCGATCACCCAGGCTCGCTGGGAGGCCGGGCACGTTCGCGACGTGCTCAACTACTACGCGGCCGCGCCCGAACGCATGTTGGGCAAGCAGATCCCCGTTGCTGGCGGCCTTGACATCACCTTCCTCGAGCCGCTCGGCGTTGTCGGCATCATCGTTCCGTGGAACTTTCCGATGACGATTGCGAGTTGGGGCTTCGCTCCTGCCCTCGCCGCCGGGAACGCCGTCGTGCTCAAGCCGGCCGAGTGGACCCCGTTGACCGCGATCCGCATCGGCGAACTCGCTCTGGAAGCTGGCCTGCCGGCTGGGTTGTTCCAAGTGCTGCCAGGCAAGGGCTCCGTCGTCGGCGACCGTTTCGTCACGCACGAGCAGGTGCGCAAGATCGTCTTTACCGGGTCGACCGAGGTCGGCAAGCAGGTCATGGCCGGATGCTCGGCGCAAGTCAAGGCTGTGACGCTGGAGCTAGGCGGCAAGAGTGCCAACGTGATCTTCGCCGACTCGGATCTCGAGAAGGCCGCGGCGACTGCGCCGTACTCGGTCTTCGAGAACGCCGGACAGGATTGCTGTGCCCGATCGCGAATCCTCGTCGAGCGCAGCGTCTACGACCGCTTCCTCGAGCTCCTCGAGCCAGCGGTGAAGGGCGTAAAGGTCGGGGATCCGACCGATGAGGACACCGAGATGGGCCCGCTCGTCTCCAAGTCGCACTTCGACTCGGTGACCGCATACCAATCGGATGATACGGACGTCGCGTTTCGCGGAAGCGCACCGAGCGGGCCCGGCTACTGGTTTGCACCGACCGTCGTGCTGCCGCCATCACGGGATGATCGGCGGGTCAAGGACGAGATCTTCGGCCCGGTCGTCACCGTGCTGCCGTTCGACGATGAGGCCGATGCCATCGCTCTTGCGAACGACTCGATCTACGGGCTCAGCGGCTCGATTTGGACCCGCGACGTCGGCCGGGCCATTCGCGTTGCGCGCGGGGTGGAGAGCGGCAACCTCTCAGTCAACTCGCACTCGAGCGTGCGGTACTCAACGCCATTTGGCGGATTCAAGCAGAGCGGCCTCGGTCGAGAACTCGGTCCGGATGCCGCCGCTGCGTTCACCGAAACCAAGAACGTCTTCATCGCTACCGACTAGGAGTCTCATGGCCATCTCCCCAATCACCCCAATCGATCTCACCCAGCGACTCGCTGGCAAGGTCGCTGTCATCACTGGCGGTGCGAGCGGTATTGGCCTCGCGACCGCGCGGCGATTCGCGGCCGAAGGCGCGATTATCGTGATCGGCGACTTCAACGCTGTGGCTGGCGAGGAGGCCGCTGCCGAAGTTGACGGACTGTTTGTGCAGGTGGATGTCACGGACGAGGCGCAGGTCAATAATCTCTTCGAC
>Ga0163151_10002580_pt1 | contig 27710 bp, 32 predicted proteins | sample OliLakLV19MP5IB2_FD_145596 | JGI IMG/M metagenome (GOLD analysis project Ga0163151, IMG submission 145596) | Freshwater microbial mat bacterial communities from Lake Vanda, McMurdo Dry Valleys, Antarctica - Oligotrophic Lake LV.19.MP5.IB-2 | ecosystem: Environmental > Aquatic > Freshwater >...
GGGGTCACACGACGTGTGATACGAAAAGTCGCTATGATATATCATAGCGACTTTTCGTTTAGGATTCGTAGCAGATACGCACGGCTTCCTTAGCGAGAAGAGCCGAACTATCAAAGAAAGGAATGGTGCAATTTGGAAGGGGAATAGTAGAGAGTTCGGTGCAGCCAAGAATGACTCCCTCCACTCCACGAAGCATAAGTCCTTTAGTAAGTTTCTTGAGACGTTCGGTGTCTGTTGCATCATACTTTCCTTCTTCGCCGCGTTCTATAAGAAGAGTGGCAACAGCCTGTTCTTCGGAAGTGAGCTCTACGAGTTCAAGGTTTTCGTGCGCATATACATCTTCTTCAACCGTGCTTTCTGTGCCAAGAATCGCGACTGTGCGACAACTATTCGCAAATACCGCATCGAGGGTCACTTCAACGATATTCAATACGGGAATCTGTACGGATGCTTGAAGCTCATTAAAAAACGCATGCGCGGTATTGCACGGCATAGCAATTAGGTCCGCCCCTGCAGCTTCAAGAGCACGTGCTCCTTTTATAATCTCGTCGCGTACGAGAGTGCTGTCAGTAAATCCATGGGCATCGAAACCAGGAATGATGGCTGAGGCAAGCGAAATGCGGGGAAAGTCAGCATCACGCTTAGCGCCGCGATCAAGTGCATGTCGTATGACGCTCTCGTAGAAGTGGGCGGTTGCAACGGGCCCCATGCCGCCCAGGATGCCGAGGTGTTGTGGCTTCATATATACTCCTAAGACTAGCAAACAGCATGAGAATCTTCTATTCGGAGCTCGCTGAGAATCCTGCCTACTACTCCTTCGGCTATAGCGTGTATGGCGTTCTTGAGGAGGGCGATACCACCGCAGACGCGTTTGAGAGCGGGTTCCTGCCGTGCGTTATTGCGGCAGATCAACCCAAAGGGCTCATGTACCAAACGCGCGGTGTCCGCGTGCTTGCGAGCGAGTTTACGCGCCGCCACTACCACCACCGGGTCGTGCGTAAGGCAGAGTCACTTGGTGAACTTGAGACCGTGGTCCATCCGTTGAAAGAGTTTGCCTTTGATACATCCGTACAAGATTTCTTTCTCCGTTACTTCACTTTCAGATTCGGCAAGGAGTCGATGTCCCGCGAACGCCTTCTCGCGATAGTTGCTTCAGGATGGATCACCCACGTCAGCGAGTTTCGTATAGCAGGCAAACCGGTCGCGTATATGCTGGAGCACCATAGCGAAGGGCTTATTCATGTCTGGTATCAGGCATACGAAAAAAAGTACGAACATGCTCACCTAGGAAGTTACCTTTACATTCTCCTCATCGAGCGAGCCAAGGAAGCGGGGAAGCAACACGTATATTTCGGTGTTTCGTATGGTTCTTGGATGAAATACAAAGCCAATTTCGCACCACTTGAATACTGGAACGGGTCAGAATGGGTGCGAGATGCCAATGGCAAAAAGGTAAAGGATATTTTGAGCGAAGGCATTACGCTCATTCCGTACACCGATCGGTGGCGTTCTGTACATGCACCTTTTTACGCTGCACCGACATCTGGTGTATTTGCTCGCGAGCGGCGCATCTTCCACATGCTTTTTGATGGTGCTCCGGTTTCAGCGCTTCTCGTGTTTGGGATTCCGGCGCTTCTTCTTGCCGTCGTGGTGCTCTTCGCGTCCGTTATATAAACCACTCGTCCCAGACGGCGCCCGCAACGTTGCGCGGTTCGCCGCCGTAGGGAATGTGATGGATCTCAATGAACGGTGCGGTATTCGCCTCAAGAAACGTTAGTGGCTCGTCTGCATTTGTAATGTCACGGGAGATAACATCAAATCCAACAACGGGGAGTCCTGAGACTTTCGCCGCGTTATTGATGTACTCAATGGTTTTTTGAGGCACCGCATCAGTCACATCATCGAAATAGCCGCCGCTCGTGCGTTCTGAGAATTCGGCAAGGAGTATGGTGGTACCGGCTGGAGGCGCAGCATCTTTTGCGTACCCTTGATGCTCACAAGCGAAGGCGAACAGTGCATCATCTTCAATCGGGAGCACACCTTTCTCAAGATTCTTTTCATTAAATGCACGACGCATTTCGTCCATGGTTTGTACGCCATCAGCAATAACTTTCGGACGCACAAGTTCCATCACGCCAATAGTTTTAAAGCCGATGCAGGTCGCGCGGTAGATTGCGCCTGGTGCGAACTCTTCGATCATGGCAACCGGACAGAGTTGTTTTGCGCTTAGGAAGGCCTCTTTAAGTTCTGTCTCTGTCGTTATGTTTACGCGCGTGTGACGCGAACGGGAACCTTCGAGTGGCTTAACGATCACGGCCACCCCAAGTTTTCGGAAGGTACGGAGTGCGGTTCCATAGAAGAAACACCCCTTACCGCGCGGCACCTTCACGCCGTGCCTCTCAAACAATTCTTTTAGTTCCGATTTGTTGTCGAGATTGCGAGTGAGCGTTGCTTCGCGCCAGGGCGGAATAGGGATGTGTTCAAAGTACTGCCACGAGAGCGATGGATCGCCCGGGTACGACGGGAGCATGGCACGTGCGTAGGGAACCTCTTTTCCGGCAAACGTGATTACCTGCATCCGGATGCCGCGCTTCTTCGCTTCGGCGAACACGACTGACTTGCGACTCACTTCGTCCGTAAGTGGTTCATCATGAAATTTCGCAGCACCCAGAACTTCGGATAGGGCAAAGAATCCATGCGTCCCAACGTTTGTAAGCCAACGCACAAACGGCGTGAGAAGCATCACCAGAGGCTTCAAACTCCGACGGAGGGGGCGATCAAAGAAAATGCTGACCGCGGTATCAAAATACAAAAACCCGTGCGGGGTGGGCGATGCACCGCACAGTACGCATTCTCCGGGCTGCCTCGCTCGTACTGCCATAGGAGCTGCTAGCGCGTCTTAAGCCAGACGTAGATGTCTTCAAGCGCCTTCACCGCGTCACCAGCCGCAATGTTGTTCTGGTGGTAGAGCTCGTCTGTACAGTCACCGGCAGCCCAGATACCGTCAACCGACGTGCGTTGGGTGCGGGCATCAATTTTTACACGCTTCACCTCATCAACAGCTACCACGTTTGCGGCGTAGTCAGTGTTTGGAAGTACGCCAATTTCAACGAAGACCCCGTTTACTGCGAGTTCGGTTCGCTCTTTGGTGCTGACATTCTCGACAACCAGTCCAGACACAAATTGCGCACCTTTCACTTCCACAGGAACTGAGTGGGTAACGACGCGCATCTTAGGGTTCGCGAGCGCTTTCTCAACCGTTATTGCGTCTGCCTTAAAGTCAGCGTGCTTGTGGATGAGCGTTACTGATTTAGCGTAGGCCAGAAGCTGGAGTGCCGTTTCAAAACCTGCGTTACCACCGCCAACAACGGCAACGTCCATATCAGAGAACAAGGGGCCGTCACAAGATGCGCAGTACACCACGCCTTTGTTTTCGTACTCAGCTGCTCCTGGCACATCAAGCTTGCGGCGTGTCGCTCCAGAAGCGATTAAGACCGCCTTAGCTTCGTGCGCAGTGCCGGTACCAGTCGTTACCTTGAATCCTCCATCAATCTTCTCAAGGCTGGTTGCGCGCTCGCCGATGACGGTTTGAACAACGTCGCCTTTGTAGGCATCGATGTGTGCGTGAAGCGACTTGGCGAGTTCTGCTCCCGGAATCTTTACGGTGCCAATCCAGTTTTCAACTCCGTCGGAGACCGTTGACTGCCCACCAATCTCTTCTGCGATGAGAACCGACTTGAGACGCTTACGTGCTGCGTATACGCCTGCTGCAATTCCTGCTGGTCCGCCACCCACGATGATGAGGTCGTTCATAGTTGAGAGAGTATAACAAACATCCGCCAGAGGCGGATGTTTAGTTTTTATTTCTTGTTCCTTCGAAGGAAGTTTGGAATCGCACCCCATCCATCGTCTTCTGTCTCAACGACGGGTGGCTTCAAAGTATCTGCTTCCTGCTTACGAGACGTTGCCGTTACGATTGGTTCTACCTTCTTTGGTGCAGGAGCCATTTCCTCCATAATCGGAGCAGGAGCTGGTGCTGCAGGTCGTGGTTCCTCTTTCTTCATGACCTCGTTGAAGATCTTGCCACGAGAGTCTTCGCGCTCCTTGGAAGGCATACCGAAGATGGTGCGTTCTGCAGGGTTCGCGGCTTCAATCATGTTTTCAGGGAAGCCGGTTGCAATCACGATGATACGGATCTGGCCCTTCTTGAGCTTCTCATCGCGCATGATACCGAAGATAATCTTCGCGTCCTTTGCGACTGATTCGCCAACCACCTTTGCTGCTTCCTGCACCTCGAGGATACCGAGGTCTTCTGAGCCTGCGACCACAAAGAGGATGCCCTTCGCGCCGTTAATGGAGACGTCGAGGAGTGGGGAATTGACGGCTGCGGTTGCCGCATCGCGTGCGCGTGCGTCACCTTCGGCGATACCAATACCCATGAGCGCAGGACCGGCGCCTTCCATGATGGCCTTGATGTCGTTGAAGTCGGTGTTGATTTCGCCCGGGGTGGTGATGATGTCGGAGACACCTTCAACGGCCTGACGAAGAATTTCATCGGCGAGTGCGAATGCGCTCTTTGCAGATGTTGATGCTTCGACAATCTGGAGGAGCTTGTCGTTTGGAATCACGAGGTATGCATCAACTTCCTTCTTGAGTTCGGCAAGACCGCGCTCAGCGATATCACGGCGCTGGGAGCCCTCAAACGCAAACGGCTTGGTGACAACGGCAACGGTGAGTGCGCCGAGCTCTTTTGAGATCTTTGCAACAACACCTGCTGCACCGGTTCCCGTTCCGCCGCCCATACCACAGGTGATGAACACCATGTCAGAACCCTGGAGTGCCTCCATGATTTCCTGACGCGTTTCTTCTGCTGCACGGCGACCCATTTCTGGGTTCATGCCCGTACCAAGACCGCGGGTCAGGTTCTTACCGATGTGAATCTTTCGTTTTGCGAGGCTGCGATGGAGGTCCTGCGCGTCAGAGTTGACGGCGATGAACTCAACGCCTTTCACCTTCGAGCTCACCATGTGGTTGAGCGCGTTTCCTCCGGAACCGCCGACGCCGACGACCCGTATTCGGGCGAATGTTTCTATCTCGGGCACGACGCGCTTAGACATAATGGTTCCGTAATAATTGCCAAAAACTATCGAGGTAATGATACTCCGCCGAGCACTCCCTGCAAACCTTGACGGTTTGCCTGAATGTGTCGATACAAAAAGGGGTTACGGAAGGAATTGGCGCAGGAATTTCGCGGTAGAACGACCAAGTTTTAAAAGAGGACGGGTACGAGGTGCTTCTGTTGATCCGGTGAGGCCCCAGAGTGCAAGACCATAGGCGACGGCCCACGTTGCATCACGAATTTTTGAGTCAGGTGGCACACGAAGATCTGCGGGACGTGCCGGAAGAGAAAGTGTTGCGCGTGCGATATCTGAAACTGAGCCGTGACCAGATCCGCCACCCGAAAGAATGATGCCGGCGGGAAGTGCGCCGCGCTTACCAAGCACTTTCAAATGCTTATCAACCAAATCGAACATGGCGCGAAATCGTGTCGACACGATTTCATCAATCTTTCGTTTCGGATACATGGCACCTGACAACCGACCCATCTTGATGCGTTCAGCATCTTCAAGCGAGACACGGAACCCAAGCGCGAGTTCGTCCGTAATTGACGTGGAGCCAATCGGGAACACTTTCATGGAAATAGGAATACCTTCGTCATACACCACGATGGAAACAGTCTCTGCGCCAATGTTGGCAAGCACGCAGCCTTTCATCTTCTGGTCTTTATTAAGAGTTACGTACGAGCCAGCAAGGGGGGAAGCCATACGATCAACGACATCGATGTCTGCCGCTTCACTCACCGCAGTCAGCGCTTCAACATGGCTGCGCAAACAGGAGATGAACAAGTAGTCTGCCTCAAGCCGAGAACCTTTCATGCCAAGTGGGTCGCCAAGTGCGCGTACGCCATCAATGCGAAACTCGACCGGAATCTCATGCAAGATGACGCGGTTCCCAAGCTGCGACTCGATGAGTGTGCGCGCCGTATCGAGCGCCTTCTCAATATCAAGATCAGTTACTTCCTGATCAGCGCGTGAGATGGCGGCATCTCCCATTGCTCGATGTTCATCAAGCGAAATCCCGCCGATGGCAAGGAAGGCGTTTTTGATGGGGACGCGCGCAACAGATTCTGCTTGGCGTTTTGCGGCACGAACAGAAGCGCTCGCTTCTTCGGGATCAACCACGTAGCCGTGGCGGAGTCCTGCGCTTTCAGCAAGACCGGTGCCGATGATGCGGCGAGTAACGCCTTCGTTACCGACCACCTCCTCGACTACCACGACTTTCGTGTGGTGTGTGCCGATGTCGATTCCGGTTGCGATGCGTCGTTTTTTCATTAGAAAGATGTACGTCGAGATGGCGGGCCATGAGCGCCCGCTCGCGTTGTTCCATTGTAGGCCCGTGTGGGTACCCTTTCAAATGCATAAGTCCGTGGATAAAGAGATACGACACGAATTCCTGATAGGTCATGTCGTATGACGGGGCCTGTTTTTTCGCAACTTCAAGACAGATAATGATCTCACCAGACTTCTCGCCGCTCTCGTATGAAAGAACATTCGGGACGTAATCCTTGTTGCGCAGACGTATATTCAACGACTTCGCGCGCGTTGTGCCGACAAACACGAGCGATATATCCCAGCCGGGAAGGGCTGCGGACGCAAGTGCTGCAAACGGCGAACGAGGCGCAGGGCGCCTCGTAAAGTTGGTGGTGTCCAAAGTCGCCATCAGGCGGTTATTTACGCCCCTTACCGCGACCTGCTGCAGGATCGATCTTTCCAAGCTTGACCTGCTCGTTGTATTCCATGCGACGTGCACCCTTAATCATGGCGCGAGCGTGCTGGACGTTCTTGGACTTTGTGCGGCTGAAGTAATGCTGGGCACGAAGACCACGGACAATGTTCAAGCCCTGTGCGCGGCGAGAGAAACGGCGAATAAGCGAGGCCGAGCTCTCGTTCTTGCTGCGGCGCACTTCTACGCGGACTGCGTTCTTTACGGTTGCCATAAGTAGAGAAGACTGTAGCACAAGGTCCGCAGACCTGTCTAGATAAAGGAAATGCCGCCTTTCCCAGGGTTGGGAAAGGCGGCATACCGCATACACGTTCAGATTGAGTGCCGCCGTGCTTTTCGGAGCGAGCGTACCCAGTGGACCGGATCATGGAGCCGCCAAACTGGGAGAACCCCGGTCATAAACGCCTCTTGTTCGCGAGTAACCACCGCGAGCAGAACACCGATCGTGTAGTGCATGCCGGGGAAGAAGAGAGGCACGAATCCGCCGATGAGCGCATGCTGATACCACTCGTACCCTGATGTGATGAGTGGCATGAACCCCATTCCGACAATCGCTCCAAACAGAGCAAGCATCGCGAGGGTATAGAGAAGAGAGCCGAGTAGGCGCAATGTCATAGGTCACTCCGTTCGCATGAACGGACGAACAAACTCGTCCGCGTTCCTTATAGCACGCGCTAAATGCTTACGCGACGGCGCGCAGTCGATCAACCAGAGAGTCGAGCGGAATGAATGTTTCCGTGTGGCTCGCGCGCTCGCGGAGAATAACCGAGCGTTCAAGTGCTTCCTTGCGGCCCATGATGATGAGGTAGCGCGGGTTGAGACCATCAGCAAAACGCATCTGCTCAGTCAAAGATTCAATACCAATTGCTTGTGCGAGCGGGATACGTGCACGGCGGAGATTGTCTGCCATTTTCATGCTCTCGCGCTTGGCTTCTTCGCCGATGTGCACAAATACAAAGCGTGGGTTTGAACGATCTTTGATGGCTGGAATAAGCTCGCGTGCTTCAGTGTTGATGCGGATCACTGCGCCAACGGAAGGCACATTTGTCTTGAAGAATTGTTTCGCGAGGTCATGGTAGCGGGAACCCCATGCATGTACCCGTTCATCGGAAATAATCTCGAAGCAGGTCTCGCCGTATATACCTGCTTGGGTCATGAGGTCGGGAGAAAGTTCGTACGGGGTTTCAGTCGCTTCAAGATACTCAAGGACGCCTTCAAAGTGCTTGCGGCTTGCTTCTGAGAGGTGGTCAGTTGCAGAGGGAAGACCGTCGCGTTCCGGATGTTCAAGCAGAATTTCTGCCGCCTTGAACACGTCGGTACGTGCGTGTGCAACACATACTTCAGGAAGTGTTGCCGCGCGCTTGCGGAAGAATGATCCAAGTTCTCGTGCAAACCGAGCACGGGTCTCTTTGTCACCCATCGAATTGATGCGCAGACGCGTTTCTGATTTTGAAATGTCAGAGACGAGTGAGCGGATGGCGCGGATGAGGACAATGTCAGCGATTGCGCGATCAACACCGAGCGCATGGAACTGCACGACGATTTGTTTTGGTGAAGAACGACCGGGTGCAGCGTTTGTGTGCCACAAGAACATAGGGTTTAGAGCAGAAGGCGCAAGTCCTGCATCACGCACTGATTTAAGAAATGAAGCGATTTCGCGCGACACTGGATCGAGCGCGTCGACTTTTATTGATTCTGGATACGGTGCCTTCGTGCCTTCACCTCGTTTTTTGAGTGCGACCGAGGAAAGAGGAGCAAAGCCGTAATAGGTTCCGACCGCGTGCGCACGCTTCATGACGTCTGCCGTATCCGTTAGTTTTTGTATCATTGCGGGGATGCGACGCTTCCGGGAAGGACTGCAGCTTCAGCAAGAGGGAATATGCGCACGTATGCGCGACCAATGATGTTCTCACGGGGAAGATTTCCCCAGACACGAGAGTCTGAGCTACGAGGGCGGTTATCACCCATCACGAAGAACTGATCGCGACCAACGACTGAGTCGAGTGTATAAGTCGCATCTTCGTGCACGACATAGGATTCGTCGAGTGTGAGGGTGGTGCCATCAGTTTTTGTGACAGTCACAACACCGCGGTCGATATGCACAGCTTCTCCCGGGAGTCCGATGATACGTTTTATATAAAATACCGATGGATCATTCGGATAGCGGAAGATAACCACATCACCGCGTGACGGATTTGAGAAACGGTACGAGAGTTCGTCGATAATTAGGTAGTCACGATTCTGAAAGGTGGGGAACATCGACTCGCCATCGACTACGAATGGCTGCGCGATGAAGATGCGGATCGGGAGAACGATTAAAACGACGAGAACAATGAGCGTCGCGATCTCCTTAAGTGCTCGCATTGCGAAGCATTGTACTCCTCGCATTTTCTCGCGCAAGTTTTTGTGATTTCACGCTATGAAATGATGCCATTTGCTATACTCCGGCGATGGAAATTTTCGTTATGAGGCACGGGCGCACCGATTTCAATGAGCGCGGCCTCATAAACGGATTCCTCGATGACCCTCTGAACGAAATTGGTAGGCAAGAGGTGCGCACTGCAGTGCTGCGTATGCCGGAGACGGTGCGGCGTATCTACGCCTCACCACTCGCACGTGCGCGCGAGACAGCTGAAATCGTGGGCGAGAGTCTGAACCTACCGATTACATTTCATGATGAATTGAAAGAAGTAAATTTCGGTGAACGAAACGGCACGCCGTTTTTTGCTGATATCCGGAAGCTGCATGAGACGATGCAGTATGACTGGCGTCCCTCGGGCGAGTGTCTTGAGGACGTGAAGGCGCGCGTAAAAAGCGTACTCGCAAAGATTGTGGAAGAAAACAATCCAGGTGAGGCCCTCATTGTCGCGCATGGTGGCATCGTTCGTCTGTGTGCCTTCCTTGAGTCGCAAGCGCTGCTGGGACGGGTTGAAAACGCATCGGTATACAAGTTCGACGGGTCGCTCATTATGAAGAACGGCTAGGCTGGTATACTCCTCCCTAATGGCATACGTCATCGTCGGCTTAGGAAATCCTGGGAAAGAATACGAGAAGACCAGACATAACGCAGGAAGGCTTGCGGTAGAGCTGCTTGCGAAGCAAGAAGGATTTGACTCCTTTATATATAAAAAGACGGCGAACGCGCTTGTGTGTGAGGGAGCGATCGGAAAAGAGAAAGTAGTGCTTGTTCTTCCGGAGACGATGATGAATCTTTCCGGGAAAGCAGTAACGCCGTTTGTGAAGAGCGTAAAGGCGGCAGCGAAGTTGCTCGTCATCCAGGATGAGCTCGATCTTCCGCTTGGTGCGTTGAAGATGGTGGTGGGACGAAACTCGGGAGGCCACAAAGGTATTGAGAGCATCATGCGTTCCCTGAAGACAAAAGAATTTGCTCGCATTCGTATCGGTATCTCCGGTGAAGGGAAGAAACATCAAGCAAAAAAGCCTAGTGGTGAAGAGAAGGTGGTGAAGCATGTGGTTGGAAAATTTAAACCAACCGAAGAAGCGTTGCTGAAGAAGATGCTTAAGAAAACGGCGGAATCAGCGCGCCTTTTTGTCACGGAAGGCATCGATAAAGCGACCATGGAAGCAAATACTCGTGCGTAGACGCTTGATTCATACACTCTTTACAAAGCACCCTCGTCTTGTAGGCTAAAGCTGGGGTCGGTCATGAGTGTAGTTATGTGCGATATGACCGATATTAATCTAGAACTCGTCTCGATTCTTTTAGAGACGGATACAAAAAGACGCCTTACGGAAGGCGATGTTCCCTTCAACACGTGGGGTATGCCGGGAACGGGAACGCGGTCCCTTCAAGACTTCGTTACCGAACGCGCAGAAGGCTCTTCACGACTCAGTGAGAGCGGACCGGTTGTGTGTACACGCATAAGTATGTGTGTGGAAGTTCTGTGCAAAGACGAAGAAGGGAATGACGTTCAGCTTTCCGAAGTTGAACAGATTTTCCCTGACGGCACCGTAAAAGTACGCAACCTACCCTTTGTGCGTGAATCAATGCAGATGCCTTTCAAACTGATGAATGTCAGTGGTGAGGGGTACGAGCAGGCAGCGAAGCGAGGAGTGGAGGAAGAAACCGGCATGGTAGTTGACCTGGAACATTTCCTGGTTGATTTGAAGCCGCGATGGACTCCGTACTACCTCTCAGACACCTTCACAGGACTTGTGACAAGACACTTCGAATTCAATTGTCGATGCGACCTGCCGCAGCACCTGTATGTTCCCAAGGGATATTCATCAATCCAGCGTGGAGTAACCTCTGTGTTTAAGTGGATTCCACGCCTAGCCTTCGATCGCCACTACCACTAGTAGGGGCGATCACTTTATATACACGTGCCGTGAAGGTGCGTACCAAAAAGAACCGCGCCGGCTTGGTAGCCGACGCGGTTCTTTCATACTCGATTACTTCTTCTTGGTTCCTACAAAGGAGAGCGTCATGCGCTGATCCTTTGGTTCGAACACCTTGATGTTGAACGGATAGGACTTACCAAGCTCGAGCGTATCCTTGAGGTCTGCAGGGGATGCGAACTCAGAGACATGTACGAGACCGGCAACGCCTTCCTCAATTGAGGCGAGCGCACCGTGCTTGTTGTACTTGATGATGACACCAGAGACTTCCATGCCCTTCTTGTAGCGATCGCTCGCGGTCTTCCATGGGTTTTCCTTGAGTGCCTTAATCGAGAGGGACACCTTGCCGTCCTTAATCTCAATCACTTTCACGGAAACCTTGTCAGCAACATTGAAGAGCTGGCGTGGATCTTCAACAAGACCCCAATCAAGCTCAGAGATGTGCACGAGGCCTTCAAGACCCTGTTCGATTTTGACGAAGACACCGAAATCAACAGCGCCCGTAACCTCGCCTTCAACAACGTCACCAACCTGGTACTTGTCGATGAGGGACGCCTTTTCTTCAGCCTCGTCGCCTGGACGCTCGGAGAAGATGAGCTTCGCTTCCTTAGGATCAGCAGTGATGATGCGAACCTGGAGGACCTGGCCGGTAAGCTTTGCAAGCTCGCCGAAGATTTTCTCCTTGTCACCCTCAGGAACACGAGGGTAATGCTCCTTCGCAAGCTGAGAAGCTGGGAGGAAGCCCTTGATGCCCTGCCACGCGAGGATAAGGCCACCCTTGTTTGCTTCCTCGACCACGAGAGAGTAGGTGGTGCCAGAAAGGATAGCGGCTTCTGCTTCGCCCCAGATAGAGGCCTGGCGAGCTTCCTTGAGGGAGAGCTCGATGTAGCCTTCGATGCCTGCTGGGTCAACGACCTTTGCAGTAATTGCATCACCCGGATTGGTTTTGCGGAGAACGTCTGCGGCGTTCAAGTATTCACGGCCGTAGATGATACCGGTACCAAACGGAGGGAGTTCGACGAAGAGGCGGCCGCGCACGAGCGCGATCACCGTACCATCGACGAGGTCTCCTGCTTTTGGCGGAGTCTTAATGGAATCAATCTTCTTGGACATCGGGTGACTTGCGTCAACCGACAAGGTTACGATCTCGGGCTTGCGCTCGATGACCGCATTCTGGTCTTCAGGCATGTATGTATGGAATCGAGAGCGTCTGCGCCGCGGGTTCAGATGACCTTTTCAGGTCCTCCGGGTTAGCCCGCTTGCGCCTTATGCACGCGCTCGTCGATAGGGAAGGTATAGCACGCTGCAGGAGGAAAATCAAAAGCCGCGCAGTCCTCCTGGGGTGCGCGGCTTTGGGTTGTTGGTTGAGAACTTTCGCTTGCGGCCGGCGATGTCGTTCGTCGGTGTGTGGCCTTCGCGGCCGGAATACAAGATGCAGAGGGAAATGTTTTTGAAGACACGTACTCCTTCTTGTTGACTCTAAGAGATCATCGGAGCTCGCAGCACCGTATCTCGAAGGTAGGGAGAAACCATCACACGCCTTTCAAGTTGTCAACAATAGAGAAAGGCATTTTCGTCAAATGTCTATACCATGGCGTATTTATTGATTAGTTTCAAACCCCATACGACACGAAACCGACTGGGGTCGAACACTGCTGCCAACGTCTTCAATAAAAAAACCGCCGGAGTGAACCGGCGGCAGGGGAACGGAGGGGTACTCAAAACTTACACATCAGCAGCCCAGGTATGAGGGACATCACGAAGGCGCTGACCTCTATACGCTACCACGTGCGCGGTGCATACCCGTCTGTTTCTTGGTATAATGAAGACAAATGGTTATCACCCATCACGGCGGTCAGTGCTTCAAAGTGACGTTTGGCGACTTCACGTTGGTCTTCGACCCTATCGCCAAAGGTGCGACGCTCCCCGCGGTCCGCTTTGGTTCTGATATCGCACTCATCTCGCGTAATCATGCGGACATGAACGGCTCCTCTGAAGTTGGTTTCGGTGATAAACAGCCGTTCGTAATTCAAGGTCCAGGAGAATACGAGAAGGATGGCGTCACTATCCAGGGCTTTCTCTCAAAGAGTCAGTACGCACTTGAAAAAGGGGAGTCAGAAGCAATGAACACCATCTACTCGGTGAAGCTTGAGGGGATGACGCTCGTGCATCTCGGCGCTCTCTCTGACACCTCACTCTCCTCAGAAGCGAAAGAAGGGATTGATGAGATCGATGTCCTATTTATTCCTGTTGGTGGAGATGGTGTTCTCTCTGCTGCAGAAGCATCAAAGCTTGCGACCATGCTCGAACCAAAAATCATCATTCCTATGCACTGGGAGGGAATGGGTGAACCGAAGGCGCTTGATCACTTCCTTAAAGAGGAAGGTGGTACTTCTGAGAAGATGGATAAATTGACCATCAAGAAGAAAGATGTTGCAGACAAGGATGGTGCTATAATTGTGATAACACCCTAAGCCTATGATGGACTTCATCGAACGTCTGCGCGCAAAGCCCGACCATACTCGAAAGCAAATCGCACTCGGTGCGGCTACGGGCTTCACGGGTCTTGTTGCGCTCGTATGGCTTACCGCATTCACTGCGTCCGGAGCACTTGCTCGTCCATCAGAATCTAAAGAGTCGGGGGTTACTTCCGCCTTCTCTGAACAGTCTGGCGCGTCACTTCTTGGTGCGGTTGGTGCACTCACCGCGCGACAAGACGGTTCCATCACCGTTGTCGGTACGCGTGCATCCTCCACCATGCAGGCAGATGCAGCGCCTGAGGAGCGCACTGTCATTCCTTTTTAATACACGCTCCGTAATTTCTTATGGCTAAGAAGGAAGAGAAAGAGGTTCCGGCGGTACCACACGTAAATATCATCGATCAGTCGATTGCGGCTGAGATGCGTTCGTCGTACCTCGACTACGCGATGTCCGTCATCACCTCACGCGCATTGCCTGACGTGCGCGACGGCTTGAAGCCGGTGCATCGTCGTATTCTCTACGCGATGCGTATGACAGGCCTCACGCCTACGGCAAAGTTCCGTAAGTCGGCGACGGTGGTGGGAGAGGTGCTCGGTTCGTACCACCCGCACGGCGATACGTCCGTGTATGACGCCATGGTCAAACTCGCTCAGGAGTTCTCTACCCGCTATCCGCTCGTGTTTGGTCAGGGAAACTTCGGTTCCGTCGACGGTGATCCTCCTGCAGCATACCGCTATACCGAAGCGAAGATGTCACGACTTGCTGACGAGATGCTGCGCGACCTTGAAAAGGATACCGTCAAATGGAATCCAAACTTCGACGGCTCAAAACAGGAGCCGAGCGTGCTTCCTGCGGCTGCGCCAAACCTCCTTCTGAACGGTACCTTGGGTATCGCCGTTGGTATGGCGACGAACATTCCGCCGCACAACCTGACGGAGGTCGTTGATGCGACTACGCACCTTATCGACAATCCGGACGCAACGACTGATGACCTGTTGCAGTTTGTGAAAGGTCCGGATTTCCCGCTTGGCGGCATCGCGTTCAATCAGGCAGATATTCGCCAAGCATATGCATCCGGTCGCGGAGGGGTGGTGTGTCGCGGTGTTGCTGAAATTGTTGAAGACAAGAAAGATACGTCAATCATCATCACGTCCATTCCGTTTCGCGTGAACAAGGCGGACTTGATTACGCGCATCGCAGAACTCGTGCGCGACAAGAAGATCGAAGGCATACGAGATCTTCGTGACGAATCCGCAGAGGATATCCGTGTCGTTGTTGAATTGAAGGGTACCGCGCATCCGCAGGCGGTGTTGAATAATCTTTTCAAGCACACGGAACTTGAAAGCACGTTCCACTACAACATGCTCGCGCTTGTTGAAGGTGTGCCGCAAACCCTTTCCTTGAAGGGAATCTTGGAGGCATACGTTGCGCACCGTCGTGACGTGGTTAAGAAGCGTACCGAATACGACCTACGTAAGGCGGAAGAACGCGAACACATCCTCCTTGGTCTTTCGAAGGCGCTCGACCATATCGATGAGGTAATCGCAATAATTAAGAAGGCTAAAGATGTTCCGACCGCAGACACTGATCTTCAGAAGAAGTTTGGCTTTTCCGAACGACAGACTGCTGCAATTCTCGCGATGCGCTTGCAGACCTTGGCTGGTCTTGAGCGCAAGAAGATTGAGAATGAGTTGGCCGAACTCGGGGAACTCATTAAGAAACTGAAGAAGATTCTCTCATCGGAGAAGAATATCCTTGCCGTAGTCCGTGAAGAATTGGTCGCCATGCGCGAGAAGTACGGTGACGAGCGTCGCACGAAGATCATCAAGGGCGGGGTGAAGAATATTTCCGTAGAAGATTTAGTGCCTGACGAAGAGTCGGTGCTCGTACTTACACAAGGTGGGTACGTAAAGCGTACCAATCCGTCGGAGTACAAGATTCAAAAGCGTGGCGGTGTTGGTGTTGTTGATATTGCGACGAAGGAAGAAGACGTGGTGACCCATTTCATGGTGGCTTCCGCACACTCCGATCTCCTGTTCTTCACCGACTACGGCAAGGCATACCAGACGAAGATGTACGAAATCCCTGAAGGGAAGCGTGCAACAAAAGGTAAGAGCATCATGAACTTCCTGCCGCTTGCAGGAGACGAAAAGGTGACGTCCATCCTTTCCGTACCAAAGGGTGCCGCACGTGAAGCGATGTCGGTATTCTTCGTGACCCAAGAAGGTGTTGTGAAGAAGGTGGAGGCAAAGAACTTTGCGGATGTGCGCCGCTCTGGCATCATCGCTATTTCGCTCAAGGGTTCTGACAAGCTCGTCTCTGCATCACTCGCACAAGACGGTGACTCCATTTCAATTGTGACTTCGAAGGGTCAATCAATCCGTTTCGATGAAGCTGATGTGCGCGCGATGGGTCGCACGGCAGCAGGAGTGCGCGGCATGTCTATTAAGAAGGGGGATATCGTCGTGTCTGCAGAAATGGTTTCCGCTGGCGCAAAGAATGCGACGCTTCTTATTATCATGAGCAAGGGGTACGGAAAGAAGACTGCGATGGATGAGTACAAGATTCAGGGTCGTGGCGGCTCGGGCATCAAGACTGCTGACGTGACACCAAAGACAGGAGAAATCATCGGAGCGAAGGTGCTTATTGGTGAAGGCGCTGAAGAAGAGGAAATGGTGGTTATCTCAAAGAAAGGTCAGGTCATTCGTTGCAAGGCAGGGGAGATCCCTTCACTCTCACGCGCAACACAGGGTGTTCGCATCATGAAACTCTACGAAGGTGACTCAATCGCCTCAATGGTTGCTATATAAAAGGTTGTAGGTAGGCCGTTTCGTAAATACTATACGACAGATACTTGACAAGTTAGCAGGTACCTGCTAAATTACTAAGGACAGATCGTTGCTGTTCCCAGCCAGCCCCCCTAAGCCCCCGGGAGCAGCACACGGTGGGCCGACCCGGAGTCTCACAAGGACTCCGGGAACGCTCCAAAAGTTCCTCCGCCATGCAAACAGTCCCTTGGGACGAATAGCAGGCGGATCACAGATCCTGGTGAATTTTTTCCCCCAGACCCCCTTCACCAGGAAAACGGCCCGTTCGTCACTGTGCACAGTTGCAGGTACATCCCTAAATTGGATATCCCCGCCAATTGCACGTGACGAGCGGGTTTTTTCTTTATGTGTTGATTAAGAGCGACCTCCATGGTCGCTCGTGCTATTTTTATAGATGAATGGAATTCATGGATCCGCATAAGACACTTCTCCAGCTCGGACTTCGAGATGGTATGAAGGTCGGAGACTTCGGCGCAGGCTCGGGGCACTACGCGCTTGCGGCAAGTGCCATGGTTGGCGAGACCGGTAAAGTGTATGCCGTAGACGTGCAAGAAGATGTCTTGAAGCGTCTTGCGGCGGATGCTACACATCGGGGGCCACACGTAATCGAAACCGTATGGGCAGATTTCGAAAAGAAAGGATCGACGAAACTTAAAGACAGCGTGCTCGATGCTGCGATTCTTTCAAACGCATTGTTCCAGTTGGAAGATAAAGAAGGAGCGCTCCTGGAGATACGACGTGCATTAAAGCCAGGAGGTAAGTTGTTGGTGGTTGACTGGTCAGGGCCCCACGGCGGCATGGGTCCTATCGACGCGCACGTTATCACCGAAACGGCGGCACGGGGCCTTCTTGAAGCGGCAGGATATGCGAAACTAAAGTCATTCGACCCAGGCGCCCACCACTACGCACTCGTCGTCACTAAACCGGTATGAAAACTTTCCAAGTTGTTGTGCTCGCTATCTTTGGTATCGGGGCGCTTATTGGGCTCGTTGTATTCGCAACGTCCAAGGGCGTGGGTGGTGGGGGAGATGCGGTTGGTCCGGTCGTCATCTGGGGACTGCTGCCTCAAACTGCTGGTGAGGTTTCAATTAGTGAGCTCGCGCTTGTCGATAAGCGGTTCGCAGAGGTTTCCTATGTCGAAAAGCCGGTAGCAACGTTCGGTACTGACCTAGCACAAGCTATTGCTGAGGGTACTGGTCCGGATTTGGTTATCATCACGCAGGAACAGTTTTTGTCAGAGCGCGCCAAACTAGAAATCATCCCGTACGCTTCTATGCCAGAGCGTACCTATATCGATTCGTATGTCCCTATGGCGGAGCTATTGCTTACTGATACGGGAACCTACGGTCTCCCGCTTACCGTCGATCCGCTCGTCATGTACTACAATCGTCAGTCGCTTTCTGACGCAGGAGTGGCGTCGCCGCCTACATCATGGGAAGCGGTGAATGGGCTTGCACAGACACTTACGAATGCGACACCGACCGGTGCGATTGTTAAGAGCGTCATTCCGTTTGGTGATTACGCGAACGTAACCAATGGTCGCGCCATTCTTTCTACACTGTTCTTCCAAGCGGGAATTCCAATTACCGAGAGCGCACTTGGCGAGACACGTGCTGCGCTTCTTGGGCAGACGGAAGAGACGGGCGAGATTGCCGCTGCAGCGCTTGATTTCTATACCCAGTTCGCTGACCCAGCAAAGACGGTCTATACCTGGAATCGCGCCGTACGGAACTCCAGGGATACGTTCCTTGCCGGTGACCTTGTGTTCTATCCTGGATTCGCATCTGAACGTCCAACATTGTCTGCAGCGAACCCGAATCTTGATTTCGATATGGCCACCTTTCCTCAGCCATCGACCGCAACCGCGCGTACGACGTACGGCCTCTTGTACTTCGCGGCGATTCCGCGTGCCTCCTTTAATATTGTTGGTGCGACTGAAGTAGCGTTCGCGCTCTCGTCTCCAACCCAGTCTTCGTACCTTGCAGCACTTTCAAGCATGGCGCCGGCACTTCGTTCTTCGCTTCGTCCTGCTGCAGATGACCGGTACGCCACCATCTTCTTCCAAGAAGTGCTCCGTGCCCGTGGCTGGCTGTCCCCATCAGTGTCCGTCACAGACGGTATCTTCGCGGGTATGATAGGGAACGTCACAAGCGGACGCCGGAGTATTCTGGAGTCACTCCGTTCCGCAGACCAATCTCTCGACGTCGCACTTCCGTAGTCATGAAAGCTTCTTTTATCCTCGTCGCACTCGTCCTCGCACTGTTTGCGTGGAATGTGCCAACCGTTTCCGCCCAATCATGTACAAGCATTGACTCCTGTTCTGGCGCAGATGTGTGTTGTCCGCTCCCGCCAAATGGCAGCTCGAAAAGTTGCATGACCCGTTCGGCGTGTTCGCAGATTAACTCGAGTGATGAGTATAAGAATCCGACCGATGGCGGCATTCTCAATAATCCAATTGCATCAGAAAGTATCGTTGAACTCCTCACAGCATTCGTTCGTGGCGTTGTGCGTATTGCAGCAATCTTCCTCGTACTTGCGTTTGTATGGGTTGGTTTCAAGTTTACTGCGGCTCAAGGAAACACGGAGAAGTTGAGCGAAGCGCGCACGCTGTTTCTCTGGACGGTGGTAGGGGCTGCAATACTTCTCGGCGCAGAACTGATTGCCGGTGTTGTTGAGTCGACCGTGCAAAGCATATCGCCATGACCTCCTCATTTCGTACCATCATTGTCACAGGCTTCTTTTTGACCGCACTCATAATGCCAGGCGCTGTACAGGCTGCAGTTCCTGTTTCGGAAAATAGTTGTGGACGAGAGGGCGGACTCGTGAGCCTGCTTCCAAGCGACATTTGCTCGCTTGAGGATGTGATTGCGACCGTCATCGATCTCATTGTCCAAGTCGGCACCATTCTCTTAGTGCTCATGCTTGTGTTTACTGGTTTTAAGTTTGTTGCGGCACAAGGGAACCCTGAAGAGATTAAGAGTGCGCGCGAATCCCTCACATGGGTCATTATTGGTGGGCTGTTGCTCCTTGGTGCCGAAGCGCTCTCGCTTGTTATTAAGGCAACCGTCCAAACCCTATGATGAAATATATCGTCGCCCTTCTCTTTGTTAGTTCGTTTGCGCTACCTGCGTATGCGCAGTCGGATGAACCGTCGTGTGACGACCTGCCTGATCGTGGGGCAGTCTATAACGAAGAAACCAATACTTGGGGATTCACACCGTGTATCGACCGTGTTGTGGTCGTGGGTCGAGAGCGCACTACCTTCCGCGATTTCATTATGGACAACCTCATTCCGTTCATTAACGGATACGTGATCCAGGTTCTTTACGTCGTAGCGTTCCTATTCTTCATATACGGCATGTTCAAGTTTTTCTTTACGGGTGGGGAAGAAAACCGTCAGAAAGGCCGACAATTTGCCGTCTGGGGCATCATTGGTTTCGTGGTGCTCTTTAGCGTCTGGAGTCTCGTGGGCCTTCTTCTTGGATCCTTCTTCCCAAGTCTTGGTGGGGGAAGAGGGAATGTAGGACATATCCCGCCGGGCGGTATTTGTCGGACAGCCACTGAGTGTCAGTCAGGATTCTGTACCCAGCGCGGGCTCTATACCAGTACCTGTGAATAGCGTACGCATCGCCTTGTAATACTGCTATAAAGATACCTATATGCCTTTCGCACCACTTAGCAGCTTGCTTACCCAGGTTATCGGATTTATTAACGTAGTCCTGATACCGCTCATTCTCGCTATCGCGTTTTTGATGTTTGTTTGGGGCGTCGTGAAAATGTTCTTCTTGGGAGGAGGGGAAGAGCGTCTTGAGGGACGAAAGTTTATTATGTGGGCAGTCATCGCATTCGTCGTTATCTTCTCCATTTGGGGACTCGTTAACATTCTTATGGCATCACTCGGGTTTGGGGGACAGATGCAACCGAATCTTCCGAGATTCCGTCCTCAGTAGGTTTAATGAGTTTGAAAAGCGCCGGATCATCCGGCGCTTTTCTTATGCACATACAGGGTTTTCTGTGGGTTGACGTGCTGCGTACGCGTCCTATCATGTAGATATTAACTAAATATTGAATAAATGAAAAAGCTCGTTTTCTTTGCTACGTTCCTCCTCATCCCGTCGCTCGCACTTGCTCAGAGTCCTATTCGCGACGTTGACGATCTTGGTCAGCAGCTTATCGATATCATTAACAATGTTCTCGTTCCGCTTCTCTTCGCACTTTCGTTCCTCACCTTCATCTGGGGCGTATTCCAGTACTTCATCGCTGGTGGTGCAGACGAAGAGAAGCGCAAGCAGGGTCAGCAGCTCATCATTTACGGAATCATCGGCTTCGCGCTCATGGTCTCGGTTTGGGGTCTCGTGAACTTGCTGCTCGCTACGTTCAACTTCGACAAGGCTATTCCGACCGTTCCGCGCACTCCGGGCACTCGCTAGTCTACTGCGGTTGCATACGCGATGAATCCCGAGCTTGATTTCGTCGCTATCGTAACCACTGGGATTTTCGACTACCTCCTTCCGACTCTGTTCCTACTGGCGTTCCTCACCTTCGTGTGGGGAACGTTTCAGTATTTTGTTCAGGGTCTTTCAGATGAAGAGGTAAAAGAGAAGTCGAAGGCACTCATGTTCTACGGCTTGCTGGTGTTCTTCTTGATGCTTGTCATCTGGACCGTATTCACGATTGTTATCCCGCTTCGGTAAAAACAACCTGCTATCATTCACTCTATGGATTCCGCAATCGACACCTTCCTTGATGCCATCATCGTGAATATCTTGGAGCCTATCGTCGCTCTCCTTGGCGTGCTCGCGTTCCTCTACTTTGTTTTCGGTGTCGTGATGTTCATTCGCAATGCCGACAATGAAGAGAAGCGCCCAGAAGGTCAGCGCCACATGCTCTGGGCTATCATAGGGCTCGTAATCATCTTCGGAGCAAACGCGATCATTGGCTTTATCCTGGCAACGCTTGGCGTCGCCGACCCGCGCTAGCGCTCCTGCCAAGTCTTGGTATAAAGGGTCTACAAGCCGAGGTGGCGAAATTGGTAGACGCACCTGCCTTAGGAGCAGGCTCCTTCGGGATTGGAGGTTCGAGTCCTCTCCTCGGCACAAAAGAAATACGCAGCACCCTAGGGTGCTGCGTATTTCGTTGTAGTGCGCCTACCTGGGCTCGAACCAGGGACCTTATCCTTAAGAGGGATCTGCTCTACCAGCTGAGCTATAGGCGCGTGTTTCTACTCTATGACACGTACGCCATATTTTCAACTGCACTTGGTGCCGAGGGTGGGAATCGAACCCACATGCCGTTTTATCAGCCAGGGTTTTTAAGACCCTTATGTCTACCAGTTTCATCACCTCGGCGCTTTTTATTTCTACCACGATGCGTCGGTTTTAGGCTATGACAATTTGGACAGAGAATACGTAAATTTTCGAAACGATTGTCCAAGTGGTTGCCATTTATATGATCGAGCTCAATAGGTATACGCCCATCAAGGCTGCGTCGGTTCCAACCACACTCCTCGCATTTTGCATGTTTTAATCCCAATTGGATTAGCCTTTTCTTTAAAGTCCGTAAACTGAAGTAACTTTCCTTAACTAATATTTGATTGAGAGGCACCATCGGTTCTCGAGGTACTTTCTTGCCCTTACACCATCCTTGGCCAGAAAAATGGCCTACATCGAGGTTCATCTCCTTAATGATTCGACCAACAACCCGATAGTTACCACCGGCTGGTACAAGTCCTATTTTAGCGATAGTTTGACGAACGCTTGTAGAATTTTCTACCGCAAATCGTAGGTCGTCTTCAGTCCAGCTTCTCCTCATTCTGAAATGATAGTTCAGTCTCGGAGGTCCTTTCTCAATCTATGAACAGGAATTACACAACTTGAGGCCCGAGCGGGAATTGAACCCGCGCATAAAGGATTTGCAGTCCCCCGCGTTACCACTTCGCCATCGGGCCGGCTTCACCAATATTAGCCTAATTCAATGTCCTTCGAAAGCGTGTCTAAATTCTGGCGATTCTCTTCGCCGTAGTCGTACTCAAACTTAACAAACGGCAGTACGGCGAAGCGCCCTTCTTTCTTTAGGAAGTCGCGGAACAGATCGCTATGGCGGTTAAGAAACTTAAGCGCATGCTCGCGCTCTCCGTCAGGGAAAATGGAAACATACACCGTGGCGTGCTTACGGTCGCTTGAAAGCCCTGATCGCATGGGGGTGATGAGGGTGGAACGGCCCGCCTCGCGCGCTATATAGCGCGCTGCGAGCTCCGTCATGCGTGAGAGCGCCTTCTCGTCACGTACGTTCTTTTCTCCTCGTGAGGGACGTTTTTCGTCTGGTTTCTGGTAATCCATAGGATTATGACTCGACGACGTGGAAGGTAATCAGCATGTCGCCAGGAGCGGCCTCAGCTTTCGCTTCTATCTGAAGGCCGAATTCGCCCTCGACATGGATTTCTTTTACGTCAGAGCGGGCAATCTGGAGGTTGGTCAGTTTGCCGCGACCAAGCTCAACGCCGCGACGAACCACGCGGAGCTGAGAACCAACGGAGAGAGAGCCTGACACGAAGTTAGCGCCAAGCACCTGCTTCACGCCAGCGACGCTAAACGACTTCAAAATCTTCGCTTCACCCAAAATCTTCTCCTCCTTTACGCGCGGTGCGCGTTCTATCACAAGGTCTTCGATGCGCTTCACGAGCTCGTAGATAATGTCGAACGATTCGATGACGATGCCGCTGCGATCAGCGAGTTCGCGGATGCCTGAAGGAACGGAGGTATGGAATGCGACGACGATACCACCGCCTGACACTGCCGATTTGATGTCGCCTTCAGAGACAGCACCAATACCGCTTGAAATTACCTTCACGCTTGCACGCTCGTGTTCAATCTTTGAAAGCGCGAGTGCGACGGCCTCAAGACTTCCTGTGACGTCTGCCTTAAGCACGACGGGAATCAAGGCCCTCCCTGATTCGTCAGGAAGAGCGCGAACCGGTGCTGGCTTTGCGGCGAGCGTGTTCATGACCTTCTCTGCATCCTTCTTGTTTTCGTACATGAGAAACGGCGTGCCAGCAGCAGGGAGCTCGTTCCATCCTGAAACAGCAATCGGTTCAGATGGTCCTGCAGATGGGAGGCGCTTGCCACGGAAGTCGTCGATGAAGCGTACGGGCGCGAATGCGCTGCCTGATACCGCAAAGGAACCGGTCGTGAGGGTGCCGTTCTTAACGATAAGGGTGGCAGCGATGCCGCGTTTAGCGTCCTGTGAGGACTCAAGCACAAAGCCGGATGCGGGAAGGGTTGCGTCGCCTACTGGTTCTGCAAGATCGGCCGTCAGGAGAACGAGGTCGAGTAGTTCTGGAATACCTTCTCCCGTCTTTGAGGAAACGCCGGCAAATGGGGTAGAGCCACCAAGACCCTCGAGGTAGATTTCTGCTTCAAGTGCAGAAATCTTGCCGCGCTCAAGGTCAGCGCCATTCTTGTCCATCTTCGTGAAAGCAACGACAAACGGAATCCCCGCAGCCTGGATTTCACTGAAGGCTTCCTTGGTCTGGGGCTTTACGCCCTCATCAGCGGCAATAACGAGGATGGCAACATCTGCCGCAGCTGCGCCGCGGGCACGGAGTGCCTTGAACGCTTCGTGGCCAGGGGTGTCGAGGAAGGTGATTTGACGCTTGGTGCCTTCGTGTTCGTGCTCGGCCACATAGGCGGAGACGTGCTGGGTAATGCCTCCCGCTTCGCCTGCGGTTACATTTGCCTTACGGATATAGTCGAGCAAGGAGGACTTGCCGTGGTCGATGTGACCCATGACAGCCACGATAGGTGGGCGAGGTGAAGAAGCCATTATATAAGGAGTACATCACGATGATTGCTTAAAATCAATTCGCAGCGCATCCTTTTGATATGAAGAAGCGAATTTACCTGGACGCCGCCGCCGCCCATCCTGTACGAACCGAAGCACTCCGGGCGTTCATGCGTACAGAAAAGTCCTATGGAAATCCGTCTGCACCACACCAAGAAGGGCAGCGTGCGGCACATATTCTAGACGATGCGCGTACCCGTATTGCACGCCAGACCGGTGCAAAGCCTGACACCATACTCTTTACGTCAGGAGCGACCGAATCAAACGCGCTCGCGATTATTGGGCACGTACGGGCACGTTTAGAAAACGATGCGTCGTATGTTCCGCGTGTTCTCTATAGTCCAACGCAGCACGCATCAGTGCTTGGTGCTATTGAAACGGTCCGCGCTCTTGGAGGAACGGCAGAGGTGATCCCGCTTGTTGATGGAGCGATTGATTTTGGTGCGCTCCGAACGTTGCTTTCTGAAGAAACAACCCTTATTACCCTTGATGTTATCTGTGGCGAAACCGGAACACGGTTCGATACGCGAGGAGTGCGAAAACTCATTGACACGCTTCCGGTCACCCGTCGTCCGGTTTTCCATGTGGATGCTACGCAGGCTCCTCTTGTTGAGAACATGGAGCGCACCAGGCTTGGTGCTGATTTCATAAGCTTCGATGCACAGAAGATAGGAGGCGTTCGCGGTATCGGTGCTCTTATTGCGCCGCGTACTATCCCGCTTGCGGCGCTTTGGAATGGGGGCGGGCAGGAGCGAGGATTGCGCTCAGGGACACCATCACCCGCGCTCGCGTTGTCGTTTGCGGTGGCGCTTGAAGCCTGTGCTAAAGAACGTGACGCGTTTGTTCTGCGTGCCGAAGGAATGAAGGCGTGGTTGCAGGAACGGATAAGTACCGATATTCCGCGTTCCGTGGTGAACGGAGGAGCTGAGCAGGCACCCCATATTCTGAACGTGTCGTTCCTGGGACGCGATACGGACTACCTCGCGGCACTTCTTGATGAGGCTGGATATGCGGTCTCTACGAAAAGCGCTTGTGAGACAGATGCCGAAGGTTCTCGTGTGGTTCTTGCGTATACCAAAGACATGGCGCGTGCTGAGTCAACGCTTCGAATATCGTTTACTACCAAAACGACCGCATCCATGGGTACTGCCTTTATGAAGGCGCTCACTCGAGCCGTTGCGTTTATAGATACCGTATAAAACCTGCGAGTTTTTCGAACTTCACGAGCGGTCTCGTATTTTGTATACTAGCGGTATGAATATCGAGGATCTTACTAAGACGCAATTGCTCCTCCTCACCATTCTGGTGAACTTCGTGACGTCTATTGCGACCGGGGTGCTCACGGTCTCCTTGCTCGATCAGGCGCCGCCAACCGTTATTCAAACGGTGAATAGGATTGTGGACCATACGATAGAGACGGTGACTACCGAGGTGCCGGTTATTCGTAACGTACCGTCTGCCGTTCCTTCGAGTGAGGACTTGCTCACAAGTGCGATTGCGGAAGGTGCGGCGCGCACGGTGCGCATCTATCGCTCAGGTACTGAAGAACCAGTTGGTCATGGTGTCTATATCGCCAGTGCGCGCGCCGTAGTCACTTCGGGGAATCTTCCAGGAAAAATTACCGTTGAGTTTGCGACCGGAGCACGCTTTGAGGCAAACGAAGCTGAGGGAGAGGGAGAGGTTCGCCGATACGCCTTCGCTCCTGAAGCAGGACTTCCGTCCGCACCTGCAGGTCGCCTGGTATCGTTCGCAGAACTGAAGCAGGGACAAACCGTTATCGGACTTTCTGGAAGCGGGGGCGCGGTAACGGGTATCATTGCGCGTATTGATGATTACCTCCATACCGATCTTCCTGAAATTCCCTTAGGCGCAGCCGGAGTGAATCTCTCAGGAGATATCGTCGGTATCTCACTTGGGGATGGTCGGTTTGTTCTTGCAGATCGCGTAAGTGCGCTCCTTGCCCCGTAACATCTTTTACTAGCCCTCGTCTTCTATACTATGCCCCCATTCAAGAACTTCACCACCAAAGCGAAAGAGGCTATTCGAAAGGCGCACGAGCTTGCTATCGAACGGGGACAAAACCATGTCTCGCCGCTCCATCTCCTTGCGGCCCTCGTACACCAGGAAGAGTCATTGGTCTTTTCAGTACTCGATCGCATGGATATCGACACCATGCTTCTGGCCGATACCCTTCTTGAGACGCTTGAGTCACCTGAATCGTCCTCGGTACTTTCTCCGTCGTACCAGCTCTATCTCACTCCAGAACTCGCTCAATCACTTGAAGCGTCAGGCAAAATTGCCGCACGAATGAATGATGCATTCGTTGGCACTGAACACCTGTTCGTTGCCATTCTCGAGAATCCGGGACCTGCAGGAGATATACTCGGTCGCTTTAAGATTGAAACCGATACGGTGCTTGCCGTAATGAAGGAACTCAAGAATGCCAAGGATGGACAGGTTGCTGAACCGAAGCGTTTTCGTGCACTCACGAAGTACACGCGCAACCTAACCAAGCTTGCAACCGAGAATGTACTCGACCCCGTCATTGGTCGCGATCAGGAAATCCATCGTGTTATTCAGATTCTCGCGCGTCGCACCAAGAACAATCCTGTCCTTATCGGTGAAGCGGGTGTTGGTAAGACAGCGATAGCGGAAGGACTCGCGGCGCGTATCGCAACCGGAGATGTTCCTGAGTCATTGAAGAACAAGGAACTGCTGTCGCTTGATCTTGGACTTATGATTGCGGGAACAAAGTATCGCGGCGAGTTTGAGGAGCGTATGAAGAATGTCATGAAGGAGGTAGAGAAAGCGCAAGGGAAGGTCATTCTCTTTGTCGACGAACTGCATACGTTAGTTGGTGCCGGTGCTGCCGAAGGTGCTATGGATGCTTCGAATATGCTAAAGCCAGCGCTTGCCCGCGGTGAGATACGCATTATCGGTGCAACAACGCTGAAGGAATATCAGCAGCATATCGAAAAGGACACTGCGCTCACGCGTCGGTTCCAGCCAGTATTTGTGAACGAGCCGTCTATCGAAGACGCGGTTGCCATTCTTCGTGGGTTGCGTGACAAGTACGAGCTCTTCCATGGTGTACGTATTACTGACGGCGCAATCGTTTCTGCGGTTGATCTCTCGTCCCGCTACATCAGCGATCGCTTCCTTCCTGACAAGGCGATCGATCTTATTGATGAAGCAGCATCCGGACTTAAGATTGCGCTTGAGAACAAGCCCCCGCTTCTTGAAGAGACGGATCGCAAGGTGCGCCGTCTTGAAATTGAGCGCGAGGCACTGAAGAAGGATGAGGATAGTGATCGTGCAAAAGAAATAAAGGAACGCATTCGCCTTATCGATACTGAGATG
>Ga0163151_10002584_pt1 | contig 27658 bp, 25 predicted proteins | sample OliLakLV19MP5IB2_FD_145596 | JGI IMG/M metagenome (GOLD analysis project Ga0163151, IMG submission 145596) | Freshwater microbial mat bacterial communities from Lake Vanda, McMurdo Dry Valleys, Antarctica - Oligotrophic Lake LV.19.MP5.IB-2 | ecosystem: Environmental > Aquatic > Freshwater >...
AAGGCCTCAGGCGCCGTCTCGTCACGCGCGCCGCCGCCCGCCGGGCCGCGGCGGTCGTCACCGTCTCGCACTTCTCGGCCTCCGAGATTCATCGTCACCTCGGGTTGCCGCTCGATCACATCCTGCTGGCGCCGCAGGGCGCGCCAGACTGGCGCGGCGGACGCCCCGCCTCGAGCCGCGAACCTCTGGTGCTCTCGGTGGGCACACTCTTCCACCGGCGGCACACGCCGGAGTTGCTGGAGGCGATGGCGCTGGTGCACACACGTGTCCCGGACGCACGGCTCGTCCTGGTCGGCGGCAACCGAACGCATCCCCCATTTGATCCCGTCGCCGCCGCCCAGGCGCTGGGACTGGGCGGAGTGTTCAGCTGGCGGCCGTACGTGTCCGATGATGCGCTCGAGGCCTTATACGCATCGGCCCGGGCGTTTGCGTTCCTGTCTGACTATGAAGGTTTTGCGATGACGCCCATGGAAGCCTTGTCGCACGGCGTGCCGAGCGTGCTGCTCGATACGCCGGTGGCGCGCGAGGTCTACGGCGACGGTGCGGTGCGGGTCCCGCTGAATCTGAACGCGATCGCCGACGGCCTCACGACGCTGCTGACCGATGCAGGCGTGCACGCCGAGACAGTGGCGCGCGGCCAAGCCCGGCTTGGTGCCCACACCTGGTCGCGCACCGCGTCGGTCCTGCGTTCGGCCCTTGAGAGGGCCGCCGCCGGGGAGTCGCACCCATGACGCCCCACCTCGACATCATCATCGTCAACTACAACACCGCCGCCCACGTGATGGCGTGCCTGGCGTCGTTGCGGGCGGCGCCGCCGACGACGCCCCACCACATCTGCGTTGTGGACAACGCGTCGAGCGACATGAGCGTGGCCTGGGTGACGAAGCGGTGGACCGACATTGAGGTCCTGGCACTCCCGGAGAACATCGGATTCGCAGCGGCGAACAATGTTGGAATCCGGCGCTCCGCTGCCCCGCTGATCCTGCTGCTCAACAGCGACACGGTCGTGCCCGAAGGCGCCATCGATCGCCTGGTCGCACGCCTCGACGCAACCGGCGCCGTGGCTGCAGGGCCGCGCCTGATTGATGCCTCCTTATCGCCCGAAGTGTCGTTCGGTCCAATGTTGACTCCCTGGGGCGAAGCCGTGCAGCGGCTGCGCGTGACGCTGGCGGCACGCAAAGGGCGATGGGCTCGACGCTACATCGTCCGGCACGTCTCTCGCGAACGGACGGTGGATTGGGTCAGCGGCGCGTGCCTGCTCGTGCGGCGATCCGCGGCTGACGCGGTGGGCCTGCTCGACGAGCGCTATTTCATGTACGAAGAGGACGTCGATTTCTGCGCCGCGTTGCGGGCCCGTGGCGGTCGCATTCTCTTCACGCCGGCAGCCGAGATCGTCCATGTGCGTGGCGGGTCGTCTACGGCGACGGGTCAGTCTGTTTCGCCGCTGTACGACCGAAGCCACGTGCGGTTCTACGAGAAGCACGCACCACGATGGGCGCCGTGGCTGCGCGCATGGCTCGCCATGCGCGGCCGCGCCATTCGATAGAATCAGTGTTGTGGTTCCCGTCCGCATTGCCATCGACGCGCGCAAGCTGCATGACTACGGCATCGGCACGTACGTCCGCAACCTCGTACGCGAATTCGGGCGGCAGGACACGCCGGAACACTACGTCCTCATCTGCCGGCCCGAGGACGTGGACTTTGTGCGGTCGCTGGGACCCCGGTTCGAGCCGCTCGTGGATCGCTCGCCGAACTACTCGGTCCGGGAGCAGTTCAGCGTGCCCCTCGACGTGCGGCGCGCACGCGTGCAGCTCTTCCACGCGCCCCACTACGTGGTGTCGCCGCTGACGTCCGGCCCCGTGGTCGTGACCATCCACGACTGCATCCACCTGCGATTCCCGCAGTACCTGCCGAACCGCGGGGCGTACGCCTACGCACGCACCTTCATGGCACTCGGCGCCCGGCGCGCCAGCCGCGTGATCACCGTGTCACAGGCGAGCAAGGACGACATCCAGCACTACCTGCATACGCCCGCCGACAAGATTGATGTCATCCACAACGGACTCGATCTGCGGTTCCTCGAGCCGCCCGATGAGGCTGAAGTGGCCCGCGTGCGCGATCGCTTCATGCTGAATGCGCCCTTCGTGCTGTACGCCGGCAACATCAAACCGCACAAAAACGTGGACCGCCTCATTGAAGCGTTCGCGCTCATGCGGAAAACCGGCCACGAAGACGTCAAGCTGCTGATCATCGGCGACGAGCTCTCGAAGTATCCCAACCTGCGGCGCCTGGTGCATCGGCATCACCTGCATCAACACGTGCGATTCCTGGGCTTCGTGCCCGCCGCCACCCTCGCCGCGCTGTATCAGTTGGCCAGGGTCTTCGTCTTTCCGTCGCTGTCTGAAGGCTTCGGCTTTCCGCCGCTCGAGGCCATGGCCAGCGGCACGGCCGTCATTACGTCCAACGTCTCGTCGCTGCCCGAGGTGGTGGACGACGCCGCCGTGCTCATCGATCCGCTTGACCCGGCGGCGCTCGCCGCCGCGATGGCCCGGGTGCTGGGTGACGACGCGCTGCGCGCGGACCTGGTGCGTCGCGGGCACATCCGCGTGAAGGCCTTTTCGTGGGCGCGCGCCGCCGACGCCACGCGCGCCGTCTACCGACGGGTGATCGGTGCCTGAGCAGGTGATGCACCGCGCAACCCAGCGGGTGGTGCTGATCCACGACTGGCTCACCGGCATGCGCGGCGGCGAGAAGGTGCTGGAGTCGCTGTGCCGGTTGTATCCGGACGCAGACCTCCTGACCCTTGTGCACGTGCCCGGCTCGGTTACACCCGTCATCGAACACCGGCGCGTGCGCGCATCCATCATCAACCGGCTGCCGGCGCCGGCGCGCTGGTATCGGCACTATCTGCCGCTCTTCCCTTTCGCGATTGAGCAGTTCGACCTCGACGACGCGACGCTGGTGGTGTCGACCAGCCACTGCGCGGCCAAGGCGGTGGTCCCCACGGGACGAGCCGTCCACGTCTGCTACAGCCATTCGCCGATGCGCTACGCCTGGGACCAGTTCCCGGCGTACTTCGGCCCGGACCGTCTGGGGCACCTGGGCAGCGCGGCGGCCCGGCATGTCGTAGCGTGGCTGGCTCGCTGGGATCGGGATACGGCGCCCAGGGTGAATCGATTCATTGCCAACTCGGCCTACGTTGCGGGACGAATCAGGCGGTACTATAATCGTCGGGCCGCCGTGCTCCACCCGCCTGTGGACACGGGGTTCTTCACGCCAGGCCATGGGGCTCCTGGCGACTACTTCCTGGTGGTTTCTGCGCTCGTGCCCTACAAGCGAATCGATACAGCCATTCGTGCCGCCGCCCTCCTTGGAGCCAGGCTGAAGATCGTCGGCACCGGACCCGATGCGGATCGGCTGCGCGCGATCGCCGCCACCGGCACTGAGTTCCTCGGCCATGTGGACGACGGTGAGCTGCGAGACCTGTATCGCGGCGCACGGGCACTGGTGCTGCCCGGCGAAGAAGACTTCGGTATTGCGCCCGTGGAGGCACAGGCCTGCGGTCGGCCGGTGGTGGCGCTGGCACGGGGCGGCGCCTGTGAGACCGTCGAACACGGCGTATCGGGGTGGCTGGTGGAACCCGGCAGCACCGACGCCGCGAGCGACGCATCACGATTTGCCGACGCCATGCGCCTGGTCGATACCCTTCCGCTGTCGCCGGCCGAACTGCATACGCGAGCGTGCGCCTTCAGCGGCGAACGCTTCGACGCGGGCCTGACGCACCTTGTGGCCGAAGCCCTGGAGCACCCCCAGGCATGGTAAAACGCTTCAGCCGCCTCTTCGTCGTCGTCCATATCCTGTCGGACATCCTGACGGCGGCTGCGGCATTCCTGCTGGCGTATGTCATCCGGTTCCAGACCGGGCTCATCGAAACGCCGAAAGGCTGGCCGCCGCTCGAGCAGTACCTGACGGTGCTGCCGTTTGTGGCGTTGATGGTGCCGGTGGCGTTTCACCTGCAGCGGTTGTACCGACTGCGACGCGGCCGGTCGCGCATGGACGACTTTTTCGCGGTGCTCGTCGGCAGCCTGCTGACGGTGCTTCTGGCTCTGGTGGGCACGCTCTATGTGCAGACGTATCACCTGAGCGATGCGCGCAAGGCCCTGGGCTACCTCGAGGTCTCGCAGTGGGTGTGGGTGCTCTTCCTCGCCCTCAACGTCACGTTCGCGTTCGCGTCGCGCGAGTTCGTGCGCGCGCAGTTGCGACGCCGATGGCGCAACGGCATCGGCCTCAGACGCGTGCTCATTGTCGGCGCCAGCGACCTGGGCCGGATGGTGGCCGACCGGATTTTCCAGCATGGCGAACTGGGATTCCGTCTCATCGGTTTTGTGGACGACCGCGCGACCACGAGCGACACCATCGGGTATCGCGGCCTGCCCATTCTCGGCGCGCTGGCCGACACCTCGGAGATCTGCACCCGCGAGCACATCGACGAAATCTACGTGGCGCTGCCGCTTGAAGAACACGTCAAGATGCTCAACGTCGTGGAGATGGCGAGCCGGGAGTGCATCGAGATTCACGTGGTGCCCGACCTGCTGCAGTTCATCGCCCTGCGAGCCAGACTGGAAGACCTGGACGGGCTCCCGATCATCTCGATCAACGACATGCCGCTGCGCGGCTTCAACAGCCTGCTGAAGCGGGCCGTGGACGTCGCGCTGTCGCTCGGCGTGATCGTGATGGGTGCCCTGCCAGCCCTGCTGGTGGCGCTCATCATCAAGCGGAGTGCTCCCGGCCCGGTCTTTTACACGCAGGAGCGCATGGGTCTGGACGGGAAGTCGTTCACGGTCTGGAAGTTCCGATCGATGCCCATCGATGCCGAAGAAGTCACCGGCCCGATCTGGGCGCGCGACGACGACCCGCGCGCGACGGCCGTGGGACGCTGGCTGCGCAAGACCGACATGGACGAGCTGCCGCAGTTCTGGAATGTGCTGAAGGGCGACATGTCGATCGTGGGCCCCCGACCGGAACGGCCGTTTTTTGTCGAGCAATTCAAACATCAGATCCCCCAATACATGCTGCGCCACAAGGTCAAAGCCGGCATCACGGGGTGGGCGCAGGTCAATGGCTGGCGCGGGAATACCTCGCTCGAGAAACGTATCGAATTTGACCTGTATTACATCGAGAACTGGTCGATCAGTCTCGACTTCAAGATCATGTGGCTTACCGTCATGCGAGGCATCCACCGTGCCGCGTACTGATGGCTGCTGAGGAGTTTCTGTGCGAGTTGTCATCACCGGCGCTGCCGGCTTTATTGGATCCCACCTGAGTGAAACACTGCTCGATCGCGGCCACAGCGTGGTCGGCATCGACAACCTGCTGACCGGCGACCTCACCAACATCGCGCACCTGCGCGACCGCGAGTTCGAGTTCATTCGCCACGACGTGACGCGCTACATCGACGTCAGCGGACCGGTGGACCTCGTCCTGCACTGGGCGAGCCCGGCCAGCCCGATTGACTACCTGGAACTGCCGATTCAGACGCTCAAGGTCGGGTCCCTTGGCACCCACAACGCGCTCGGACTCGCCAAGGCCAAGGGCGCGCGATTCGTGATTGCTTCCACGTCCGAGGTCTACGGCGATCCGCTCGAACATCCGCAGAAGGAGACGTACTGGGGCCACGTCAACCCTGTGGGCCCGCGCGGCGTGTACGACGAGGCCAAACGATTTGCGGAAGCCATCACCATGGCCTATCACCGCCACCACGGCGTGGACACGAAGATCATCCGCATCTTCAACACCTACGGTCCACGGATGCGGATTCATGACGGCCGCGCGGTGCCGACGTTCATCGGGCAGGCGCTACGCGGCGAAGACGTGACCATCTTCGGCAGCGGCACCCAGACGCGCAGCTTCTGCTACGTCACGGATCTGGTGGACGGTATCCTCAAGCTGGCCGACTCGAACACCAACGACCCGGTGAATGTAGGCAATCCGCACGAGATGTCGATCGCGGAGATTGCGCGGACCATCATTCAGATGACCGGATCCGCGAGCCAGATTGTCTTCAAACCACTCCCTACCGACGATCCGAAAGTCCGGCGCCCCGACATCACCCGCGCTCGCACGATTCTTGGTTGGGAGCCGACGGTGGCGCTCGAACAAGGACTGACGAGTACGATTGAGTACTTTCGCACCAAGATCTGAGCCATCGGACGGTCAGGCGCTCAATCGCTTCCATTGAGGATGGAGGATGGAGGATTGATCAAGGCTGCCGGCCGTCCAGATCCTAGGCCGGCGTGACGTCGCCGGGGACTCGGGTGACGCGTCGCAGATAGTCGGCGGCTGAGAGCAGCGTAATCGCCAGTGAGAGGTAGATGAAGATCGGGAGCACACCGTTGGGCAGGCCGCGGTAGTTGCCCCAGAGCGTGACCACGCCGGTCAGGATGTAGATGCCCGTGGCAGCCTTTCCGAGCAGCGAGGGTTTGAACGTGCGCGGCGCGACGGCGAGGTTGATCACCGCAGCGGTCAGCACGATGGCCACATCGCGGCTGATGACGAGCACCGTGAGCCACAACGGCAGCCGGTAGGTCATGCCCAGCCCCGGCAGCGTCAGCATGACGAACATCGTCAGGAGCAGAAGCTTGTCAGCCATCGGGTCCAGCCATGCGCCGAGGGTCGTCTGCTGGTGCGTCCAGCGGGCGATCGCGCCGTCGAGCAAATCCGTAATTCCGGCCACCACAAAGGTGACCAGCGCCCACCCCGGGTAGCCATACAGCATGCACAGCGCGAACACCGGTACCAGGACCATCCTCGAAATCGTGAGCAGGTTCGCCGGGGTAAACAGCGTCATGGGCAGTCTTATTGTTTCGCTAATTGCTCGAGCCGCGCGACCGCCGCCACCACTTCAGAGCCCGTGGCCAGACGACTGGGCTCGAACCGGCCCGTCTCAGACATCCCCATGGCACCAGTGGCCAGCGCCCCGGCGATGGCGGCGTACGCCAGATGCGCCCGCGAGACATCTGCCAAGGCCGGGCGGGATGCCCGCCATCGCGCCAACTCGGCCGGCTGTCGAGCGGCCAGGTCCTGCGCCACGCGCCAGACCACCTGCGCCAGTTCAGCACGCCGGACCGGCCCGGAGGGCTGGAACGTGTGGTTGGGGAGCGAGTCCATCCAACCCGCGCGAATAGCGGGCAGGATCCACGGGGCGGCCCAATGCGACCGAACGTCGGTGAGGACGACGGTCACCCGTCGAGGGGCGCGGGCCAGCGCACTCTGAAGGTGGATTCCCAGGATGGCGGCCAACTGACCCCGTGTCACGCTGGCCGATGTCGGGATGGCGCGGTACTCAGCAGGCAATGCGTTGAAGTCGGCCCGCGCGGTCAGGCTCGCGGCGCGATCCCGCCACTCCTGCCGCGGGTCGATGCGAATCGCTCGCGCGAGGGCATCGGCGGCCTCACGCAGACGGCCATGGGCCTCGAGCACGCTGGCCATCACGACATGGGTCTGGGCATCGCCGGCGTCGAGCGAGAGCGATCGGCGCGCATGGGTTTCCGCTTCATCGAGATGCCCCCGGGCAATCTCCACGAGTGCCAGTTCCCGAAGCACGACCGCGCTGTCGGGCACCATCACCAGGGCCCGATCGAGAGCCGCCTGTGCATCGTCCCACTGCCCTGCCACTCGCGCGGCTGACGCGAGGGTCAACTGCGCCTGAACGATTCGCAGGCGCAACACCTGCTGCCGTTCGCGCACATCGTCCCGGCCGGGGTCGGCCGCGAGGATCAGGTCCGACATGGTCACGGCCACCACATCCTCGCCACGGGCCAGGGCCACGTCCATCCGGCCCAGCAATGCCGGCAGGTACGTGCGATCGGCGGCGACGACCGAGTCGAAGCGCCGCACGGCCTCGTCGTACTTGCGATCGATCGAGGCCAGGTAGCCCAAGCCTGCGGCCGCCGGATAGAAGTCGGGCGCCTGCCGGAGGATGTCCGTAAAATCGCGGGTCGCGCCGCGCAGGTCACCCGACTGGAGCCGGCCCCACGCCTGGTCGTGCCGGGCCCTGATCTGGGTCGTGGCCTTCAGACTGTCGGGCACCGCCAGCGGCGGCACCTCGCGGTAGGTCGGCGTGGCAGGCATCGCCGGCGGCGCGGACGGCCCGGTCGCGCACGCGGCCGCGGCGGCCAGCACCGAGGCGATCAGGGCCCCGCGGCCCCAGCGCGCGCGGGTCATGCGATCTCCTGTAGCCGCTGCAGGCGATCGTGCAGTCGCCGCGGCACATCGGCTTCCACGGTCACCTGGGAGCCCACGGTAATCTGACTGGTGACGCGGGCGTGGCGATGCAGTTCCACCAGGACCTGCCGGTCGGCTTCGCTGGAAAAGTCGAGCTGGAAGGTCACCCGCTCGGTATCCATCGCCACCCTGGACGCGACGGCATCCACCAGGTCGCGCACCCCTTCCCCAGTCGCCGCCGAGACACCCACCGCGCCCGGCGCGCTCGTGGTCAGCCGATCGCGATCCGTCGGTGTCAATTGATCGCACTTGTTGAACACGTCGAGCATCGGCACGAGGCCCGCGCCAATCTCGGTCAGCACGTCGCGCACCGCACGCTCCCGGCGTTGCCGATCGGGGGCGGCCGCGTCAATCACATGCAGCAGCAGATCGGCGTGAATCACTTCCTCGAGCGTGGCGCGGAACGCGGCCACGAGCTGGTGCGGCAGTCGATCGATGAACCCGACGGTGTCCGACACCATGATCTGTCGCGCGTCGGGCAACTTCACCCGGCGCACGAGCGGGTCGAGGGTGACGAACAACGCGTCTGAGACGACGGCGTCGCCGCCCGTCAGCGCGTTAAAGAGCGTGGTCTTGCCGGCATTGGTGTATCCGACCAGGGCCACCGTGGGCACTTCGCCGCGCTTGCGCCGTGCGCGCACATAGCCGCGACGTTCACTGACCTCGGCGATTTCCTGTTTGAGCGCCGACACCCGATGCCTGATCCGCCGACGGTCGGTCTCGAGTTTGGTTTCACCAGGGCCCCGCGTGCCGATGCCACCGCCGAGCCGCGACAGTGCCTCGGCCGATCCCACCAGCCTCGGCAACATGTATTGCAACTGCGCGAGCTCAACCTGAAGTTTGCCCTCACGCGTCCGCGCCCGACGCGCGAAGATGTCGAGAATCAGTTCGGTGCGATCGATGACCCGGCGGTGAAACACGGTTTCGAGATTTCGGGCCTGCGCCGGACTCAGCACATGATCGACGATCACCACGTCCACATCCGCGGCCTCGCACGCGGCCGCCATCTCTGCGGCCTTGCCTTTGCCGAACAACGTGGCGGGATCGGGTGACGCACGCTCCTGCATCGCCCGCAGGACCACCGTCGCGCCGGCCGCGCTGGCCAGCCCGGCGAGTTCATCGAGCGAAGTGTCGTGGTCCACACCTCGTGTGGCACGCGTCATCAGTGTGAGCAGTGCCGCGCGCTCCGTGTTCATCCGTGCACAAATTCTAACACGCGGCTCCAGGGGATCGCGCCCTCGCGCAGCAGCACGGGACGCGCCGCGCGCACGTCGACGAGTGTGGAGGGCAATCCCCCAGGCGTCACACCGGCATCAATGACCAGCACGTGCGGGTCGTCTGCAAGCGCGCCGAGCGCCTCGGCGCGATCGGCGGGTGGCGCGCCTGAGATATTCGCGCTTGTGGCCGACAACGCCTCGCCCCACGCGTCGCACATCCGGCGCGCCACCAGATGGTCGGGCACGCGCATGGCGAGTGTGCGATGCCCCCCGTGCACTTCCGGCACCACCCACGCCGGCGCATCGCGGACGAGTGACAGCGGCCCCGGCCAGAAGGCTGACGCCAGCGCGGCCTCGCGCGCATCGAGTCGCCCGGTGCACGCCACCACCTGTGCGATACTCGCGGCAATCAGCGGGAGCGCCGCTCGCGCCGGACGGCCCTTGAGCGCAAAAAGCCGCCTGACCGCCAGCACACTCCGGATGTCCACGGCCAGCCCGTACACCGTGTCGGTCGGAATGGCGACGATGCCACCGTCGCGCAGCCAGGCCACGGCCGGAGCCAGATCTGCGGCGGTACAGTCGGCCGGGTTCACACGCAGCACGCGCGGACCGGCGATCATCGCATCCTCCGTACGGCCCACGCGACCGCGGCCAACCCCAGGGCATCCGCCACAAAGACGCTGCGCATACTGACCGATCCCAACAGGCCAGACACCACGGGACTCAGGGCCAGTCCCGAGAGTGACGCGGTGGTCAAATATCCGAACGCCACTCCGCGCGATCGCTCAGGCACGCGCTGGCCGGCCACCGTGTAGATCGTCGTGAACGCCACACCGATGCCCAACCCGAAGATCCCCGCGGCGGCCAGCAACGCGCCAGCACCCGGCCCGACGCTGAAGACGACCGCGCCCACGGTCGCCAGCGCCGAGGCGCCCATGACCAGGCGGGCGGGACCCGCGTGTCTGAGCAACGCCGCACACAGGTAGTTGCCGACGGCGGCGGATCCGGCCGCCACCGTGAACACCAATCCTGCCACCACGGGCACCTTCGACAACGGCGTACCGATCTCCCTGAGATATAACGGCAGGACCGGACCGAAACTGCGATCAACCATTTGCAGACTGAAGACCACCACAAGAAAGAGACCAAAATGGGGCACCACCAACAGGGACCGCAGCGTCACGCGCGGCACCGCCGCGGCCAACGCGTCGTGCCGGTGCACCCGAGCCTCGCGATATCCCACCATCACCAGTGCGAAGGCACCAAAGAACAAGACCGCCGCTGCGACAAACGCCATGCGCAACCCGAACGCCTGCGCCAGGCTGCCGCCCACGACGGGCCCGAGGGCCGGCCCGAGGCGCTGCGCCGTCTGCACCCAGCCGATGGCGCTCGCCATCTGCGGCGCAGGTGCCGACTGTGCCGCCATGGTCAGCGCCAGCATGCCGTAGCCGGCAAACAGCCCCTGCACCGCCCGCAGCGCGAACACCTGCCACGGGGCGGTCACAAATGCCATGGCCGCCATGATCACGACAAAGCTGAAGAGCGACCTGGCCACCATCAGCTTGTGGCCATACCGCTCGCCCACGCGCGCCCAGACGGGCGCCATCACCGCCGTCACCGCCGGCGTGATGCCCAGGCTGACGCCCGACCACACGGCGATCGACCCGACATCCGACACGCCGAGTTGCTCGAAGTACAGCGGCAGAAACGGCATCACCAGTGTGAAGCCGGTGAATCCGATGAACGTGGCGACCGTGACCGCCCCGAGATTGCGGCGCCAGTCAGGCGCGCCCGGCTCAGAAGCGGATGCGGAGATCACTGCCACGGTCGGTGACGTGGATGGTGTCGATAAAGCGAATCTGGTGGGGTTCGTTCTGCATCACGATGGAACTGGTCCGTGTGCCATGGCCGAAGAACCGCACACCCTTCATCAGCGCACCATCGGTGACGCCGGTGGCCGCGAACGTGATGGCCTCACCCGACGCGAGATCGCCGGCTGAATAGATCCGCCGGAAGTCCGTAATGCCCATCTTCCGGCATCGCTCTTCGTCCTCGGGTTTGGCGACCACGAGCCTCGCGTAGATTTCGCCACCGAGGCAGCGCATCGCCGCGGCGGTCAGCACGCCCTCAGGGGCGCCCCCGGTGCCCATCACCGCATGCACGCCCGATCCGTCCACGGCGGCGGCGATGCCGGCCGACAGATCACCGTCGCCAATGAGCCGGATCCGCGCGCCGGCCGACCGGATGTCGGCGATTAGCTTTTCGTGCCGGGGCCGGTCGAGCACCATGATGACGAGGTCATCCACGTCGCGCTCAAGGGCCTTGGCAATGGACTTCAGGTTGTCCCTCACCGGCCGGTCCAGGCTCACGGCGTGTTTCGCGCGCGGCCCCACCACCAGCTTTTCCATGTAGAGGTCAGGTGCATGCAGCAGACCACCCTTGGAGGCCGCCGCCAGCACCGCGATGGCGTTGTACTCGCCCAGCGCGCAGAGATTTGTGCCTTCAAGCGGATCGACCGCGATATCGACCTCAGGCAGGCCCGGCACGCCCGTGGCGCCCTGCCCGACCTTTTCACCGATGAACAACATCGGCGCTTCGTCGCGTTCGCCTTCCCCGATCACAATCGTGCCGTCGATGGGCACCGAGTCCAGCGTGGCCCGCATGGCTTCCACGGCCACGCGATCCGAACCGTGCCGATCACCCTGCCCCATCGTGTGGGCACACGCGATGGCGGCCTGTTCGACGACCCGCAGCAACTGAAGGGAAAGATCAAACGCCATGCCCGACGACTCCTGTCATGTGTGCACCAACTGCTACCGGCGGCGGACCGACACGGGCGTGCCGACGCTCACGCCCATCACGTCGGCCGCGCTTGCGGCCTGCGCCGCAAACTCGAGATGATCGGTGCTGCCAAACAGCGCCCCGACCTCGCCCGTGCCAATCTCTGAAAACGTGGACACGACCCGGCTCACGGCCTGCCCGCCGACCTCGATCTGCATCGCCCCATCGGCGCCGGCGAGTTTCTCACAGACTCGCCGGCCGATATTGGTCACGACGTTGCCAAATCGATCCACACGCACGACCTGGCCACGAATCTCTGCGTCGTCCACGACGGGCTGCACCAGGTCGATCACCACATAGTCGGTGATGGCGCGGCCGAGCGCCGGCAACTGAATGCCCTTGGCCAGCCACGCCGCAGCCGGAGCAAACCGATCGCGTCCCTCAAAGGTGCGAGACACCGTGGGCCGGGCGTAGCGCCGCTCGGTGAGTTCCACCACCTTCTTGGGGGGCGCTTCCTGGAACACGCCGGTCAACACGCCGTTGTCGGGAGCGACGAATCGCCAATCCCCCACGTCGGCGGCAATGCCGCGGCGCGCCGACCCTACGCCGGGATCGACGACCACCAGAAAAATCGTCCCCGCAGGAAAGTATTTGAAGGTCGCCGCCAGTTCGCGCGCGGCAAACGGAATATCGTGCGCGGGCAGGTCGTGCGACACATCCACAAGCACCGCATCAGGGCAGATACTGAGCGCCACGCCCTTCATCACGCCGGCGTAGTGGTCCCGTGTACCGAAGTCACTCAGGAACGCGATGGTCGGCCTGCTTGCCATACCACCGACGATATCGCACTTTAGGCTCTCCGCACTCAGGCAGGACGACGGAAGAGGGTTTCGCGGGTGCCTGACTTGAGCAGTACGGAGTCGGCCGACATCAACCGTTCGAACATCATGTTGATTTCTCGGGTGACCAGCACGCGCCGCTTGACCGGTGTGGCTGGAACCGGCCGAAGCTCGAACCGGTCTTCCCGCTTCACGATAAAGCGCGTGTAGTGATTCAGATCGAGCGCCGTGGTGCCGAAGAACCCATAAAGGGCACCGCCTCGGCGCAGCAACGTCTCCAGATGGCTCGCGAGAGCCACACCGGCTGTGCGGTCGAGGAAATCAAACACGTCCCAGCAAAGAATCCCGTCCACCGATTCGGACCCCTGGCCCAGCCTCTTGAACAGCGCGGCCTCAAGCCCAGGCCGAACACCCGATCGGGCCGCCGCCTCGATCTCCTGAAACAGATCTTCGATATGGAGCTTGCACGCGAGGCGCTCAGTGAAGAACTCGACGTTCGACCCAATGACCGGCCCGAGGTCCAGCAGCACCGGCCGCTCGCGTCGGCCCACGACCGACAGGAACTTTGGGAACACCAGTGACGTGGCCACCGTGAAGTCGGGCGCAGACGGCGCAGCCGCCGCTGCATCAGGTGCCGGCTGTTTCTGCCCCCAGCTCAACACGGGCGTCAGCGAACCGGGACTCCCGCCGTGGGACTCGCCGGCCCGGTCAGTGGGGGCGCCTTGTCCGGCGCTGCTCGGCCCTCCGACTTCGGTTCATTCGGCGAACGCTGCATATCGATGGCGCCACGGAAGTGCGCGCCGTCGGAAATCGCGATCCGCGGGGCCGTCACGTCGCCATCCACCGATCCCGTGTCGCGAATCTCGACCTTGTCGGTGGCGGTGATGTTGCCATGCACCTCTCCCAGCACGATCACGGCCTTCGCGATGATCTGCGCCTTGATCTTGCCGCTGGGACCGATCGTCAGCACATTCTGCCGGAGCTCGATGGTGCCTTCGATCGCGCCCTCGATGGTCAGGTCTTCACTGCCGCTCAGTTCGCCTTTGACGACGACGCTCTTGCCGATATTCACCTGGTCTCTCCCTGCTGGGGGTGCGGCACCGCCGCCCATGGCCAAGGGCGCCGGCGGTGCTGCCGGTGCCGGTGTTGTTGTTGGAGCGGGCGCCGACGACGGCGGCCGAACTGCCTCATCTCGCTTCCACATGCGACCCAGTATACAGCGGGAGTGCTACGATGATTCCACCCTGTGCAGATCCATGCAGATCTATCTTGACTACAACGCCACCGCCCCGCCCGCGCCGGGTGTGGTGGAGGCCGTGTGTGGCGTCCTTCGCGACACGCCCGGCAACCCGTCATCGATTCACGCGCACGGTCAGAAGGCGCGCGCGGTCATCGATGACGCCCGCCGCAGCGTTGCCGATCTCATCGACGCCAAACCGGGTGACGTGGTCCTCACCGGCAGCGGGACCGAAGCCGACAACCTCGCCATCAGGGGAGCCGTCGAGGCTCTCGACGCTGACGGACGCCGTCATTTGATCACCAGCGCGATTGAACACGAAGCCGTCCTGGCGACGTGCGCCGCCATGGAGGCCCGAGGCTGGCGCGTCACACGCCTCGCGGTCGACTGCTCGGGAATCGTCTCACCGGCGGCACTCGATGCCGCGCTGAACCGGCATGACACCGGCACGGCGCTGGTCAGCGTCATGCACGCCAACAACGAAGTCGGCACGCTCCAGCCCATTGCTGAACTCGCCGCGCTCGCACATACCCACGGCGCGTGGTTCCACACCGACGCGGTGCAGACCGTCGGAAAAGTCCCCGTATCGGTGGAGGCACTCGGCGTTGACATACTCTCGCTCTCGGGCCACAAGTTCGGCGGCCCCAAAGGCACGGGCGCGTTGTGGGTGCGGCGCGGCATCAGGCTCCTCGCCCAGCAGACAGGCGGCAAACAGGAACGGTCACGACGAGCCGGCACTGAAAACGTCGCCGGGTTGGCGGGCCTGGGTGTGGCCGCCACCCATGCGCGCGCCACCCTGCACGCACAGGCGACGCCGGTCGCCTCGCGTCGCGATCGGCTCGAGCGCGCGCTGATCGAACAGGTGCCCGGCGCCGAAGTCAACGGCGCGCCGGAGTCGCGGGTGCCCAACACCACCAACATCAGCTTCGAGGGCGTCGAAGCCGAGCTGCTGCTGATTGCGCTCGACCTCGAAGGCATCGCCGTCTCCACCGGTTCCGCCTGCTCGTCAGGCACCCTTGAGCCGTCGCATGTGCTGACGGCCATGGGCCTGTCGGCGGCGCGCGCACGCACGTCGTTGCGATTCAGCCTCGGCCCCGGGACGACCGATGCTGACATCGCGGCGGTCATCGATCGGGTGCCCGCCCTGGTCCACAAGCTCCGCCGCCTCAGTCACACGGCCGTCGGCGTCGGGGGCAGGACCGGTGTTGGAGGCAGAAAATGAGCCGCGTTGTGGTCGCGATGTCGGGCGGTGTGGATTCGTCGGTGGCCGCGGCGCTCATGGTCGAAGAAGGCTACGACGTGGTGGGCCTCTCCATGCAGCTCTACGATCAGCGCGAGACCGAGGACGGCGCACCAAAGTTCGGCTCCTGCTGCAGCCTTGACGACCTGCACGATGCGAAGCGTGTCGCACAGCAGTTGGGCTTCCCCCACTACATCGTCAACTTCGAGCGCGAGTTCAAAGCCACGGTCGTGGACAACTTCGTGCGCGAATACTCGGCCGGGCGGACACCCATTCCGTGCGTGCACTGCAATGCCGACCTGAAGTTCTCCACCCTGGCCGAGCGCGCGGCCGGCCTCGACGCCTCAGTGGTGGCCACCGGCCACTACGCACGAGTGGTCTGTGATGAGAACCAGCAACGCTATCGCCTCCTGCGCGGCGTGGACCCCGGCAAAGATCAGTCGTATTTCCTGTTTACGCTCACCCAGGATCAGCTCGCGCATGCACGCTTCCCGGTCGGGCACCTGAACAAGACCGAGGTCCGCGCGCATGCGGAGCGGCTTGGCCTGTCTGTGGCCGACAAACCCGACAGTCACGAGATTTGTTTTGTGCCTGACGGCAACACCGCGCGCTTTGTCGAACGCCATGCCCCGCAGCCACCCGCCAGTGGCGAAATCGTTGACGCCCAGGGGCAGGTGCTTGGTGAACATCGCGGGGTGCATCACTTCACGGTCGGCCAGCGCAAAGGACTGGGTCTGAGCACCGGCGCACCGCTCTATGTGCTGAAGCTCGAGCCCATCGACCAGCGCGTGGTGGTCGGCGCGCGCGAGGCACTCGGCGGCCACGAACTCACGGCCACGGGCGTGAACTGGATCTCCGGGCAGGCGCCCCACGGCCCCACGCACGTCACCGCGCGCATCCGGCACCGCCACCAGGACGCACCCGCGACGGTGGTCGCCACCGGCAACGGCACCGCGCACCTGCGCTTTGACGACCCGCAGGTGGCCATCACGCCCGGCCAGGCCGTGGTGTTCTACGACGGTGCTGACGTGGTTGGCGGCGGCTGGATCGACTCGAGATAACGCTCGGCATCAAGCGCCGCCATGCAGCCTGAGCCGGCGGCCGTAATCGCCTGCCGGTAGACGTGATCCTGCACGTCGCCGCACGCAAAGACCCCCTCGACGCTGGTGCGCGATCCGTCGTGGGTGATGAGGTACCCGCCCGCATCTGCGTCCAGCTGCCCCGTAAACAGACCGGTATTCGGCGTGTGGCCAATCGCCACGAAGATACCGTCCACGGCGAGCGTCTTTTGGGCACCCGTCTTGAGGTTGCGCAAGACGATGCCGTTGACGGCCCCGGCGGACGCGTCCAGCATCTCGACCACTTCGGTATCCCACTCGACCACGATCTTGGGGTTCGCCAGCGCCTTGTCCTGCATGATCTTCGAGGCACGGAAGGCGTCGCGCCGATGCACCAGCGTCACCTGCGTCGCGAACCGGGTCAGGAAGATCGCCTCCTCAAGCGCGGAGTCGCCGCCGCCGACGACCGCGATCGGCCGGCCGCGGAAGAAGAAGCCGTCACACGTGGCGCACGTCGACACGCCGTGTCCCATCAACGCCCGCTCGGACGGCAACCCCAGCAACTTCGCCGAGGCGCCCGTCGCGATGATGAGTGTCTGTGTCTCGATGCGATCGTCGCCGACGGTCATGACAAACGGCCGCGTGGACAAGTCAATCGACGACACATGGCCGCGAATGATCTCGGCGCCAAAGCGCTCCGCCTGCTCACGCATGGCCGCCATGAGGTCCGGCCCCATGATGCCGTCACGAAAGCCGGGAAAATTCTCCACCGCGGTGGTCAGCATCAGCTGCCCCCCCGCCTCAAGGCCTTCGATCACCAGCGGCTTCAGGTTGGCACGAGCCGAATACAACGCGGCCGTCAAGCCGGCGGGCCCCGATCCGATGATCGTGACCTCTCTCGTCAGCGCGGCCATCAGAGGTGCTTGTCCAGCGCCTTCTTGAACTCAGCCTTGTCGGCCACGCCCACGATTTGTTCCACCACCTGGCCACCCTTGAAAAGCATCACGGTGGGAATGCCACGCACCATGTACTTCACGGTGATCCCGGGGTTCTCGTCCACGTTGAGTTTGCCCACCGAGACGCGGCCGGCGTATTCGCCCGCCAGCGCGTCAATCGTCGGTCCGAGTGCGCGGCAGGGACCGCACCACTCTGCCCAGAAGTCCACAAGCACAGGCGTGCTCGCCTGCAGCACGTCGGTATCGAAATTGCCGTCCGTAAACGTTGTCACCTTGTCAGAAGCCATGAATCACGCTCGTCCTCTCAGCCAGATCTCACTCGGCCCATCGCAGGGCGGCCGCATACCGCGCCTGTCGGTACACTTTGACATACTCCCGGGCTGATGGACCCCATGAGTGATCATCACTCATCCCTTCGCGCATCAATGCGGCCCAACGCTCCGGTCTGTGATAGACGCGCAACGCCTGCCGCACCGTGTGCAGCAACGCGTCCGACGTCGCCTCACGGAACTTGAAACCGTTCGCGCGCCGCGCGCGCGGTGCGTAGCCCCTGATGGTGTCGTCGAGCCCCCCAACGGCTCTCACCACTGGCACCGTGCCGTACCGAAGGCTGTACATCTGATTGAGCCCGCAGGGCTCAAAACGCGACGGCATCAGAAACATATCGGCGCCTGCCTCAATCAGGTGCGCCACACCCTCGTCAAACCCGATGCGCACCCCTAGCCGCGAAGGGAAACGGGCCGCAAGCGCTGTGAATTGCGCTTCATAGTGCGACTCGCCGCTGCCGAGCACAACCCAGGTCGCATCGAGTGACATCAACTGCTCGGACGCCCCCAGCACCAGATCGCATCCCTTCTGATCCACCAGGCGCGACACGATCCCAATGACCGGCCGCGCCAGCGCATCGTCGCCCACAGGCAAGCCAAACTGCTCGAGCAACGCGCGCTTGTTCTGACGTTTGCCGGTCAGATCATCAGCCGAGTAATGGGCCGGCAGCAACGGGTCGGACGATGGATCCCAGACGGCCGTGTCGATGCCGTTCAGGATGCCCACATAGCGATCGCCGAGCGAGTGCAGCACGCCGTCAAACCCGAAACCGAACTCGGGCTGCACCGTCTCTCGCGCATAGGTCGGGCTCACCGTCGTGACCATGTCACTGGCGGCGATGCCGCACTTCAGGTAGCTCAACTGATTCCAGAACTCGCCAACGGCCACGGTGAACAGATCCCAACCGAGCGACAGGCGTGTCACCACATCCTTGGGAAACAGCCCCTGGTAGGCCAGGTTGTGAATCGTCATCACGAGGCCGGCTCGGGACACGCGTGTCCAACGTGCCGGCTGTTGCCGGATCAGCGCAGGTACCAGTCCCGCCTGCCAGTCATGGGCATGCACGATGTCGATGCGGCCTCCGTCAACATCGTGCTGGGCGAAGTCAAGCGCCGCGTGTGCAAGACCCGCGAAGCGTTCTGCGTTATCGGCGTGGTCGCGGCCTCCTCGCGTATAGAGGCCCTCTCGATCGAACCACTCGGGCACATCAACGCCAACCACGCGACGCGTCGGGCCCAGCGCCACCACATGCAGCGCCCCCTGCCAGCGTCGCGTGCCAAGTGTGACCTCGATCGGCCGGCGCTCGGCGTCAGGCAGCGTCACGCCGCGATACAGCGGCAGTACGGTTGTGACGCGATGGCCCAGCGCTTCAAGCGCGGCCGGCAACGCGCCGACGACGTCGGCGAGGCCGCCGGTCTTGGCCCAGGGCGCGGCTTCCGATGCGATGTGGAGAATGCCGAGCCTGGGAGTGCGGCCGGCGAGGGGCTTGCGGGGACGACTACCGTTCAACGATATCGCCGCCGCCTGCCAATCCGTTCGCGCGTCCCACCACCCAGTTGAAGAGGTGTCGCGCCTCTGCAAAACGTAGCGTACTGTTGGTCGCGCCGAGCACCACGACTGCCACCTGGCTGCCGTGCGGAATCTGCAACAGCGTCGCAAAGCAGTAGCCGGCCTTCCTGATGAAGCCCGTCTTGCCCGCCAGAATGTCCATCCCGGTTCCCAGCAACTTGTTGGTGCTGTGGATGTTGATCACGCGCCGGTCGGTGCGCACCTGGTACTTCGCCGCACTCATCACAGAGGCCAGTTGCTGGTTGGCGCTGGCAAACGCCATCAGGTGCGAGATGTCGTAGGCCGAGGACACATTCCGATCATCGAGGCCGGACGGGTCGGCGTAGTGGCTGTTGGTCAGGCCCAGCTGGCGCGCCATGTCGTTCATGCGCTCGACAAACGCCGGCGTCCCGCCTTCAGAGGTGCGCGCCAGGATGCGTGCGGCGGCGTTGTCAGACGCGATCAGTGTCAGGTTGAGCACATCGCGCAGCGCGAGCGTTTCACCCGCGCGCAGATGCGTGACGTTCGCGCCGCGGACATCGGCGGTCACCACCGTGACCTGACGACCGAGGTCGGGCTCATCGGCGATGAAGGCCACGCCGGTCATGACCTTGGTCAGGCTCGCGATCGATCGCTGGTCGTGGGAATTCGCTTCCCACAGCACTTCATTCGTCTGGGGATTGAACACAATCGCCGCGGCAGCGCGCACGTCGGGGACGATGTTGCCGAGGGCATCTTTCTTGTAGCGCGGCGTATTGGCTTCGCGCTGAAGCCGGGCGGCCGCGGCGGAACGTGCCATCGCAGCCGCGCGGGCCCGGGCGGCTCGGGTACGGGTCGGCGTGGTGCGCGGCTTCTGATCCCGCGCGGGGGCGGCGGTGGGTTTTGCCTGGGTCGCTTTCGGCGAGGTGACGGGCCTGGCGGGTGGTCGCGACTGTGCCTGAGCCAAACCAACGAACGAGGCGCAGCACATTGCTGACAGCGCCACGACAGAAACCGTTCGATTCAGTCGGCCGTACACATACACGTGAAACCCTCCGGCAACCCATCAAGGGCCCTGCTGTTGAACTCAGACGCCGAATCCCCCCGGACGGCCGCGATAGTACCATCCAGATTCCGGATTCCGCAACCTGACTCGTGTACTATCGGTCCCTCAGGAGTATTTCTGCACCCTCCCGACCCCATTCCACCGCAGTCTGAGGCCCATATCCTTCGGACTGAGGAGTTCCGAGCCCTGCGGGCCACGATCCGCGAGCGGGGCACGCTCCGTGTCGGCCTGGCCGTGGCGGGCCTGACCGCGTGGGCCGCCCTGCATGTGGCCGTCCAGGTGTGGCTACCCTCCCCGGTCACCCTGCTTGTGCCGCTTCTGGTCCTGGCCGGGGCGTTTGAAGGGATCTTTGCGATCCACGTCGCAGTGGAACGGATTGGCCGCTACATTCAGGCCGCCTATGAGGTGTCGGCCGACCTGGGTCCGCGCTGGGAGCACTCCGCCGAGGCGTTCGGCAGGGCCTCGACTGACCCGGCCGGAAGACTCGACCCGCTCTTCTCGGTGGCGTTCGTCGCGGCCACCCTCCTCAACCTCGTCCCCATCGTCCTGCTCACCGCCGGACTAGGCCAGACCGAACCGGGAGTCTTCGCCGAACTGGTGCTGTATGGCGGACTGCATCTGGCGTTCATCATTCGGGTGGTCCGCGCGCGGCGCTTTACCGCCCGCCAGCGGGCCCAGGAACTCAGCCTCTTTGAGCGACTGACCCGCCCCGACTGAATCCAAGCGATTGTTCGAAACAATCCAATCGCCGTGGCCAGACTGACACAGTCTCGGCCGGCGTGTCGGCGCTCGTACTGCAGTCCGCACGCGGATCGACCGATTATTCTGGCAGGAGGCCCCATGGAACTACCACTCGTCGTCAGGGCGGATTCGGGCACGTTGCTTGCATTGCCGAGCGTGCAGAGAGGATTGGAGGACGTCACTGCAATGAGCCTGGTTCGTTTGATGGGGTTCACGACGCTGACATGTGGGTGCGTCACCGGTCGATACCGTGAAGAGGGATCGAAGCGGGAAATCATCTACATCGAGGAGAAGAGCACCGTGTGTGTTTCCTCGGGCCACGTCCGGAATCAGCCTGTGAGCGCCGACCGGGTGGCGCACGGGTTTACTCCGACGGCGGCGGTTCGGGCGTAGTTTTTTCAGTCGGGGTCTGTACTTCAGGCCCCAAACAGCCGAGAAGCCTAATTACATGGCTCTCGCGCTTCACTCGACACGCCCGGTCCGGCGCCCACGCTCGTTGCGTTCGCCGGCTCCGCGACCCCGTCTCCGGCTCGCAGCCCCCCGATACGAATTCTGCATCGGCACTTCCACTTTTCGCTTGTACCACGGCGACTGCCTGTCGGTGATGCCCACACTTGAACGCGGGTCGATCGACGCGATTGTGACGTCACCTCCCTACAACCTGGGTATCAAATACCGCTCTTATGAGGACGACCTGCCACGCGGCGAATACCTGGCGTGGACAGACCAGTGGCTTCGGGCCGCCTCAAAGGTATGTGGGCCGCAGGCGTCGCTCTTCCTCAACGTGGGCGCCAAGCCGACCGATCCGTGGATTCCTCTTGAGGTCGCCCAGGTGGCGCGCGGCTACTTCAAGCTGCAGAACACCATTCACTGGGTGAAGTCGATCGCCATCGATCGCGCGTCCACAAGCGAAGCCCTCGGCCTCGAACGCGACATGGCCGTGGGGCACTACAAGCCGATCAACAGCGAGCGATTCGTCAACGATTGCCACGAGTTCATCTTTCACTTCACCCCCGACGGCCGGACCAAACTCGACCGCCGCGCCGTGGGCGTCCCCTACCAGGACAAGTCCAACGCCGCCCGCTGGGCCGCGGGTGGCGACGGCAAGCGATGCCGGGGCAATACCTGGTTCATTCCCTACGAGACCATCCAGAGCCGCGACCGCGACCGGCCGCACCCGGCGTCATTCCCGCCCAAGGTGCCCGAACAATGCCTGTTGCTGCACGGCCTCTCGCGCCTGACGACCGTCATGGATCCGTTCCTCGGGCTGGGCAACACGGCGATCGCCGCCGGCCGGCTCGGCGTCAACTTCGTCGGCATCGAAATGGACGAGCACTATCTGAAGGAGGCCGTCGCGCGCGTCAAAGCGGCGCTGACCGCGCCGAGCGCCGACTGAACGTGCGGCCTGTCGGAAATTGAGGATTGAGGATTGAGCGAGTGAGGATCGGGATCTGACGGATGGCTGATCGGGGATTGTCGATAGGCACTGGTGGGATTGTCGACCAATCCCGATCCTCACTCGCTCAATCCTCAACCCTCCATCTTTCCGCCGCCCGGCGCCAAAATAAAAACGCCCCGGCCAGCCATGCTGACCGGGGCGTTCGTGTTTTTCAGCCGGTGAGCGGCGTCAGAACCGAATGCGGCCGCCGAGCTGCATCTGCCAGCGCGAGCGCAGGTCGTCGCGCTGCCACTTCCGGAAGCTTGATCCCGTGAGGAACGAGATGTTGTAGCCCGTCACCTGCCCTGCGGTGAGCACCGGCGTGACCGGCGCAATTGCGTTGAACGTGGCGTACTCCTGGATGCCGCGCTTGGAGTCGATGAGGTTCAGCACGTTGAGGATGTCGAGCGAGATCTCCGCCTTGACGCGCTGGAACGGCAGCGCGATGTTGTAGCGGAAGTCGAGCTGGTTCGACCAGGGCGCACGGCAGACGTTGCGCGGGATGATCTTGCCGATGTACTCGCTGAGACACCCGTCTTCCTGGAGGAAGTTCACCAGTTGCTGGTACGTGCCGCCCGTGAACGCCACTTCTGACGCCGACGCCGGAATATAGAGCAGGTCGTTGCTCGTGCGCCCGTCGCCATTCACGTCACCGAAGTACGTGAGTGTGAACGGACGGCCCGACTGGCCCGAGTAGTAGACCGAGGCCGTGCCGGTGGCACCGCCAAACAGCCCCATCTCGTGTGACGCCGAGAAGTTGATGCGATGACCCGGGTCGTAGACCGACGTGCCGACCGGCGGGTTGTTCGGGTCGCCGGCCACAAGCACGTTCCCCCAGTTGGACGCCGCCTGGCTCGACGTGCCTTCCATGACGGCTTTCGATTCGCCGTAGAGGTACGACGCGTTGAAGAAGAACCCGTTGCGGAACGGCTTGCGCAGTTCCACGATGCCGCTCCACGTGTGCCCCTCACTGGAGTTCGTGAGGAAAATGACATCGCTCAGCGCCGTCGTGTCGCGCGTGAAGATCGGGCGGCCGTCAAGGTTCTGGCTGCCCGACTGCAGGTCGCGGTTCAGGTTCTGATACTTGACGTCCTGAATGTTCTTGGTAAACAGGAACTCGCCTGACATGACGAGGCCGCCGGCCAGCTTGCGCTCGTAGGCCAGGTTGCCGCGCAGCAGGGTCGGGTACTTGTAGTTGGGATCGATCAGGTCGATCTCGTTGGTGAACGACGACCCCGCCGCACCGGTCACCGTCGTCGGCTGCGACTGCGCGTTGGCAGAAAACGGAATCCGGCTCGCGTTGTTGTTCGTGGCCCCGATACGCTGGAACTCGATACCCGTGTTGCCGTACTGGTTCGACAGCCACACATACGGTGTGCGGCCCGAGAACATGCCCACGCCGCCTCGGATCTGCTGCGAGCCATCGCCGTTGAGATCCCAGTTGAAACCAATACGCGGCGAGTAGCGGACACCCGAGGGCGTCGTATCAGTGGCGAATCCGAAGTTGGCCAGCGCCGCCGGGTTGGCCGTCGGCTTGTCGGGGAACATCGGCACATCAATACGTGCGCCCATCGTGAGCGTCACGTTCGGCCGCCAGCGCCACTGGTCACCCACGTAGAAGCCCAGCGTGCGTACGCCGAACTCCGCTGACGGCTGGGCCGGGTTGGTCGGGAAGCTGTGGTCGAACTGCTGCGCCAGGCCCTGGTCAAAGAAGTCGAGGCTGTTGAAGGTATAGGTGCCGAAGTTGTCGCGGATGAACAGGTTCCTGAACTGGAAGAACTCATTGTGGGTCCCCAGGGTAATCGTGTGGCGCCCCTTGAGGACCGTGTAGTCGTCGTGGAGTTCGATGATGTCCTGATCCAGTTCGTTGGCGGCCGAAAACGCCTCGCGGCCCACGGTGACCTGGATGCCACTCGCCAGACGCACGGTCGTGCGCGGGAATGGCTTGCTCTCGAAATCCTGACCCGCGCGACGGTCGCGCACGCGTGTGTACGCGATGCGGAACTCGTTCACGGCGTTGCCGAACGTCGAGTTCAACTGCGCGACCAGGCCGTTGGACTTGTTACGAATTCGGTAGAAGCCGTCCGGCGTCGTGTAGCTCGAGATGCTCGTGCTGCCGATGTCGTTGAGCGCGTTGACGTAGTTGTGACGCAGCGTGAGGCGATGGTTGGACGAGAGGTTGACGTCCACCTTCCCCAGGTACTTGTCGGAATTCGTGGTGCGACTGTACTCGTCCGACGCGCCGTCGATCGAATAGCCGTACTTCGTGTTCAGAATGCTGAAGAACCGGGCGACATCGGCCTCTGCGCCGCGGAACGCCTGCGGGCAGCCCGAGATGCAGAATCCGGTCGGCGTCGTCTTGCGACCCCAGTCGGCATTGCCGAAGAAGAACGCCTTGCCCTGCTTGATGGGGCCGCCCACGCTGAAGCCGCCCTGCTTGTCGCTGAAGGTCGCGATCCGCGTATTAGTGATGCCCTTGCCCACCCAATCCTGGTTGCGGCCAAAGTAGAACGTTGTACCGCTGAAGTTGTTGGCGCCACTCTTGGTCACGGCGTTGATGCCGCCGCCCGAGAAGCCGCCCTGACGCACGTCGTACGGCGACACCACCAACTGGATCTGGGCGATGGCGTCAATGCTGATGGGCTGCGCTTCGGTCTGGCCGCCCGGGGTGCCCGTCTCGGCCAGGCCGAACAGGTCATTGAACACCGCGCCGTCAATCTGAATGCTGTTGTAGCGCGCGTTGCGGCCCGCCACTGACACGGCGGTCACGGTGTTGTTGGTGGTGATCGCGGCAAAGTAGGGATTGATGCGCACGATGTCGAGCAGGCTGCGCGAAATGGTCGGCAACGCTTCCTTGACATCCCCGGAAATGTTCGCCGCGGCGCCCGCCCGAGTCACGTCGATCGCGGTCGCTTCGCCGGTGACCGTCACGGTCTCGGCCACGGCGTCCAACTCGAGCTTGAACGGCACCTGGCGCTCTTCGCCCAGGTTCACGATTACGCCGGTTTCTTCTTTCTTCCGGAAGCCGGACATGGTCACGGTCACGGTGTAGGGACCGCCCACCTGCACGTTCTGCAGGATGTACTTGCCGTCCGCCATCGTGACGCCTTCGTACGTCGTCCCGGTCGGCCGGTGGATGGCCACGACCGTGGCACCGGGCAGCACCCCACCCTGCGAGTCCACGACCGAGCCCGACAAAGCACCGGTCGTCACGGTCTGCGCCGACGCAGACTCCGCAGCGGCAAGCGCCGCACACAGCACGAAGCTGAGAAACAGCGTTGACTTCCTCACAACCTTCATCCCTGATCTCCAGTCCATAAACGGCCAACCGCCACGAAACGGGGCGGCCGAATTATACCAGTACGCCCCATGACGCCGAAGGCACGCCGGCGTCACGGGACGGTTAAATCAGGAGGTCGGGCTATTTCCGGCGGGCGAAGGGCACGGTCCACTGGGAACGGTGGGTCACGTCCACGTCTTCGCGCTTCACTTTGACCTCGATTTTCCGGACCCGGCGCATCGGATCAGGGTTCGAGGAGTAGTAGCTGAGGATGTAGTAATCGGAGGTTTCGGCGTCGATTCGGGCCAAACCCTTCTTGAAGTCGTTGGAATTACAGATGCAGAACCCGCCCGTCAGGTCCGCGATGGTCCTGAGCGAATCGACCGAGGTGGTGATGTGGTTACGCCACTCGGTGGTCGTGAAGTTCTGGTTGATGTCCGGGCCGGCGATGAGGCCCCGCGGGTCGATCGTGTAGAACGTGGCATTCGCGCGGTTGGCCGCCCGGGTCAGTTCGGCCAGCTGCGACACCAAGTCTGCCACAGCAAACGCCTGGCTCCCGGTTTCAAACGGGTTCATCCCGTCGCGCTCTCGCGATGTGATGCCGGTTTCGAGCGGCACGTTCCCGTTGCCGTCGCGCTGCGGCACGGCGTAGCGCTCCTGCTCCTGCTTCCACCGCGACTCGGTGAACGGGTTGAAGTCGTACCCGGAGCTCAGGTAAATAAACGCCTTTCGGCGGTTGTTGACCCGTTCCAACTGCTTCAAGAGGTCGTACGCCGTGGAAAACGCAACGTGCACCCGATGGCGCAGCTCCTGCGGGCCGGCGGTAGACGAGGGCGCCAGCAGGATGTCTTCGGGCGACATGCCCGCCCCCATGACCTTCTTGATGGACTCGGTCAGACGGCCGCGGTCGTAGGTCTGCTGCACTTCGATCGAGGACGGACCGGTGGACACCACCGAGAACAGGTCGCCGTCATGCACGAGCGTGTTGGTGATCTGTGTCAGCAGGTTCCGCACCCGCGGCGAATCGCCGGCCTGCAGGTGCAGGTCGTCGATGAAAATGATGAAGACGCGGCCGGCGACGTCTGAGGGAGGCCGCGTCGGCGGCAGGATCATGCCTTCGGGCGCCGCCGTCGGGGCACTCAACACTTCAACCGAGAGCTCGCGGCCGCCGTACACCAGCCGATAATCGCCGATCGCCTGCTCGATGCCGTCCTCAAGGACCACAAAGTCCTTCATCTTCAGGTCGGGGATGAACTGCCCGCGTTTGTCGCGGGCGATCACGTCAAGCGTGACCAGGTCCGTCTGGCTGGAGAACGTCGGTCTCTGCGCCGTGGTCTGTGCTGACGACGTCGGAGGAGGCGGCTGCTGGCCGCTGATCGTCACCGCCGTCAGCAGGGTCGGCAGCATCAGCCAGAACCGGAGGGTCTTGGGTCTCTCGTTCATGGAATTCATCTCGTCGCCCAATTATGACATCGCCCGCGTCGGTCTGGTCTGCTGCCCCGGCGTCTGGTCCGGCGTCGTCGCGCGGTTTCCCGCCACGCCGGCCGCGGCGGCGCCTGGGGAGTTCGGCGGCGACGGCCTCCCATTTGGCGTCAATTCCGGCCGCACTGGCGCGAATGGCGGGCTCGTCGGTCCACAGGTCCGGGTTGAGCCCTTGCGCCGCCGAAC
>Ga0163151_10002592_pt1 | contig 27621 bp, 19 predicted proteins | sample OliLakLV19MP5IB2_FD_145596 | JGI IMG/M metagenome (GOLD analysis project Ga0163151, IMG submission 145596) | Freshwater microbial mat bacterial communities from Lake Vanda, McMurdo Dry Valleys, Antarctica - Oligotrophic Lake LV.19.MP5.IB-2 | ecosystem: Environmental > Aquatic > Freshwater >...
ATTCCCAACACTTGGAGCAGCCTTAACCGAAGTAGGCCAGCTTAAAAATCAGCCCGATCGAAAATACTTTCCACTGGCGTCAACTCGGAGATGCACCCGCGGCGAGTTCAACGGGGAGAGATCGCTGGACCGACGCTTTCTGATTCGACCGCGCTCATCGCGGGGAAACAACACTCACCCATCATCCAGCACTTTGATCGGCGCCAAGTCCACCCTCCCTTCGGGAATCCGTCCGCGCGTTCGATCCCATGCCGGCGGCGATGGGAGCTTGCGCGCCGACCGTCCGCGCCGTTTCGTCGGCGCCGATGCCGAGCCTCCGTGATCTGCTTGCCGCCCATGCACCACTCCTGGTGCTCGATGCGGCGTCGACCCGCGTGCAAGTCGGGCTTTTCCCCGCCGACGGCCAGGCCACCTGGCAGACCAGCGAGGACGAAGCCGGCGTCGCGGTGTTCACGTGCATCGAGAAGCTCGGGGTCGAGCTCGGCGACGTGGGCGCATTCGTCTTCTGCGATGGCCCCGGCTCCATCCTCGGCATTCGCACGGTCGCCATGGCGGTACGCACGTGGTGCGTTTTGAAGCCGCGTCCGATCTTTGCCTACACCAGTCTGGCCGTGGTCGCGCACGCCTCGGGCCAACCCGGCCTCGCGGTGATTTCCGATGCCCGCCGCGATTCGTGGCACCTTTTCCAAATCGGTTCCGGTTTGAAGCGCGTTCCCACCGCTGCACTCGAAAACCTGCCCCGCCTCGTCACTCCCGAGGGATTTCGCAACTGGATGCCTCTGCCGCCCACAACGCAACACGTCCCCTATTCCCTGGCGGACCTGCTGCCGCGCGTCGCCGACATCGACTTGTTCCTCCCCACCGAGGCGCCCGATGCCTTTCTGCACGAAGAACCCAGTTACGTAACCTGGACGCCCCACGTCCACCGCGCTCCGGCCCCGCGATGAACCGACTCGAGTCTTGCATTCGCCCGTCAGTCCGCGCGCGCCACGCCAAGCTGAAGTCAACATGATCGACCCGAGTCGCACGTTGCGGTGTTGGGCGGAGATCGATCTGGCCGCCCTCGAGCGCAATCTGCGCCTCATCCGGGCTTCGCTCCCGCCACACATGCGCTATGTCGCAGTGGTCAAGGCAGACGCTTACGGGCTCGGGCTCCATCACGTCGCGGCCCGTCTCATGCACGCCGGCGCCGACTTGTTTGCCGTCGCCAATGTCAACGAGGCCGCCGCCCTGCGCGAACTCGGCCCGGGCTGGCCGATCCTGGTACTCAGTCCGTTGCTGCCGGGTGAATATGACGCGCTGCTCGACCACGATCTCGCCGCCACGGTTTCCAGCGAAGAGGAAGTCGCCCGCCTCGAAGCCGTTGGAAAAGCGGCGGGCCGCCCCCTTGCGGTGCATGTGAAAATTGACACCGGAATGGGCCGCGCCGGAGTGTGGCACGAAGAAGCTCCGGCGCTCCTGGCGCGGATTGCGGCGACGCGTGAGGTGAAACTCGCCGGTGTCTTCACCCATTTCGCCAGTCCCGAAGATGACCCGGCTTTTACCGCGGCGCAACGCGCCCGGTTTCTCGCCGTCCTCGGTCACTCCTCTGTGCGTGATACGCTTACAATGGAGAGCTTGTTCATCCACGCCGACAATAGCGCCGGTATCGAAACGCTCCCCGGCGTCAGTCCCTTCAACGCTGTCCGAATCGGTCTCTTGCAATTCGGGGTGTCCCCGCGGCCCAACACCCTTCTCGACCAGGTCAAACCCGAGCCCGTGTTCAGTTTTCACACCCGCGTAGGTCTCGTGAAGCGGCTTCCGCGCGGCACCACCATCAGCTACGGCCGAACGCACACGTTGTCGCGGGATTCAATTGTGGCGATTCTCTGCGCCGGATACGCCGATGGCTTGCCGCGGGCCGCCAGCAATCGTGGCGTGGTCCTCATTCATGGCGTCCGCTGTCCCGTGCTGGGCCGCGTGACCATGGACCAGACCGTCGTCGATGTCACCGATGCTCCACCCGTCGCGAGCGGTGACGCCGCCGTCCTCGTCGGCCGCCAGGACAACGCCGAAATCACCCTGGTCGAATTTAGCCGCAACGCCGACACCATCCCTTGGGAAACGCTCACGTCCGTCACGAAGCGCGTCCCCCGCATCTACAAAACCGCCCTCGGCATCTGAGCTCGGTTCCGCGCTCTTTTTCTTCTGCTGAAACCACCGTCGTTCACGAACGTCATTGTCGCTCATGTCACTCTCGTTCACCCCGCAGGACGCTTGGAAGCCGCTTCCGGACTCCGCGTGGAACGCGACTACCGCGCGCCATCTGCTGCGCCGCGCCGGCTGGACCGCCCGCAGGGCCGACGTGGATCGCTCCGCAAGCGAAGGCCTCACGCGAACCCTCGAGCGGTTATTTCCAACGCACGTGGCAGAACCCGACCGCTTTTCAATGCCCACGATGTTGGCGCGTTTCGAGCAAACGATACTCACCCGCCAACGCGAAAACGCCCGACTGACGGGCGATGAGCGGCTTCGCGCCCAGCGGGAAGTGCAAGACCGGATGCGGGTCGGCCTGCAGGAGCTGAGCATCAAGTGGCTGGAGCACGCCGCCCAACCCGAAGCGTCGGCCGTGGCGAAGTGGACGCTTTTTCTGGCCGACGTGTACGTGGTTTCAGCGGAAAAGGTCCGCAATCCCGCCGCCGTTTACCGCCACTTCGATATCCTCGCGACGCACGGACTCGGCCCGGCGCCCGCGTTGACCAAGGCCGTCTCACGTTCGGCGGCGATGGTGTTTTACCTCGATCTCGGCCAGAGCCAGCTGCGCGCGCCCAACGAAAATTTCGCCCGGGAACTGTTCGAACTCTTCCTCCTCGGCGAGGGCAATTACACCGAAGCCGATATCAAAGAGTCCGCGCGCGCGTTCACCGGCTACCGCTCCAATGCCGACGGCACCTTCCGCTTTGATGAGCGCATCCACGACAAGGGCCCGAAAACGGTCTTCGGGGAAACCGGCCCTCTCCGCGGCGACGACGTCATCGACTCCGCTTACCGCCAACCGGCCGCCGCAACGTTCCTGCCCCGCGAGGTCGCGCGTTATTACTTGAGTGAAACGCCTATTCCCGAGGAACACGTCGCGGCCCTCGGCGCCATCTGGCGCGAACGCGGTTTTGATTTGGGCGCGCTCGCCCGCGTCTTCTTCGGCAGCCAGCTTTTCTATGCGCCGGAATTCCGCGGCTCGATGATCAAGTGTCCGATCCAGTTTTATCTCGGGCTGATTCAGGACATGGATCTCCACATCGCCCCGCTGCCGCGTTTCACGCTCACGCCGTTGCGGCAAATGGGTCAGCTTCCCTTTCATCCGCCCAACGTCCGCGGCTGGGTCGGTGGTCGCCAATGGATCAACTCGGCCACGATCGCCGCCCGCCGGCAACTCGTCGAACTGCTCTTCTCGCCACTCGACGAAAAGTCCCTCAACGCGGACGAACTGTTCGAACTCGTGGCCGCCCGCTCGAACGGTTTCAACCGCTTCACCGTCTCGGACGAGCCCTTCGCTCCGTTGGCAAAACTGAACCCCGCTGAGGCCGCGGTGGCCCTCACGCGCACGTTTCTCGCCGCGGGTGAAGGCACCGTCGACGAGGCCGACGGCCTGCTGCGCGATTTCATTGCCGCCAGCGCCAACGACGAAACCCAGCGCCTCCGCCGTTTGCGCCGCGCCGCCGTCACCCTCATGCAATCTCCCGGCTACCAGCTTTGCTAAAAACGTCCGCGCGTCATTGCCCATGAATCGCATTCCTGCCCTTCCCACCACGCGCCGCGAGTTCCTGAAACGCTCGAGCCAAGGCGTCGGCCTGCTCGCCTTCAGCCCGTTCGCCCCGCAGTTCCTCGTCCAATCCACCCGGGCAGCGTCGCCTGCGCCGGAAAAAGACCGAAGCATTCTCGTGCTGGTCCAGCTGGCCGGCGGTAATGACGGACTGAATACGCTCGTCCCGTTCGAGGATGAGAACTACTACCGTTTGCGGCCCACGCTCGCGATTCCGAAGGACAAGGTTCTGCGCGCCAGCGACACGGTTGGCCTGCATCCCTCCTGCGGCGCGCTCCATGGCTTGTTTCAAGATGGGAAACTCGGCGTGGTGCAAAACGTGGGTTATCCCAATCCTAATCGCAGTCACTTCCGCTCCACGGAAATCTGGGAAACTGCGAGCAACAGTGACGAGTCCGCCGCGACCGGCTGGATCGGCCGCTTTCTCGACAATGCGTGCACCGGCATGCCCAAGGAAAGTTCGGATCCCGTCGCCGTCCACCTGGCCACGAACGGTGTACCGCAATCGTTCGCCAGCGCGCAAATTCACCCGACCTTCGGCGTCGCCGCGACCGGCGGCAATCGGCGCGATAACGAGGACTCCCGCAAGCTGCTCGAGCGCATGGTCGGAAAATCCGTCGCCAACGCCGCGAGCCACAGCGCCGCCGTGAGCAACAGCAACGCGAGTTTTCTCCAGCAGACCGTGATGGACACCCTGATGACCGATCGGAAGGTCCAGCGCGTGATCAGCGGTTATCGTCCCGGAACGTCTTATCCGGCGACCCAGTTTGCCGGCTCGATGCGCAGTGTCGCGGCCCTGATTGCCGGCGGCCTGCCAACCCGGGTTTACTTTGTGGCGTTGGGCGGATTCGACACCCACAGCGGCCAGGCCAATCAGCATGCCATGCTCATGACGCAGCTGTCCGATGGACTCGCGGCGTTTCAGAAAGATCTCGAAGCGCAACACTTGGACGGACAAGTCGTGACCATGACATTCTCCGAATTCGGTCGGCGCCCGAGCGAGAATCAGAGCCGCGGCACCGACCACGGCACGGCGGCCCCGCTCTTCGTCATGGGCTCACGGGTCAAAGGCGGGCTCCATGGCACCGCCCCCGAATTGAAGTTGGAGCGGAATCAGGATCTGACGTTCAGCACGGATTTCCGCAGCGTGTATGCGACCGCGCTTGAACAGTGGCTGGCCTGCCCACCGGAAACAATTCTCGGCGAACGCTTCCCATCGCTGGAAATTTTCAAAAATCTGGCCTAGGTTTGAAGCGTTCAGCCGCGCCGGAAACATCCTTTCCACCCGGCTGAGCAGAAGCCCGTTGTAGGTAACGACGGACATTACGCCAACAGAGTCAGGCCGCTCCTGAGTGTGCTGGGAGCGGCCTTTTGTCGGAGTCGTGGCGGCTGAAACTGGACGCCAACTAAACCTTCCAGCCTTCGCGGGCGGCGATATCGATATAACGGTTCAGTCCGCGATTATTGGTGATCCGCCCCGCCTTCGCGTCCCACTCGAGACGTTTGCCGGTGCGAACCGCCAGCACGCCGAGCAGCACCATTTCCGAAAGCGGAACCGAATACTCGAAATTGGAACCTGGCATCGGTCCGACCTTCGCCACCGCATTCAGCCACTCCTTGACCGGCCCACCTGCGACCCGCGGGATGCTCGCGGGCGGGCGGTTCTTCTTGAACTCTTCCATGACGGCTGAGCCGAGCAGGCGCGGGCTGTCGGGCCGCCCGATCGGCGCAAACAAGGTGTTCTGCGACCCGGTCATAAACATGCCACGCTCGGGCAAACCAGGCTTCTTCGGATCATCTTCCCAATTCCGCGGCGCCGGCGGTTTCATTCCGGCGCCCTCATACCATTTCAATACCACCGGCGGCCGCTTCCCGCGCGCCGCAAACTGGTACGTCACTTCCGCCGTGCGCGGCGAAATTTCCGAACTCACTTCGCTCACCTTGGCTTCCACCGCAGTCGGCGAACCCAAATCCAACGCGTAGAATGGCCCATCCAAGGTGTGACACGCCCAGTCGCCCAACATGCCGTTCCCGAAATCCCACCAGCCGCGCCACGTCACCGGCGCGAGCAAGGAATTGTACGGCCGCTTCGCCGCCGGCCCGAGCCACAGATCCCAGTCCAGCGTCGAAGGTGGCGTCTCCGCCACGAGCGGCAATGCCTGAGGCCGTTTGAAATACCGTTCGGGAAACTCGGGTGACCAGGCATGCACTTCACGAACATCCCCGAGCACGCCGGCATCGGTCCACTCTTTCATCAGGCGGATGCCATCCGTCGCGCGGCCCTGATTGCCCATCTGCGAAACAATTCCCTTTTGCTTCGCCGCCGCCCGCAGCGCCCGGGCTTCGCCCACGGAATGCGTGAGCGGCTTCTCCACGTAGACATGCTTGCCGCGTTGAATCGCCATCATTGCGGGGGGAAAATGGTGGTGATCCGGAGTCGACACCGTCACCGCATCAATCTGGTCGCCCATCTTCGCGAACATCTCGCGGTAATCCTTGAACAACGGCACTCCGTTCAGATCCGCGCTCGTCAGCTGAGCCGTCTGCTTGAGTTCGGCCGCGCGTTGATAGGTCGCCGCCACCAGCGTCTCGTCCACATCACACACCGCGACGATGTTCACGCGCGGATCCTTCATCAGTTCGGAGACGCAGTAAAACCCGCGATTCCCGATGCCAATACAGGCAACGTTGATCCGGCCATTCGCGGCCAACCCGCTCTGACCAATGCTGAAACGGGGCAACGAAAACGCGGTCGCGGCAACCGCTGATGTTTTGAGGAAAGTCCGGCGCGACAGCGCGGAAAGGGATCTAGAGGGGTTCATAGGCAAGAAATAAATGTAACGGTTCGAGTCCCGCCGTCGAGCGAGCAGCGCCCGGCGGCAAAAAAACCCGATCAGCCCTCGTCCCCCGCGAGGAATCCTCGGAAACCAACCTCAACCCGAAAATTCTACGGTACTCGTGAACTCGCGACCGCTCGCCCGCTCCCGTACGACGACCGTGGCGCGATGCTGACCCGGCGTAAGATCCGGCAACGCCAGGTGATGCGCGTGTTCCTCAAAAAGTCCGTTAGACCGTTTCCGTTCGACGAGGAGCGGCTCACGTTGCTGTCCGTCGACGGTCAGGCTCACGAATTCGCTGATGGGCTGCCGGGCCAGTCCCTGCGGCGTATTCTCCCAGGCACTACGCATGCGTAGGAGCACGCCGCGTTCCGGCCGGCCGGCTTCGAACTCATCCTCCGGCTTCACCACCGCGAGCGACACCATCGGCCGGGCGATCGCCGCGTTGTCCCACCAGCGCCAGGCACTTTCGCGCGCCTTCACATACTCCAGCACGGCCTTCGAACCACTGTGCATCCACGTTTTTCCCTGCGTCCACTGATCGCGTCGAATCGGCACGACCCAATCTTCCCGCAACGCCCGCAGCCACGCCTCCCACGTCGGCTCGGTGCCGAGAAAGACCGTGCGAAATCCGGTCGTCATATCACTAAACCACCACGGCTCCGGACCATGTGCGTCCTGCAAGGCAATGAACGGAATCTGCCCCCGCCAGCGCTGTAGAAAGGGCTCCGTGTTGGTGAAGTCCGGATTGCCAAAATGAAAGGTGCTGATCGCCGCAAACCCGCCCCGCTCGACCGAATCATCGAGCAGCATGCGCACGAGTTCCTCGTTCTCCCCAAACTGCCAGACCAGCCGGCCGCCGCCGCGTTCGAGCGGAGCCAGTCGGCGCGTGCGAAACTCCGGCCAGGAAACGGCCTTGGTATTTCCCCGCTGCGCCAGAGCAGGTCCGATCCCGGCGCCCGCCGGCGCCACCAGATCACTGGTGTGACTATAGGTGCCGAGGCCCGGCACGTTCACCCATGTACCATACTCTTCGTTCGCGACAAAAAATGTGACGGGCACCCCCCGCGCCGCCGCCACGGCGCGCGCTTGCGCGAGCCATTCGGGCTTCGCATTCTTCGCGCCCCACAGATCGATCTTCAGCGATCGCGCGAGTTCGACCGCATCCTGCGGACTCCCCTGCCCGTGGGCCTGGATTTGAATTGTGAACACACGGAGATTTTCCGGCAGCGGCGCACGGATTGCCTTTTCCCGGACAACGGCCGCAGCCGTCGCGCTGGCGCTGTCCCGAACCCGTGGTGAATTGAGCGCCGACAGCGCACTCAGGGCATCCAGTGCATCCAGCGCGTAATAGGTCGCGAGCGGATTGCTTAGCCATCCCGGACGATCACTCAAGCCGCCGTCCGCCGTCATCAAACTCTGTATATAGGTCACGCATCGCCGCTCCTCGCGCGGCTTCGCACCCAGCAACTGCAAACTGCGCGCCGCCGCTCGCGTGTACGCCACGTCATCGACTCCGCCGAACTCCGGGTTGGGTTGAAACGTGAAGCCGCCATTCTCGCGCTGACCCGCCTGCAGCCACGCGATCGTTTCCGCCTTTCGCTCGTCGTGTCCACCGAGGATTCGCTGCGCCTGCAACCCCCACCACGTGTTCATCACATGACCATCGCCACCATCCGCCGCCGGGGTATTGTTGAAACTGCCGTTCCCCCGTCGCCGCGTCACCAAATACGATCTGTACGCTGTGAGGTTATTCACCGGCAGCCCGAGCAACGGACGCGCGAGCACGGCACCGAGTTCGGATTGGAAAACCGGATAACGCTGCTGCTCGTATTGCGGCAAATAAGCCATCGGCTCCGTCCACGCGCCGATCGTCGTGCGGAATGCCGAGACATCCTCATCGAGCCACGCCAGGGCCTGCACTTGTTGGAACTCGAACACCCGCCGCTCCTGCTCGAGCTTCTTCAATTCCCGTGGATGGTTCGCCCGCACAAACGCGGCCACATCCGCTGAACGCGGCACGGTCACCTGCAACAGTCGATAGCACCCGATCACCGCAAACGTCGGCGTCAGATGCGCGCGCTCCTGATCCGCAAATCCGTAACCACCCGTATCCCGACGGAGCGTTTCCAAGTAAGCGATGATCGCCTTGGCCGCCGGCGTCGAAGCCGGTCTTCCCACCGGTTGGGCCCAAGCCTCGCGCGGCAACGCGACCCAGCCGCCTGCCACGCCCAAGGTCTTGAGCAAAGCTCGCCGGGTGATACGTGAATCCATTTTTTTAATACGTGAGATGAACGGACGAATTCGGTGCGTGGTCTTCCGACCGCGCGGCAAGGAGATCCTCCAGCGTCACCAACCTCCCCGCCCGGTCAATCCGAGACGTGCGCAGGTGATGGCATTTATCAATCGCAGTTCGCATTCGTTCACGGTCTGGACGCGACGCTCGCCCGCCCGCTACTGCGCCTTCCCAATTCGGAAATTTCACCCCTTCCCTTGTCATTGCGGGCCCGGGGAACGAGGGCGCGGCGATCCAGCTCGCTGGATTAGCGTAGGGCAGGTCTGTGAACCGCCGTAGGCAGGTCCCAGACCTGCCCTACGCTTCGAGCAATGACAGATGAACTACCGTCTGCTGCATGGTTACGAGTAGGCGTGAGAAAAGTCCGGACTACGCCCGCCACTTACTCCGCCGCAGCATTAAGGGGCCCTTGTCGGATTCACCGTCCGTCGTCGGCAGAAGTGAGCGCTGTGTGACGTCCATCAGCGGAGCCAGTTCGCGGTCCGCGGCCTCGATCTCGGCCTCGAGCTTTTCCAAACGAGCCAGCTGCTTCTGATGGAATTGCACGAGGTAATCCTCCGATGCCTTGTCACCCTCCCTGGTCTGGAGCATCGCATTCTGACGCATCACCGCATGCAGCGCCGCGTGTTCCTTGAGCAGACGCAAGAGCCGCAATTCGACGCCCAACTGCAGCACCTCCCGCACGGAACGTTCGTGAACTTTTTTGCGCAATGCATCGCTGATCGGATCGCTCCCCGTGGCCTCCTTGTCTGCCATGATCTTGTAGCGAACTTCCTGCAACGCCGTCTCGAATTGGCGCCGCTCTTCCGAACTCGCCCGGCTCGCGAAGCGGGATTGCCAGGCGTTAAACGCCACCGGCGACTTGGCCGAAACCGTTAGGTCCATCAGATCGCTGGCGCTGCACCCCACTCCAGAAATCAGAACGAAGCCAAGCAGCAGCACGAGGGAGCTCCACCGAATCGAAGGGTGATCTGCGTTCAAAGGGTGCACTGCCTGGATCGAATTCATGGAGGTTAACGCCTCAGGCCCTTCTACGTACCTTATTTTTCAATACAGCGTGGTTACGCGGGCGACTTCAGTTCAGGCGCACTAAGGTCGGCGCATCCGAGGTGCATCGAATCAACCTGTCAGGTCTCGTTCTGAAAGCAAAAAACAAGCGCGTCGGTGGGACGCGCGTGCAGGTTACGGGGACGACGGCCACGTCGGGCCGGGGAGTGACCCGGTTTACTTTTTGCCAGTCATGGACGCGAAGAAAACCTTCGCTTCGCTGACGAGGCGGTTCGGGTCTTCCGCGAACGCTTTACTGTCAGTCTCGATCGCGAGCACGCCGGACCAACCGGACTTCTTCACCTCGGCGAAGAGGCCTTTATAATTGGCCTGGCCTTTTCCGATCTCGGTGTCGGTCGCCACGATCTTTCCATCCGCGGCCGTCTCGGCCACCTTGTCCTTGAAATGCATGTCGAAAACGCGATTCGCGCCGTAATCGCGGAAGACCGCGGCGGCATCAAAGCCGGCGGCCGTGACCCAACCCACATCCATGCACACGCCGATGCGGGAATCACGTTCGGCGAGGATCTTCTTCACGGTCGCCGGATCACCATAGACCGAACCCTTGCCGTGATTGTGGATTGCGAGCTTGATGTCGTATTCCTTTACCAGCTGCTCGAGATTATCCCAGATCGCCGGTTCGCGCGGCTCAACGACGATGACCTTGGCGCCGATCAGCTTGGCAAACACGAAGAGCTGCCGGTTCTTCTCCTTGTCCATACTCGTTCCGGCGACGCCGAACGTGTACGGGATCAGTCCGTGCTGATCGAGGATCGCCTTTTTCCGCAACGTCTCTTCCTTGGGCGCAGCGGGATCCATGTGCTTGGCGATCAATTGCAAATGCTTGATCTGATGCTTCACCGCAAAGGCGACGACTTGGTCGAACTCCATATTTCGACACGTCCAGGTCTGCAGACCGATCACGGGGCCCGAACCTTTCATGGAAGCAGACGCGGCCGCGAAAACGCTGCCGGAAATTGAAACAAACGCCGCCAGCAGGGCGACGCGACACCAACGGGGGGAGAAATAACGCATGGGTAAAGCGGAACCTTAGAACCAGCGCCGCCTGATGCAAGCCAGTCGTCACCCCGCGTCAGGACAGCCACGGGCCGCCGATCCCACGGGGCCACGCCTGTTACTTGTTAGCGACCACCCGGGGCCAGTCACCTATCCTGCCGGTTCGAGCCCCCAAGCCGACGGTTTTGACGGCGCTTTAACGGTCCCGGTCGCACCGTTGGGGGTCGGCGTTTGGGGCGATTTCGGAACGCGGCATTTCGGCCCATGCCTCCAGCAAGCGGGTACAAGGTTCAATCCCCACCCGCCATGAATTGTTTTCATCAAAAAGGGAGGGCGTCCGGACGGTCGCGCACGTTTATTGCGTAACCAGCGGGCCAGCTTGCGGTCACTTCGACCAACCGTTGCGAATCTGACGCCGAACGAGGAACCTATGAACCTTCACCACACCACTCCCACGTCCGCCCCCCCCACCGGGAAATTCGACCTCACCGTTCGCGTCGGCTGCAGCCTCGCTTATGAAGTCACGGGCACCGCGTCGGTCCTGCTCAACGTGCAACCCCGGCGCGATCGCAACCACGCCGTTGTATTCCAAGCGTTGACGATGGGACAGAATTTGCCCGCGACCGCATTTACCGACACTCACGGCAATCACGTTTGGCGGGTCAAACTCGCGCCGGGTTCGAACTTCGTGCGCCACGACGCCATCATCGCCCTCGCGGCCACACCCGACAACCAGGACCTGCCCGCCGCGATCCCGCTCGCTCCCGACCAACTGCCTGCGGACGTCTTACGATACACGTTACCCAGCCGCTATTGCGACTCGGACAAGCTCGCGAAATTTGCCTGGGATAAATTCGGACAAGTGGAGCACGGACTCCCCCGCGTGAGCGCAATCAGCCAGTGGATCCACGATAATATTGAGTATCGCTATCTCTCCGGCCGCGCCGACCTCTCAGCGTGGGATGTATTGCAGCGTGGATATGGGGTGTGCCGGGATTTTGCCCATCTCGCCATCGCGCTCAACCGCACCTTCAACCTGCCGGCGCGTTATATTACCGGCCATCTCCCCGACATCGGCTTTCCCGATCCCGACAACCACATGGACTTCCATGCTTGCGCGGAAGTGTACGTCGGAAACAATTGGTATACGACGGATGCCCGCTTCCATGTACCGCGCATTGGTCGCATCAAAATCTCCTGTGGCCAGGACGCAGTCGACGGCGCCTTCTCCACAATATACGGCGGAGCGACACTGACATATTTCCAAGTGTGGGCCTATCAAGTCGCATGCGGAACGGTGGGAGTCGGTGACCCTCTCGATTTTTCGCAGCGCTTGGACAACCAATATACGGTGCACACCGAGGCGCCGTACTCAGTCGACGAACCGTCACCGGCACGGACGCCATAACCGCACGGATCATCGGGAAATCGAGACCAAAACCGAGCCAGCATATCTCGAGCAGAGCGGCGAATCCGCTCTGGTACTTACCTCGGTCACGTGAAGCTGCCCCATCAACTGAACTCAAAGACGTGCCAGCATCTCCGGTGTCGCTAACTCGTAGCTGATCTTACCTTCGGCAATTTCGCGCAAGGCCGTGTCTTCAGGGGAGAGCTTTTCGAGGGACTCGATCAGCGGTCGGTTGCCGCGTCTGAGTTGCTTCACGCGGCGGGAAACCACGTTAACCAGAATGGTCGGATCGTCGACCATCTTGAGGGCTGCCTGAATGTAATCATCTCTCATAAAAGGAAGCTGGGCGCGAAAACTTCAGCGGCCCGGTTCAGGTTGGGATTGGGTCAAGTAGCGTTGAACGCAAAGCGCAAGGCTGGCCCCAAAGGAAGCCCAAGCCACTCTCTGGGGCTCACTTTAGCTTGGCCGAGAATACCCGAAAGTCGAAAACGCGCAAGGGAAGAGACCGCTTTCCCCGGTCGGCAGTCTCCGCTCCCTGCTGTCTTCCTCCGGCGTGACACCGACATTCCTGTCTGTTTTCCGCCCACCCCCGGAACAGGCAGGAATGCCTGTATCACCCCGAGCCCCGCCTCCGGGCTTGTCCCGTTGCAGCGAAACTGAGTCCATGACCCGGCATGCGATTATCTTTCCTCCTCGCGCTCCGTCGTTCTTCGGCTGCTGGTCTTATCGGGATCGTCACGCTTGCCTTCCTCGCGGGCGCGGTCCTCGCCCAGCCAGCCACCACCACGAAGGCAGGCCGGGGCCAGGGTCGCGCGCAAGTCGCACCCGCGAACGCCTGGTGGCAGGAAATCGACACCGGCCCGTTCCTTTCAGATACGTTCTTCTCCGCCAAGGGCACTGACGTGGCCGCTCTGAAGGGCATCGCGATCAAGGTCGGCCCGGCCCGCGACGCCTCGCTCGTCTTCGATACCGAGTTGCTCGCCTGGCGCGGCGGATTCGACGGCACCGTGCTCCTCGAGGGCACGCCCTGGAATGGCAGTCACGGGGGCAATTCGCACTTTCCCGACGGCGACGCCCGCTTGTTTTTTCTCAACCAAGGCGGCCTCGGCTTCGCCATCAACGGTAGCTGGGCTGACACGCGCGATCCCAAATCAGGTCCCCTCCCGCACGCCGTCGGTCGCTACCGCGGTTTGTTTCGTCACGGCCAGCAAGTCGTGCTGCATTACACCCTCGCCGGCGTGAAGGTGCTCGAACTGCCCGCGCTGGAAACCGTGGGTGGAATCCGCACCCTGACGCGTACCGTAAATCTCGATACGACCAGTCAGGTCGAGTTGGAACTTCTGGTCCGCGACGCCTCGCTCCCGACCGCCAACCCGCGTCTTAAACCGGACGCCCAGGTCTACCTCGTTGGCGCCCCCGCCGGCGTGACGCTGAAGCATAATCCCAACGGTCGCACAACCGTGTCCGTCGCGCGCAACACGCCCGCCGCCCGCTTCAAGATCGTCTACGCGGAACGCCCGCTCGCTCCCGCCGATCACGCGGCACTCGCGGCCCCGCACGATTTGCTGCCGCTCACGCGCGGGGGTCCGGGTCTTTTTCCCGAGACCTTCACTGTTCAAGGACAACTCGATCCCGCTGCCGCGACCAAGACTTACGCCGTCGATGTCGTCCCTCTCCCATCGGAAAACCCGTGGAAATCCCCCACCCGCTTCGGCGGTTTTGACTTCTTCCCCGACGGCAAACGCATCGCCGCCTCAACGTGGAATGGCGATATTTGGATCGCCGACGGCATTGAGGGCGATCTCGCTCAGGTCACGTGGCGGCGATTCGCGAGCGGCATGTTCCAGACGCTCGGTCTCAAGATCGTCGATGGGGTGATCTATACCCACGGTCGCGACCAGCTCACCCGCCTCCACGATCTCAACGGTGACGGCGAAGCGGATCACTATGAGTGTTTCAATAATGACGTCCGCATCACCGATGGTTTTCACGAGTTCAGCTTCGATCTCGAAACCGATCGCGACGGTAATTTCTACTTCAGCAAATCAATGCCGGTGAATCAGGGCGGTCGTGGTTTCACCCCGTGGACGCCGCACAACGGCACCGTCATGAAGGTCAGCCCGGACGGCTCGAAACTCGAGGTCGTCGCCTGGGGCTTGCGCGCTCCCGGTGGGGTCGGCGTCAGTCCCGATGGCGTTATCACGACGGGTGAAAACGAGGGCTCGTATGTTCCGCAATGCAAGATCACCTGGACTCCACCCGGCAAGGTGACGTTCAACGGGGTCGTTCCCAGTCGTTGGGAAAACCGCGGGTGGGTGGAGGCGCTGCCTGGCGCACCGACCGATTATGACCGACCGCTTCTATGGCTACCGTATCATGCCGATAACTCCAGCGGCAGCCAGGCCTGGGTGCCGCAAAACACGAAATGGGATCCCCGCCACGCCGGTGAAATGCTCCACCTCTCCTACGGTAAATCGAGCATCTTCCGCGTCATGCGCGAAGAGGTGAATGGCGTCGTTCAGGGCGGCGCCTACCGCCTGCCCATCGACGTATCCGCCGCGGTGATGCGCGCGCGGTTCCACCCGAAGAGCGGCCAACTTTACGTGATGGGTTTCCGTGGCTGGCAAACCAACGGGCGCGATGCTTTTCAACGCGTCCGCTACACTGGCGTCACCGTACCCCAACCCGTCGGACTCAATGCCCATCGCAACGGCATCCTCGTGCGGTTCTCCGCGGCGCTGGACCCCAAGACCGCCGAAGATCCATCGCGCTACTCGGTCAGCAAGTGGAACTACGTCTGGGGCCCGCAGTACGGATCCGGCCGTTTCTCGATCGATCAACGCGACGAAGCGGCCGAAACGCGGGCGCTCACTGTCGCATCGAAGGGCGTCCACAATTTGATCGATACCGTAACGGTCGGAGCGGCCAAACTGCTCGAGGACGGACGTTCCGTATTTCTCTATCTGCCCAAAATGACGGCCGCGATGCAGATGGAAGTAAAGCTCGACCTCACCGATCCGAAGGGCGCACCGGTGCGTGAAACGATCTACAGCACCGTCCACGAAATGGCGCCCGAATTCAAAATCGCCGGCCTGCGCTGGGAGGACATTCCGGTCATCGCCTCCGCGCCCTCAGGTGAGCCCGGCCTCGTCATGAGTTTCGACGCCGAAACGACCGACACCGTCCGCGTGGACCAACTCGCGTTGACCGTTCCGGCGGGAGCGTCACCGTCCGTGTTCATCGCCCCCCGCGCGTTCGGCGCTGCCTGGCAGGGGACGCTCATCGTGCCGGAGCGCGATGAGTATACGTTTTCGCTTGAAGGCGTCGGCACGGTTTCGCTGCAGATCGACGGCCAGGTGATCGCCAGCGGCGAACTCCCCCTCACCGCGAAACTTCCGGCAACCCTCACGAAGGGTCCGCACGCCATCTTCTGCAGTTACCGCAGCCCGCGCGAAGGCGAAGCCCGCGTACGCCTGTTGTGGAGCAGTCCGCAGTTTAAGTTGGAGCCCGTTCCGGCTTCCGCCTTTCGGCACATGCCGGGCGCGGAGCTCGATCAGTGGAGCAAAGTTCGCGCCGGTCGCGAAATCTTCACCGCCGCCCACTGCGTGAAATGTCACGTGCCTCGCGGCGGCGTGCCGAGCGATGCCACGCCCGAACTCCGGTTCAACCCACCCGACCTCCAGAATGCCGCCAACCGGATGGAGCGCAGCTGGCTGGAAAAGTGGATCACCCAACCCCAAGGGCAATGCCCCACGGTCGCTCCGCAACAGGCGGCGGAGATCGTCGCGCATCTCTCGACGCTGAAAGATCCCAACTGGCAGGGCGCCACGATCCCCGCTGACTCCGGCCGTATTGCCGAAGGGGCCGCGCTGGTGGAGAAACTCCATCTCGCCTTCTGGATCGAGCCGCTCACTCGATCCCGCCAGCACACCGACGGCGGCTTGATCGAACACTTGCTCCAGCCCGCGCGTCATCATGCTGACACGCGGTTTCCCGATCTCCGCCTAACGCGGATCGAAGCTGCGAGCATCGCCGCCTTCATCCGTTCCCGACAGCCGGGCAAAAACCCGGCGGCCGTGCTCGACAACGCCAGTGCCGGACAGGCCGCATTTGTGGCGTCATGTAGTGCCTGTCATGATACCGGTACCAAGCCAGGCCTTGCGACCAATCCGGCCTCCCGGGCTCCGGCATTTGAGATCATTTCCCGGAGCGACTGGACGGTCAAAGGCTGCGTCGCGGAGAGCCGCGGCTCGGCGCCCGATCTGCGTTTAACGCCGGAGGAGAAATCCCTCCTGGTTGCCTTCCGCAATTCCGACCGCGATGTCGGCCTGCAATCGTTGCGGCGTTTCGCCCCCGCCGAATTCGCGCAGACCCAGCTGAAGGCGCTTAGCTGTACGGAATGTCATTCTGGCAAAAACAAGCTGCCGGAGATCACTCAAGCGGGCGAGAAACTGGGCCAGGAATGGCTCACGTCCTTGTTCGCGGGCGAAGCGACGAAAACGCGTCCGTGGCTCGAAGCCCGGATGCCGGCCTTTGCGAGTCGCGCCACGAATCTCTCGATCGGACTCGCCGCCAAACACGGAGTGACCACGCAACCCCTTTCCGCGCCCGCCAAGCCCGACCTCATCGCCGTCGGAGCCAAGCTCGCCGGCACCGAAGGGTTCTCCTGCGTGGCGTGTCATGATGCCGGCAGCCGCATGGCGCTGCAGGTGTTCGAGGGTCAGGGCCCGAATCTCCAGCATGCGGCGCAGCGGCTGCGTTACGATTATTACCAACGCTGGATGCATAACCCGCAGCGCGTCACGCCCACCACGATCATGCCCCGCTACACCAAAGACCGGGACACCTCCGTGGCGGACACGCCCTTCGGAGGAAACGCGGAACAGCAGTTCGAGTCCATCTGGCACTGGATGCGAAGTTTGAATCACTGATTGAAGCGGGTTGAGCACCGTCCTGACCGCATGAGCGCGCCCTCCCTAATCGAGGGTGCGCCGCGACGGAGTTTTCAGGTGAAGGGGATAAAAAACTGACCTGTCCCTTTGGAATGCGCTCGAAACCCCGTCTTCCGGGGTAACATCGTTAACCTGTCCCTATGGATCCGGATTACCGGGACACCATAATTGACCTGTCCCTATTGGTCTGGATTCCCGTGTTCACTGCTTCATTTCGCTAACCAGGGATAAAGAAACCGACCTGTCCCTTTGGAATGCGCTCGAAACCCCGTGGTCCGGGGTACCATCGGTAGCCTGTCCCTATGGATCCGGATTACCGGTAACACCATAATTGACCTGTCCCTATTGGCTCGGATTCCCGTGCTCGCTGCTTCGTTTCAGCTGACCAGGGATGAAGAAACTGACCTGTCTTTGGAATGCCACTGGGGTGGATTCGGATACCAAAACCAACCTGTCCCTTTGGGAGGAGATGATAAAATTAACCTCTCCCTTTGGACGACGTAATTAGCCTGTCCCTTTGGGGTCATTCTCAGTTTCGCCGACGAGCGACCTCATAATTGATCTGTCCCTATTAGGCAGGATTCCCATGCTCGCTGCTTCGTTTCGCTGAACGGGGCGGAAACCCGTTCTTTCCTTCCCTCGAAACCCCGTGTTCCGTGGCAGCATGTCCCCGGCTCCTCCTGTTGCGGTCATTGATATCGGCAGTAACTCGATCAAGGTGCTGGTCGCCACGCGCGGAGCGGGTGGCTCCATCGTGCCTCTGAAGTTCCGCACCATCGATGCCCGGATCGGTACCGGCATCAGTCACGTCCACCCGCGTCTCAGCGATGAGGGCATGAAACGCGGCGTGCAGGCAATCGCGGCTCTGCTGCAGGACGCAGCGGAATATTCGCCGGCCCGCATGGTCCTCGTCGCCACCAGCGCGGTGCGTGATGCTGAAAACGGAATCGTCTTTCGCGAGCAGGTTCGCGCGGCCACCGGCCATGAAATCCGCATCCTTTCCGGCTCCGAAGAAGCCAACCTGATTGGCCGCGGCCTCACCTGCGATCCAGCGTTGCGAGCGTTACGCAACTTCTACGTGTTTGATCTCGGCGGCGGTAGTCTCGAGTGCCTCGCCTTCCGTGACCGACAGATCGTCCAGGCAGTCAGCCTGCAACTGGGATGCGTGCGCCTGACAGAACGGTTTGTCGCCGACGTCACGGCGCCGTTCACCTCGCGCGCGAGGTCAATGGTCGCGGCTCACACTCTAGAGGTTTTAGCCCAGAGCGGATTCGCTTTTAGCCTGCCGGAAAACTCCGTCGCAATCGGCACCGGCGGCACGATCACGACGGTGCGCGCCATCCTCGGAACGCGCGCCGGAAAAGCGTTCGAACAGACAAATCCGATCGTAACCACGGCGGAACTACAGGAACTCCTCGCGTGGTCGGGAGCGCTGCCCCTGGCCGACCGGAAGCGCGTCCCCGGCCTCCCGCCGGCACGCGCAGATGTGTTTCCGACGGCCCTCGCCACGTTTCTCGCCGTGGCGGAGGCGGGACGATTTACGGCGTTTCAGAACTCACTTTTCAACCTGCGGTTTGGCCTCGCCGACCAGGCTTTGGACTGATCGCCCTCAGCTTGACCTGGCTTGGTTGGACGCGGGTCAGGCCAGCGACCGCGTCGCCTTGCGCAAGGCCTTCACCATCGTCACGAAATCTTTTGGCAGCGGCGCGCGTAAATCCAATTCCTTGCCGCTGATCGGATGCGTGAGCACCAGATGCTCGGCATGAAGCATGATGCGTTCCGGGAGGAGCGGCAGCCGCGCATGGGCCTTCCAACCATATAGGGCGTCACCGAGAATCGGATACCCCAGCGTTTTCATATGCACGCGAATTTGATGCGTGCGACCGGTGAAAATCTGGCAACGGATCAACGCGGCCAGATCCCCAAACGCCTCGACGCGCTCCCATGAGGTCCGCGCCACCTTGCCACCTTCGCCAACGGTCATGCGGTGACGATGGGTCGGATGCCGGGAAATCGCCTTGTCGATCATCCCGCTGAGCAGCTGCGGCACACCCGCGACGAGCGCGACGTACTCCTTCTTCAGGGAACGCGTCGCAAATTGATCCGCGAGCGCACGGTGCGCCTTGTCGGTCTTCGCCACCACGATCACGCCCGTCGTTTCCTTGTCCAGGCGGTGCACGATCCCAGGTCGTTCAACTCCGCCGATACCACTCAGCGTATCCGCGCAATGCCCCAGGAGTGCATGCACCAGGGTATCCTCGCCGGTCGCCGCGCCCGGATGCACGACCATGCCGGAGGCCTTGTTCACCGCCAGCATGTGCTTGTCCTCGAACAACACGTCGAGCTCGATGTCCGCCGCTTTCAGCTCCATCGGTGTCACGTCGGGAAAGGAAAACTCCAGCACGTCACCGGCCACCACGGCGTAGTCCCGGGTGATCGCGGCACCCCGCAGTGTGACGCGCTTCGCGTCGAAAGCCCGCTGCAGCGCGGTGCGGCTGTGCTCCGGGAAAGCGACCGCGAGCGCCTTGTCGGCGCGCAAGCGGCGTCCGCCCTCCGGGACCGTGTAAGATTGCAACATTCGCCGCACTCAAGCGCCTCTCCGATCCGCACGCAAGCCGCGTGGCGCCCGAAGCGGCACCGGGCATGCAAACACGTGGCGCTGCCTTCCCGTTAGTTATCCGCCCGCGCTGGCCACCAAGCGGGCGATCTCGTCGATCATCGCTTTTCGCGTCTCAACCGGGACGTCCGCCGCCTCCCACCCGCTCCGGGCCACTTGGGCGATCTCCGCCCGGTTGAACACGAGGTCGCTGACCAAGGCATCATACTCGTCCGTCAGGGAATTCGCGAAGCACATCGGATCATCCGTGCTGACCGTGCACCGCACTCCCGCGGCCATCAAACGCCGGATCGGGTGATCCTTCATCGACGGCACAACTTTCAGTCCGACGTTACTGAGCGGACACATGTCAAAGGTAACATCCCGCTCCACCGCGAGTTTGACCACAGAGATGTCTTCAATCGCGCGCACCCCATGTTGGACCCGGGTCACACCGAGCACCTCGATCGCTTCCCGCACTCGCGCCGGACCGTCGAACTCACCGGCATGGCACTTGGTGATCTTTCCTTCGGATCGCAGCCGCTTCCAGACTTCAGCGGTGTCCGGATGTGTTTCCATTTGCTCATCCCCGTGCAGATCAACCCCGGAGAGTTCGTCCCACGTGTGCAGCTCGTCGATCGTGGGACGCAGATCGCCGCCCAAATCGGAACGTAACATCCCGGCGAAGATGCGCACTTCGAGCCCTTCCGGCGCGGCTGAGCGGATCGCACGAATAATCTCCCGCCCCGGGATATTCACGAAACGGGTGATCGGCAGATGAAAACTCGTCTCGACGTAGCGCACATTCTGCGCAACGTGCTTCGCGAAGATGGCGCGGGCCGCCTCATGATATTTCTCCGCTGATTTAAACCACGGCAACGCGTGGTCGAGCAGGATACGCTCAAAGTCCGGAAACGTGCTATAGCGGTACGAACGGGAACGAAACACCGGGTCGGGCGGCCATTGTTCCGGGTCCCATGACGTCAAAAGTTCGTACGGCAGCGCGCCTTCAAGGTGCAGGTGCGTCTCGGTCTTGGGCAAAGCTTGAATGAAGTCACGCATGCGAAAAGATTAAGAGGACAACCCGAGCGGGGAAAAACGTGGCCTGGGCGGGCGATCCAATCAGCCGGCGCCCGGTTTCCCGAGCAGATATTCCGGGTTCAGTTTGTGCAACGCCTTCGGCACGAAGATTCCATCTTTGCGGATGAGCTTGCCGTCGAACCAGATTTCCCCACCGCCGTATTCCGGGCGTTGGATACAAACCATATCCCAGTGCACCTGGGATTTATTGCCATTGCCCACCCCTTCATAGGCCTGGCCGGGCGTGAAATGAAAGGAGCCGGCGATCTTCTCATCGAAAAGGATGTCGCGCATCGGTTCGAGGATGTGCGGGTTGAATCCTATCGCGAACTCACCAATATAGCGCGCACCTGCGTCGCTATCCAAAATCTCATTCAGGCGTTTAGTGTTGCTTGACGTGGCCTCAACCACCCGGCCCTTTTTGAAGACCAGGCGGATGTTATCAAACGAGGCGCCGAGATAGACCGTGGGCGCGTTGTATTGAATATAGCCTTCGACACTGTCTTTCACGGGGCAGGAAAACACCTCGCCGTCCGGAATGTTGCGCAGGCCGCCACAGGGTTGCGCTCCGATGCCTTTGATCGAAAAACGCAGGTCGGTCCCGGGACCCTTGATCTGCACCTGGTCGGTTTTCGTCATCAGGTCCCCGAGTGCTTTCATGCCCGGGGTCATGCGCGCGTAATCCAGCGTGCAAACCTTGAAATAGAAATCCTCAAACGCCTCCGTGCTCATCCCCGCCTGCTGGGCCATGGCGGCACTCGGCCAGCGGAGGACGACCCACTTGGTCTTGCCCACCCGGTGATCCAGCACCGGCTTCATCAGCCGCGAAACCAACTGGACGCGATCCGACGGCACATCGGCGGCTTCGAAGATATTCTCCGAGCCCCGCATCGCGATGTACGCATCCATTTTCTGCATACGGGCGAGTTCCACCTCCGCATGAGGCGCGAACTGCCCTTCTTCCGCTGCAACGGAGAGTTCCCGGGTGACGCGCGCCCGGTGGATTTGCACATAAGGAAAGGCTCCCCTCGCCCGCACCGCGCGGATCAGCGCGACGACCATCGCGTCCGGAATATCAAACGCGTCGATGAGCACGCGCTCGCCTTTCTTCAGCGCCGTGGAAAATCCGGCCAACCCTTGAGCCAGTTCATTGAAACGGGGATCGATGAGCATGAGAGGCACCCACTAACGCCCCGGAGCGGCAGCCTCGCAAGGGGAAAGCTCGGGTCTCTTCCTGGTCGTTTTTTCGGCAGCGGCCAGGCGGGGATTGCCCCCGGGGAACCCTGATGCTCGAGCAGGGGTTTCGCAGGACCTCGGAAAGGCGCTTTCACTTACGTCAGCGAATCAGAGCGTACCGGCCACACTTGCCTCATGAGCCTGCGCGGCCTCGCGAATCACCGTGACTAACTCCACCATCGAAACCGGTTTCAGCAGGCAGCGATAGACTCCGCCCTCGGTCACACTGCTCAGCAGCACCTCGGGCTTGAGATAGCCCGTTATCAGGACGCGCTGCATATGCGGGAAGCGCTGTTTGGCCCGAATCAGGAAACTCAGCCCGGACTCGCCCGGCATCAAGTGATCCGCGAGCACGACCTTAAACGACCTCTCCTGCATGAGCGCGTCCGCGTCCCGTACGTTGGCCACCGGCACGACGTCGAATTCCATGCCCAACGCCGCAACGTAGACTTCAAGCAGGGGAAGTTCATCCTCGACCAAAAGGATCGCGGCTTTGCCGGTAGGAAGGGGCCCGGATGATGGCGGCACGGCTGGGTTCATGAAACGGTCAGAGTGCCGGGCGGGACTTGGCGATGGCAAACCGATTTGATGAATCCAGGGGAACACGACTCTGATCTGCCACCACGACGATGTGCTTACTGCGCCCCACGCCCGCACTTTTCCCTTTCCCTCGCGCGGGCCGCGCCTTTTGCTGCCCCTTCGTCCTTTCAGCTCACTGGCTCGTCTGCGTTTTTCCACGCCTGCGTTTCCAGCGCGCCGCCACTTTCCACCGTATGAACACCACCATTACCGCCATCACCGCCCGCGAGATTATCGACTCACGGGGCAACCCGACCGTTGAAGTCGACGTGCGTCTCGCTTCCGGACATCTCGGTCGCGCCGCCGTCCCTTCCGGCGCCTCGACCGGCGAGCACGAAGCCATCGAGCTCCGCGACGGCGACAAGGACCGTTACCTCGGCAAGGGCACGCTCAAAGCGGTCGCGAACGTCAAGACGAAGATCGCGCCTGCGCTCATCGGCCATGACGCCTGCGATCAGATCGGCATCGATCGCGCGATGATCGCGCTCGATGGCACCAAGACCAAAGCCAAACTCGGCGCCAACGCCGTCCTCGGCGTTTCGCTCGCCACCGCCCACGCCGCCGCCGCCGCCCTCGGCCAGCCGCTCTACAAGTATCTCGGCGGCCCGAACGCCAAGGTCCTCCCCGTTCCCATGATGAACATCATGAACGGCGGCGCCCACTCGGATGCACCCATCGATTTCCAGGAATTCATGATCATGCCCACGGGCGCGAAAACCTTCGCCGAAGCCCTCCGCATGGGCTGCGAAGTTTTCCACTCTTTGAAGAAGGTTCTGAAGGACAAGGGTCTCGCCACCGCCGTCGGTGACGAAGGTGGTTTCGCCCCCAAGCTCGAATCCACCGAGGCCGCGCTTGATGCCATCGCCCTCGCGGTAAAGAACGCCGGCTACAAACTCGGGAAGAACATCCATCTCGCCCTCGACGTCGCCGCCTCCGAGTTCTACGTCAAAGAAAAGAAACACTACGTCTTCAAGAAGTCCTCGGGCGAGATCCTCACCGGGGATCAAATGGTGGAGTTCTACAAGAAGCTCAGCTCGAAGTACCCGATCATCTCGATCGAAGACGGCTGCGCCGAAGGTGATTGGTCGACCTGGAAGAAGCTCACCGACGCCATCGGCGACCGCGTTCAGCTCGTCGGTGACGATCTTTTCGTGACGAACACCGAGTTTCTCAAGAAGGGCATCGAGACCGGCACCGCCAACTCGATCCTCGTGAAGGTGAACCAAATCGGTTCCCTCACCGAAACGTTCGATGCCGTCGAAATGGCCAAGGAGGCCAACTACACCGCCGTCATCAGCCACCGTTCCGGCGAGACCGAGGATGTGACGATTGCCGACATCGCTGTCGCCACCAATGCCGGCCAGATCAAGACCGGCTCCCTGTGCCGCACCGATCGCGTCGCCAAGTACAACCAGTTGCTCCGCATCGAGGAAGAGTTGGGCGCCAGCGCCATTTACGGCGGCAAACTCAAGGGCCTGTAATCTTTCGCGAGACGAAACGCGGGGCGCGTCCCAGCGACGTCCTTACGTTCCTCTGCACTTCCTACCGGGCCTCCAGCCCGGTCTTTTTTATGGTTCGCCGGAACCCGCCACTCGCAGGAGCGCTCGCCATGGGAGCCGGACGATCCGCGAGAATCAGCTTTGCGCGTTTCCCCTTCGGCGCCCAGTCCCACTTTATCCGTCCCGAAGCCTCGACTCCCACCCCACCTGATCCACACTCAAGACCCGACCATGATCGTCCGCTTGCCCCGCCTTTTTCTTGCGCTGTCAATCGCGCTCGCCGGCACCGTTTTCGGCGCCGGGGAATCCGCCCAACCCACCGCGCGCGAAAGGATGAGGGCACGCCTCACGGAGGCGGCCAAAACAACCGCGCCCGCCAAACCCGCTACACTGGTCTCAACCACTCCCGCGAGTTCCCGTGGCACGCCTGCAACGAATACGACCACCGCGCCGAACGCAGCTGCTCCATCATCGGACACGAATCCAGCGAGCAGCACCGCTTCGACCGCTGCCGTCCCAGGCACTCCGAAATCCAGCTCCACGGCCCAGTCGAAATCATCCGCCACGACCAAGGCTAAAGCGAAACGAGGGACCGGCGGTGAGAACCCCACCCTGCTGCCTCAGGTCGAAGTCAAAAAGGGCCGCATTACGGTATTGGATCAGAAGCTCGCCCAGCAGGAGATGGACATCGCGCGCGAACGAAAAAACCTCAAGGTGTCCGAAGTGGATAGCGCTTTGAACGACTCCAGGATCGCACGCCCACTCAGCATCTTCGGCGGGGATTCCGCTCAGTTCCGCCAAGGCGTGGCAAGCGAGCGCGTCGAGTTGATGGAGGCTGAAAAGGACCTCATCGAAGCCATCGCTTTCGCAAAAACGAAAGAGGAAAAGGCCGGGCTGCAAAAGCAGTTGAACGAGCTCAAGGCGATGCGCCGCGAGCTCGATCGAAGCATGCGCTAACGTCGCAACGGCGCGACACGCTGCGCGGGAACTCCGTAATTTTCAGCGACGCAACGCGGGCCTCCGGGCCGGGGCGCCACCCAACTTAAGACCGCGTCTTGCCGTCGACCTCACTGTCATCGCTATCTTCGGTCGCGGCCTCGTGGTCGATCGCGTCCTCGTCCTCCGGATTCTCCAGGTAATCCAAGACGTCGCTCAAACTCGCGCTCAGTTCGTGGCGTGGACTATGCTTTAGCAGATAAGCCATCGCTCCCAGCCGCTGGGCATCGCGCACTGTCTGCAAAATATTCTGGGAAGTGACAATCACCACGGGCACCTCCGGCGCCTCCACCTGAAGTTGAGTGAGCACCTCAATCCCGCCCAACACCGGCAGATTAATTTCAAGGAGCACCAGACCGGGTCGGTGCTGGAGCGCGAGCGTCAACCCTTGTTGTCCATCGGTCGCCTCCCATTCCGTGACCACGTTCAACTCTCTCAGGATCTCGCTAAAATACGCACGGACATGCGCCTTGTCATCGATGATCAGAGCCGTGGTCGGTCGGGGCATACCGGTTGAATTGGCTGGTTCGTGCCCGTCGATCAAGCCTGAGTTTGCCGCTAACCTCGCGACGCCGATCTGTCCGCAAGGATTAACCCGGATATTTCATACTCTGATTTGTCATCGCGAGCCCAAGGAACGAGGGCGCGGCAATCCATGCCTGAGACTCCTTGAAGTGAACACCTGCCGCCACCGCGAGGGCAGCGACTGCCGCAAGCGGCCAACCTGCCAGCTTGAGGAAGAGTTTCATGGGCAAAAAATGGGATTTCCACCGCCGGTTCTGCAACACCTACTTTGCCCATTGCGGGGAACAGCCCCGCTGGCAGCGTCGCTGGTTTGCATGACAGGGATCGTCGCCAGTCTCGTTTCCGTCTGGTCGGAATCATCCTCACCCTTATCGGCTGAGACTGGAGCCACGGCCCCCCCGGTCGGCAGACGGCGACGCAACGCACAGCGCCCCCGCAATAGAGCTTCGCTTCGCCCCTCAACCTCACGGCACCGGCACAAACACGGCGCACACCGGCGACGGTACGTCGAGCGTTTGTCCGGTCGGAGTCAGACGCCCGCTCTGCGGATCAATCTTAAACCCCACGACGCTGTCGGATTGCTGATTCTCCGCGAGCAACCACGTGCCGGTCGGGTCAATGGCGAAATGGCGCGGAGTCTTGCCGCCGGTCGCTTGATGCTGGACGAGCGTCAACCGTCCTGATGCGGCATCGATGGTATACACAACGATGGTGTCATGGCCGCGATTGGAACCGTAGAGAAATTTGCCTCTGGGGTGCACGACCACTTCGGCGGTACTCGTACCCGATTGCACGGCTTCACCCGCGGGCAAAGTTGAAACCGTCTGCACCTCGCGCAAGCGGCCACTCGCCGCCTCATAAGCGAACACCACCATCGTGCAGAGCAGTTCGTTGAGCACATAAACGAAGTGACCACGCGGATGAAACGCGAGGTGCCGCGGACCCGAACCCGGTGGCAACGCCACTGACCCGGACACTTCCGGCACCAGCGTACTTTTCGCGGCATCGAGCCGATAAAGCATCACCCGATCAATCCCGAGATCGGGTACGAGCGCGTAACGGTTATCCGGCGCGACGTTGATCGCATGCGCATGCGGACGCTGTTGCCGGGTCGGATGCACGCTTGATCCCACGTGCTGCCGAAGCGTAACCGCAGGACCGATACGGCCATCCGCGCCGAGGGGTAGCGAAGCCACGCTTCCACCCGAGTAGTTCGCCACTAGGAGCGTCCGACCGGTGCGATCGACTTCAAGATGACACGGTCCCGCGCCACCCGCGCTCTGTTCGTTCAGGAACGTCAGGCCACCGGTACGCGGATCAACTGCATACGCCTTCACGCCCCGACCCGGAGTCTTGATGGGGTCACTGCCTTCATCGATCGCGTATAGAAACTGGCCCGACGGATGGAGGGCCAGAAAGGACGGATCCGACGTCGTCGCCGCGAGCTCCGCCGGCGAAAGGCGACCCGTCTCGACATTGAGCCGCGCGCGGTAGATTCCCTCGCTCTTGCCCTTGGTGTAGGTGCCGAAATATACAAAGTACTCCTTCGGCGCCCCGCCTGTACTCTCCGCTGTGAAGCCCGTGGCCAGCACTCCACCGCCCAAGGCCAACAACCATGCGAGGCGCATCAAAGAATTCATGCGCAAGCCATGCGCGGCATTGAGACGAAGCTCAAGCCAGCACTGAGCGGGCCCGCTCAGTGCTGGCTTGAGCTTCGTCTCAATGCCGCGCATGGCTTGCGCATGAATTCTTTG
>Ga0163151_10002594_pt1 | contig 27618 bp, 30 predicted proteins | sample OliLakLV19MP5IB2_FD_145596 | JGI IMG/M metagenome (GOLD analysis project Ga0163151, IMG submission 145596) | Freshwater microbial mat bacterial communities from Lake Vanda, McMurdo Dry Valleys, Antarctica - Oligotrophic Lake LV.19.MP5.IB-2 | ecosystem: Environmental > Aquatic > Freshwater >...
GCCGCTTATGCTGCTGCTGCTTATGATGCTGCTTATGATGCTGCTTATGCTGCTGCTGCTGCCGCTTATGCTGCCGCTTATGCTGCCGCTTATGCTGCCGCTTATGTTGCTGCTTCTGCTGCTGCTGCTGCTGCTAAAACAATCGCCTACATCGCTCAATCCGAGAAACTTTTGGAACTTCTGGGAGGCTCCAAATGACTTTGATAGAGGCTTTGAGATCGGGGAAAAGGCATAGAATAATTGGTTCAAGCTCAGGTTGGTACTCGCCTCTAGAATCTTCGGCTTATTCATACTCATCCCGTGACATTTTAGCTGATTGGGAGGTTGAGCGTGAGCCAAGAGAATTTATGCTTTACAAAATGCCAGATGGAACGATTCAAGCACTGCCCTATAAACACAATGTGGAAGCTGAATTTATTTGTCGCGTTCGGGAGATCTTGTAATGAGGAATCCAAAATGACCAAGCCAACAGAAAATACTTTTGACGAAAGCATTTCGGCACTGATTGATCTTGCGATCATGGAGGATAGCAAGGAAGCCAGCGTACTTTTCTCTAATCACAAGGGCAATGATGGGGAATATCACGGCTGGGATATAAAAATAACTGTGGGATTTCCTGGGAGTTTGGAATGAGGTTTAAAGCTGACGAGTGTCAAATTTGTAAGGGACCAATTGATTCGGATAGTCGAGAAGAAACTCGAATGGATTTCAGCAATCTTCCTTACGCACTGCAACCAGATTCTAAACGCTGTTGCTCCTATACATGCTTGCACAGTGCGGTTATGTGCAATGGTGCATGGCAGCTTAAAGAAAATCTTAGAAGAGTCATGAATACCGACTTCGGAACTTTTCAATCAATATTCGCTTTTGGTGAAGAGGGCGGATATGCGAAAGGTATGTTTGAGCTTGCGAGGACGCATTCGTTATCATTTCTGCTTCGGCTTGATACCGACAACTTTATGAAGCTTGTAATGGCGAGGCTATAAATGAACGATTTTGAGTTATTGCTCGAAACTTGCATTAATCACCTGGAGGAAGCAATTTCAAAACGCGACGCGCTGGTTGCGGAAGTTAAAACCCTTCGCGATCGAAATGGAAAGCTTGAAGCCAGATGCAAGGAACTTGAGAGAGCGGTGCTTTTTTACGCTGATCCTGCACACTGGACGATTGACTGGGTTGAAGGAAGTTTCGGCGACTATGGAAACAGGGCGCGGAAAGTGCTTGAGGAGTTAGACAAATGATCGAGACTACGACACTTGAACGACTACGCGAATTATCAAATTTAGAGGAGCAAACATGAGCATCATCGGTCTAATTGTCACAATCGCAATCTTTGGTTTCATAGCTTGGCTGGTACTTCAGATTCCAATGCCACAGCCCTTTCAAAAAGTGATCATCGGGGTTCTGTGCTTGATTCTGATTCTCTGGATTTTGCAACAACTCGGCATTGATACTGGGATTGCTAAACTGAATTTGAGGTAATGGCGTTTGCCGGGTGAGGGCTCAATGAAAAACAAAACTATACTAGACCGATTGCCGATGGATAAGTCATCCGTGTTCAATGCGAATGGAAGCGTGAGAAAGATTGATCCGGCGACCAAAATATTTTTGTGTGTGAAGTGTAAAAATCACTATTTCATGCCGGAACTTCATGCGGGGAATGTGTGCAAATCTTGTCATGCAAAAAGGGTTGGCGATGAATCCAAAACTTCTCAGACTGATAGACCGCCACAAGGGGATACCGTGGAGGGGGTCGGATGTCCTAGCACTAGCGACAACAAAGTTGATGGAAGCGATGAACTCGATCATGCAGATGAACAAACCCGAGGAGATGCGAGTGATAGCGGCGAAGGTAACGAATGATGTTAACGGCCTGGTCGGCGAGGAGAAACCCAAATGAAGATCTGCGCGGTATGCAACGTAAGATGGGGCGAGGCAAAAGAAGGCGAGGAGCTTCAGATAGTCCGATGCCGTGAGCATGTCGGAAAGCTCTCATCCGCCGAAATTGAAGCGATGGGTTTGACGGCGGGGACATATCAGAAAGCCGAGAGGATGAAGTTGATTAGAGCTGGGAAACGGCTGTGAGCATTCTGAAAAAAGATGTGAGGCAGTTAACCAAGCAGATGCCTAGCTGCTTTACTGGCGAAAGTCTGAATTAACAGGCCTTCTTTGCAACTTTTTTAGCCGCTTTTTTGCCAGATTTCTTAGCTGTTTTCTTGGAAGCCATGTTCTGACTCCTTTCTATATCAAAGTGTTGATGTGACTTGCTCTTAGCATATAGTCCAATGTTATCTAAAAAAGATCAATGCTATGGTAATGATTGATGCCGCAACTCATAAGGTGAACAAATGGAAGCTGCTCTCGCTATTATCGGACTATTTATCGGGATACTAAGCGGGATTATCGCGATGGACTTCCGTCAAAGAGCGAAGGACCGACTAGCCTTGTACCAAGCTGAGGAGAGAATCAGGAAAGCTCAAGAGGCTTTATCTGAGCTGCATAACCAGGCAACTCATAATTTGAAAGTTCTTACCGACAAGGTTTCGGGGCTTGAAATGAAGATGATGGCTCCACAAGCCGCAACGGTTATGCGGAAATTCTAAAGTAGGAGAATTATAGTATGTTTAAAAAGGGGATGGCAAAAACGGGGGGTAGGAAAAAAGGAGCTACTAACAAGGCTTCTTGCAAGGTACTCGATCAACTTCTCGAAGAGAAACTATCCCCGATTGACGAAATTATGAAGCTCCTACCACTAGTCGGACCCGACAAAAAAATCGATGTTTGGCTAAAACTCATGAGCTACTGCTATCCGACTCTTAAGGCTATTGAAGTAACGGGTGAGTCGGGAGAGCCTATCAAGGTGACTTCGGACAACATGGCGGTGCTTTGGCAGATAGCTAGGCAACAGGCGGTTGGAACTAATAAGGAATGATTAGCTATACCGATGCAGCTCACGCCATGTGGAATGCAGGCTGCTTATCGTACAAGCTCTGGGACCAACAACTACCGATCTATCATGCCATACGAGACTTACCTCCCGAAGTCGATGAACCAGTCGTACTTTGCAGCAGACAATTTGGAAAATCGTTCATGGGCGTAGCTATGGCTGTGGAAGACTGCCTACGCTTCCCAGATCGATCCATAATGATAGTTGGGCCTACTTATGAGCAATGCCGGGATATCGTTGTACCGAGGCTTGAGAGGATCATAAAGGACGCTCCTCCTGGTGTGGTCAGAAGGCTCAAATCCGAGAAGAGATGGTACATAGGAAACTCAGAGTTAATAATCGGGGGCTTCGATGTTAACTCATCTTCTCAAAGGGGCAAGACACTCCAAAATATCTACATCGAGGAAGTGGTCGATAGTTCGCCGGATAGTTATATGGAGTCGATGCGCTCAGATCTTGGTCCGGCACTAACCCACTCGGACGCCGGAAAGATGATCTTTCTTACTACCCCGCCAAAGATTCCAGACCACCCATTTATCACCGAGACGATGGCCAAGGCTGAGCTTAGCGGATGCCTTTATATCTATACCATCTACGATAATACGGCCCTAACTCCGGCACAGTTCGAGGCTTGCGTAAGAAGGGCTGGCGGAGTTCATACGGATGACTGGAAGCGTGAGTATCTATGCCAAGTCATCAGGGACAGATCTATCGTCCTAGCTCCCGACTTCGATCAACTGCTGCACGTTAGAGATTTTGAGATCCCAAGTCCGGTAAACCTCGAAGTATATGCAGATTGGGGCGGAGTGAGGGACTTCACGGCAGCTTATCTAGTCGGTCATGACTTTCTACAAGCGAAGGATCTTTGGATCGATGAGATTTGGTGGCCACACAACACATCGACCAAGAAGATAACGGATGATCTTAAGGAGCGATGGCTATCTCAGTACGATGTGAAGTCGATCGTTGTGGACGCCTCTGGACAGATTCAGGTCGATATCTCTCAGACACACGGGATCGAAATCAGAACTCCTACGAAAGAGGACTGGGAAGCTAACATCAATGTGGCCGCGAATCGTTTCACCACTAACAAAGTTTTGATTCATCCCAGATGTGAGCTACTTGTGCAAACTTGTCGATCTGGTACTTTCAATAAAAATCGAACAGACTTTAGCAGATCGAATACGCTGGGCCACATGGACGCATTCGCAGCTTTTATGTATGGCACGAGACATATCGATAGATCCTCGCCATATACGGCCGGGAACTATCCTTCTCAGACGCAATGGATTCCGCCTACTATCAACAAAACGGCACCGATTCTACCAAAGCAGGGATTTACTCAAGTTGAAAGAAAGGTTTTTGGAAATGGAACCAGAAGAAAAATGTAAAGCTCACGGAACGTGCTCGTGCTTTTCAGAGAAACTTAAAGTCTTAGAGCGAAAGCTTGAGATTGCGAAAAAATATCTTGAAGAGTGTTGCCCTAGTCTTAATTTCCAGGCCCTAATCCACATGGCAGAGGCGCATCTTAAATGAAAATTACAATCTCAAGGCTTCTGGAAATCTCAAAATATCTAGCAACTGAAGTTGGGCAAAAGATCCCAGACTTCTTTCAGTATATGGGGACGTTCGTAGAAGAAGTGATCAGAACGCTAAAGAATGGGGTGACTCTTGCCGACAACCTCGCAGGCGAAATCAAGATAGTAAATCTTAAGCATGACACTGAGCAGATCATTCAAGTTTCAGGGCATGTGACCGCGGCTCAGGTCATGAGGATAGTGAAACAGGGCGAGACTTCTACAAGTTTTGGTTGGTGGTACGACTCCCAAGGTAAGCTAGCCGTTAAGGTGACTTACGGATCGACTCCGACACCAACCGAGGCGCTGGAAGTTCATCTGTTTTTCTATAACTAGGCGCGCAAATTCTTCCTCTCGTGTCACGGTTCCTTGTAGTTGTGTTAAAGTTACTATAAGTTCTCCTTATACCAATCATATGAATTCATAACCTCTACCCTCAATAACGGCGAGGCACTTAATGTCTGATGCAGCGAACGCTGCTGGGGGCGCTAGTGCTCCTGGCGCTATTTCTGGCAACCAAAAACGCGAGTATGTACCCACTCCCAAAGTGCAAGTACAGACACCAACGAAAGCTCAACCATCGAAAGAAGGCGAGTCATCGAATCCGTTTATGGGAACTAAACACAAGGTAAAGGTTGACGGCAAGGACGTAGAAATCGATTACGAGACGCTAGTGCGGGACTATCAGATCAGACAAGCATCTGACCGACGTTTCCAAGAAGCTTCTCAGAAAGAAAAATCCGTTCAGCAAGTTCAACAGGCTTTGGAAGCTGGTGATCTATCCTTCTTAACCCAAAAGCTTGGCAAGGCGAAAGCCAAAGAGCTGATGGAAGATTTCTTGATCAGAGATCTTGAGGAAGAGGAACTAAGGCGACAAAATCCGGGCGAGGCTAGAGCACGCGAACTCGAGGCTAAGCTTAAAGACCGAGAAGATAAAGACAAGGACGATGCCGACAAGAGGGCTAAGGTTGAAAAAGAAGCGACTCTTAAGCAGGCCCACGAAGACCTCGACAAGGAAGTTGGGGACGCTCTGAAAGCCTTGGGTAGAAAACCCACTCCGAGACTAGTCATCAGAATCATCGATGAGATGATGGCCAGGATGGATGCTAAGAAAGAATCTTTGCCAGCCGATAAAGCTTCTCAGAAAGCAGTTTCCTCGATCCATGAAGATATCAAAGAGTTTTTGCCACAGCTCGAAACCCCGGAGCTTGTACAAGTTCTGGGACTAGATATTGTGAAAAGAATCTCCGAGTACCAAGCAAATCAACTCCTCTCTGATCGTTCCAAAGTTCGTACTAAACCTTCGGACGCGAAAGCTCCACAGGCTAAGAAGAAGCTAGGAATTGACGAGTGGATCAACTCAAGAATCAAACAAGCATAAAGGAAAAAAGACGATGCGAGATTTAGCATTATACAATGACCAATTGGATAGGACTCAGCCTCAAACGCTGAAGCTTCTTTACAAACTAACGGCCGCAAAAACTGTAATTGCTATCCCAGCTCATAGCGCAAGCTTAGTTGCTTTCGATGCTATTGCTTCGCAAGCGGTTATTGATAGCTTCCTTGGAACGACTAACGAGTTCTTGCTTGCAGCTTTCGATGCTACATCGATGGGCGCTGATGCGATGGCAGTTATCGTCAATATGGGCGGCCAAGCTAGAAGCGTTTTGAACATGGTAGCTCGCTGCTACTCAGCTTCTAACACTTTGGTTGAGCGTCAAGACCAAGTTTCAACCGGTTTAACTGCTTCAACTTTGGAAACAAAAATCGCAGTAGGCGCTAATGGTAACATCGCATTGAAAGTAGACTGGGGTAACAGTCCTGACATGGACACTCTGGCTGCTGGAACTATCGAAATTCTTATCGATTGGCTTCCTAAATAACTAAAACACTCGAAAGGGGTTAAATACAATGCAGGTATCAGACAATACAGTAATTGATCTATTCAAAGAGACATACGGCCAGGACCATGACTTGGTTCCTAACGATCAGCAGTTAGAAAAAGACATTCCTTGGGAAGAAAAGGGGAAAGTCGGCGACAAGTTCAAGGAAGACGTAATTTTGGGCGCAGAAGTCGGAATCACTTTCGGCGGATCAGCTCAAAACGCTTTCACAATCAACCCGGCAATCGCTGGCGCTGTGAAACAAACAGAAGTTGAGCCTTATGTTTCGGTTCTTCCTTCTATCCTCCCTTTCGCCACTATCTCACGATCAATGGGCGACAAAGTCGCTTTCATGGAAGCTACAAAGTTCATCACTCGCAACAATTTGAAGTCGCACAGCGCTTTGAAAGAAATTTCTCGCTGGTACGGCCAAGCGACTGAAGGCTTGGGATATGTTTCATATGCAACTGCGACCTATCGCGGTGTTTCTTTCACAGCGGGCGCGGCGACTCTTAACGGAATCGTGTTTGCTACAGGCGGAATCAGCGCAGCAAGTAAGATGATTCTTTTGGCTCCCGGATCTTTCGCGGCTGGCCACTGGGTCGGCAAAAAGGGAATCAAAGTCAACCAAATTGCAACTAGCTCGGGCTTAGTAGTGGCTTCTGGCAAATTGGTTCGTCCTTATGCGCAATTCGGCTACATCGAAGTTGATTTCACTCCCGTAGCAGCTTCTTCCGCAACTTCTCACAAGCTTGTTTTCGACGGCTGGGAAACTCAGGGCGAAATGTTCGGCGTTAAGTACATCCTCGGAACAACGGGCACTGTATTCGGCATCAACAACTCGCAATATGAGTTGTTCGCCGGCAATCTGTACGCTTGCTCTGGGAAGCTTACACTTGCAAAGCTGCAAGAAGGTATGGCTAACGCTGTTAACTGTGGCGGACTTGAAGGCGCAGTTAATTGTTACGTCAATCCTAGAACTTGGGGAACTCTCGCAAATACCGAAGCTGGCCTTCGTGTTTACGACAAGTCCTACTCTCCAAATAACGCTGCAAACGGATTCATGGACATTGAGTTTTACACTCAGACCGGAAAAATCACCGTCAAAGCGACTCGCAACGTAAAAGAAGGCGATGCATTCGTTCTGAAACCAGAAGTTTGGCATCGATCGGGATCAGCTCAAGTCGGTTTCAAAGTTCCTGGAATGGGACAAGATTTGATCGAGCAATTGACTAACCAAGCTGGTTATCAGTTCAAGTCATTCAGCGATGAATACATCTTCACTGCTGAACCGAATCAAAACCTTTATATCTCTGGCATCAACGACGAATCCGCTACTTAGTAATGTAAAACTTGGGGAACGGTCAGGGGAAACCTTGGCCCTCCCCCTTTTTTTTGAGGTTATCAAATGGCTTCCTCAGGCTCATGGGATGGAACAACCTACTCAATCCCGACTTCAGGCGAAGTAAACTGGCCTTCTCTCTCGAACTTTCTCATAGCCTTGCGAGATCGGGCCGGAGTTACAAAGCAGATGAAGCAGGCGGTAAGGGTTGCTGTTGCGACTCCCGTTACTGTGGCGAACGCAACTGATTTCGCGGTTGTTATAAATCTAACTGTTGCCGGTGCTACTGCTGTATCCCTTCAAGCGGGGTCAGATGGGCAAATCTTCGCAATTGTCGATGGCAAGCCAGACGCAGCGACAAATAACATCACGATTACTCCAAACGGTGCCCAAACCATCAAGGGCGCGGCTACTTTAGTTTTAAACCGTAATAGCCAATGCGTTATCATCCAATACCACGCAGCAACAACAGACTGGAAAGTCCTAGCGAACATCCTTTCGCCTGGCGCAATCAATGCGGCTGATATCGGAACTGGTACGGTATCAAATGCTGAGTACGGCTATCTTGACGGTGTGACTTCGGCGATTCAAACTCAGATTAATACGAACGCATCATCCCTATCAGACCACATCGCCGACACAACGGACGCACATGCTGGGACTGCGTTAACGAATACACCAAGTGGAAACCTCGCGGCTACTACGGTCCAAGGTGCTTTAAACGAACTTCAAACGGACGTTGACACAAGAGCTACATCAAGCACATTAACTTCGCACACATCAAGCATATCGAATCCTCACTCTGTTACTGCATCCCAAGTTGGGCTAGGGAATGTAGATAACACCTCTGATGCAACTAAAAATGCTGCTTCGGTAACACTCACGAATAAGACAATTAGCGGATCATCTAATACTCTTACAAATATTCCAGCGGATACTGCTATCACGGGCCTGCTTCCTCTTGCTAACGGCGGGACAGGAGTAAATGCGGCAACAGCGGATGCGCTACTTAATACGCTGCTCCCTTCGCAGGCGGCAAACAGCGGAAAGCTTCTTAGCACTAATGGAACTGTTTCATCTTGGGCGTCGGCGGCAAGCTCGACACTCAACGCATTCAATACCGACATAGGAAATAGCTCTAATACCAGAACGGCTACGGCTACAAATTTGCTTGGTGACGTTAAAGCAAACTATTTTACCGGCACCTTTACTGTGACAATTGCGACTCCGGGTGTATTCACTCTGAATTCTCATGGAATGGCAAACGGCGACAAGTTTTATCTAACAACCACCGGGGCCTTACCTACGGGGCTCAGTGCCAGCGCGACATATTACGCTGCGAATGTTGCTACCAATACATTCAACGCGTCTACCTCGTTAGCGAATGCGATAGCTGGTACATACGTAGAGACATCAGGCTCGCAGTCGGGAACGCACACCTTAGTGACCGGGGGCCTAAAGCTACAACCATGTTGGCCGTACGGCGTTACCACAAGTTTTAGCTCAACATTCTCATTTACTGGTGCGGGGACAACTGGCTCCCTGACCTTGAGACTTCAAAGAGTCGGCGATTGGGTTACGCTATATCTCCCAAGTTGCACAGCAACGCCAACGGTGAGTAGTGCTGCCTTAGTAAACAATACAAAAATACCAGTCGGCTTTCGTCCTCTGACGGTTACTCAGGGATGTACGCTTGGCGAGATGCTCAATTCTGGCGCAAGAACTGCTGATGCGGGGCTGGCGCAAATTAGCACAGCGGGTGACATTTCGATTTATCGTGATGGAACCGAAGGAACCTCGACATTCGCAAACGGATCGGCCGCAGGTATGAATCGTAGCCAAACAATGACCTACTATGTTGGCACAGGAAGTTAATTTTATAAAAATAACTATACGAGGAAGCGAGAAATGAAGGTTCAATCGGCAGAAATACTAAGGAACGAAAACGCAGTAACAACGGAAACGAGCGCGCCTTTTGATGTAGCGGCTATGGACGGAGCGTATTCCGTTCATGCGGTGTGGGACGTTAACACTCCGGCAGCCAAAACTTTCGACTCGGGGGTATATGAAGTATCAACCCTGACATTCGATACAAAAGCAAACACTGCACATCAAGATTTTATTATCGTTTCGGCTGCTTCCGGTGTTTCGTATGCCGTAGCATTGACTAAGCCTGTCGCCGAAGTGCAGACACTTACTTTCGAAGCGAAGGCCGCTACTGATAACGGAGACTTTGTTATCGTAGAAGATACGGCCGGAGTTAAATATGCGATTGCTGCTGATACAACCGGGGGCGCTCTTGTAACACCTGCTGGCGCTCTTTGGACCGCCGCAACCCGAAAGGCGCTGGTCGATATTTCAGGGGCAACCACGGCCGCGTCTGTTGCAGCACTTTTCGAAATCGCATTTAACGCACTTACTGGTTTCACGACGGCTATCACTACTAACGACACTGCTGCTGATGGAACCATGACCTTGACGCAGGTTCTTAAAGCTCCTGCTGTTAATCCTGTCCCTAAGAATTTCGATGAATCTACTGCTGGCGGAATTTTGGGAGTGCAAACTACTGGCGGTGTGGCTTCGGTCGCCCCTTCGGGCGTTCTTTGGACTGCTGCGACATATAAGGGCCTTGCCGATATATCAAGCGACACAACAGCGGCGCATGTAGCTGCTAGGGCCGAGACTGCTTTTAATGATCTTACGGGATTTACAGCGGCTATTACGAGTAGTGATGCGGCTGCTAACGGCACCATGACCATGACTCAGGTTTCATATGGCGTTACAACGAATCCGGTTCCAAAAAATGCTGCTGAATCGGCGGCCGGGACGGTTACAACCGCTGAAACTACTGCCGGAGTAGGGACGGAACTTGATCTAGTTCTTGACGCTATTACGATTCCTGCTCACGGCCTCACGACTGGCTTAAAGGGCCAGCTAACCACTACCACTACGCTACCCACTGGGCTCTCACTTGCGACTGATTATTTCGTAATTTCAGTAGATGCGGCCAGCATTAAGCTGGCTACAAGTCTAGCGAACGCACTGGTTGGGACTGCTGTAAATATCACTGCCGAAGGGGTTGGTGTCCATACCTTCACATCGACATCAATAGCGGGGGCTGTTGTTAAGCTTCAATCAACGAACGACGACGCGCCGAATCCGGCGGTTACTGCTACTTGGCTGGATATATCTTCGATGACAGCAAATATAACGGCGGACAGTTCAACATTCTTTCAGCTCACGGCAAGATATCGCTACATCCGGGCGCACGTAACGATTACGGCTGGTAGGACTTCAATCATTGCTAGAATCCAAGGCGTAACACCATAAAAAGGGGCATCCGATGTACGATGAAGCGAGAAAAGAGAAGCTACAAGAAATCAAGCGATTGATGCGTGAAATTATGTCCGAAGATGGCGAGGATTCTGAACTATCCTCGAAAGATCTTGACGATACGCTTGAAGAGGCTTCGGAAGTTGCGGAAGAGAACATGGAAGAATCTTCTAGCGATAAGCTAGCGATGGAAGATGAGGAAGAAGAGTTTTTAAAAAAGCGCAAGGCCTACTTCCAACCAAAATCTCGCGAACAAGAATCAAGACCTTCGAAAGTAGTCTTTGCTTCTAATGAACCTGAGGAGCTTAGGCTTTCTAAAGCCATTCCTTCTTTTAAATCCGGTAAGCGAATGAAGGTTTAATCGATGAGTACAACGGTCGATAGTTTTCTTGAGGATGTGAAGCGAAGGATAACTGTACCTGCGAATCAGGCGCTATTATCTTCTGCAAATATTTTGGTTATGTCAGATAAAGCGATGCGGGAAAAAGTCGTACCTGCTTTGATGAAAGTACGCCAAAACTTCTTTTTGAAAGACTATACCGAAACGCTTGTTGCAGATCAGGCCGCTTACGGCATCCCTTACAGGTCGATTGGGCGGACGCTTCACGAAATTAAGCTAAGGCATGGAACGGCTCTGACTTCGAATCAATCGAATCTTGCCCAGCTTGAAATCTCCGATTTGCACAATTACTCCACATCATCGGGCGTACCTGAAGGCTTTTATTTCAGAGGAGATAAAGTCGTATTATCACCTGCTCCTGTAAGTGCCTCTTATCAAATGCTGGGCTGGTATCCCCTGCAACCCTCCAGGCATTGCTTAGTGGAGGATGCGGCCCTTGTTGTGTCTATTGCGGGTTCTACGGTCACATGCAGTAACGTACCGGCAACCATGATCGCGGGCGCGGTAGTTGATTTCGTACAGGCCAAGTCTGGCTCCTCTATTCTTTCTATGGACATTGCGATAACCGGCATCAATACACTCGATATCGTCTTTGCGACGGGGGCGGTTCCGACCGATCTTGTGGCTGGCGACTACATCAGCATTAAACAGACTTCTCCTGTAATTCAACTACCAGACGAGGCTATCCCACTTCTTGAGCTTTGGACTTGTCACCGGGTACTTGGGGCAATATCCGACTTCGAGGGCATGGCGGCTCTAAAAGGCGAGGCTGATATGGTTTTATCGGACCTTACTAATATTTTGAATCCTCGCATGAAATCAGAGCCAGTTAAAATCATGAATCGAAATGGATTACTGCGAGGTAGGCCGGTTGGCGGAAGATTTAAAGGATTTACTCCGTAATGCCATATTCAACTGCTGAAATCAGAAAGTTTCTAGGCTTGTTCGATCAGGCTAATAGTTTTTCTTTGCCTGATGGGGCGATGGAAAAAGCTTTGAATATAGTCATCAATGACGACGATGTGATTTCAAAGACAAGGGGCTTTTATCAGTATTTCGCTCCTGTAACTGGGACGCTCAACCAGATTTTTAAATTCTCTAGTCGGCTCTTTGCTGTATATGCGAACAAAATTTCGTACCTATCGAATACCGGCACAGCTCCAAACGAAACTGGGACCGAAACGGTTCTATCGGGTCAGTCGTTTACCGTGAGCGGTGGGAGAATTTCGAGGGGAGTAGAAGAAGGCGGAAATCTTTATTTCACAACTGACGATGGTACGCTCAAAATTGATGCGTATAATGGCACCATTATCAAGGCTGGCGCTCCTAGTGCTCTTGATGTACGCGGTAATTTCCTGTCCCAAAATGGCCCTATCTCTGGACAGTGCCAACTTGGAGTCAGAGTAGTATTCGGACGAAAGGACGCGAATCAAAACACAGTTCTAGGCGCGCCTTCTGACATGGTTGTATTAACCAACCAAAAGGTTTTGACTGTGGCTTGGACTAGAACAGCTAACGTCGTAACCGTAGCATCTACCGGCCACAACCTTACAAGCGGAATGAGCATAGTAATTTCTGGTAGTGCCGGTGGGGTTCCTGAAGTAACGGCGGGAACTTCCGTGGTTACTGTAACGAGTGCGAATGCTTTCACGATTGTAAGTACCGGGGCAGATGATTTATCGGGTAACACTCTGGACTACACAGCAACAAGGGCTGGTTTATATGAATTTTCGGTTCCTACAGATATCACCGCGACGAGTCAAAATTGGTTTTATCAAGTATACCGGACTACACAATCATCCGGCTCAACAGTATCGCCAGACGCGGACTTTCGGCTTATTGACGAGGTTAAACTTTCATCCTCGGAGATCGCGGATGGTTTTGTAAGCTACGTTGACACAGTGGACGATGTGCTAGTCGAATTTGCTCCTGAGCTTTATACCAATCCAAATTCTAGGGAGGGTGAAAGCCAAGCGAACGCAAGACCTCCGTTAGCCGAGGACATTTGCCTTTTTAATAACATGGTCCTATACGCAAAATGTCAATCTCGCCACTATGTCGATCTTGATGTAGCGGATGTAGATGCGATGGCAACCGGGGACTTCATTGAGGTAAAGGTTTTATCTGCCGATGGACTTTCCAGTACCACAAGAAGATATGTCGCAAGAACGGGCATTGGGAATAGAACCGCCAAATCCGACTCAGTTACTAATGATGCTGGTGATCTTCGGATTGATTATGTGGGGCATGGGCTTTTAAACGGGGATAGCATTTATGTATCGACCGTTTCAGGCGGCTCTCTCGCTGCTGGCGCGTACTTTGTTGTGTCAAAGACTACAGACACATTCGAAATATCTCTGACCTCTGGCGGGGCGTCTATTGCACATAGCGCGGTTTCTTATCTCTATTTCCAAGGCGATAGCAATGGAACCTATTCAATATTTCATCTTGACCAGAGCGGAACAACTGCGGTTGAGCTTCGCAATACGGCGCAAGGAATCGTTAAGGCAATTAACCGCGACGCTTCGGCAATTGCCTTTGGCAACTACGTTTCAGGAATCACCGACACGCCCGGACAAACACGCATATCAGCAAAAGGCTTTACTGGAACGATTTCACTCCGGGCAAGCACGTCTGGCGCTGGCGGGGCTTTCTTTCCGGTCCTACCTGCATCGTTTTCTACCGGGGAACAAGTAAGTTCAACGAACGACTCCGAGCAATCGGCGGTTTATATCTCAAAGATTGGCCAGGGCGAGGCTGTGCCGCTTTTAAACAAAATATTTGTGGGCAGTAAGAACCAACCAATCAAGCGAATCCTCCCCCTCAGGAACTCAGTTATCGTGCTGAAAGTGGACGGTGTATTTAAGATTACAGGCAACCGGCCAGACAATATGGAAGCCACTTCGCTTGATGCGACCGTATCGACTGAGGCGGCTAATAGCGCGGCTGTGCTTAATAACCGGGTTCACTTTCAAGCGGTCGAAGGTGTTTGCTCAGCTACCGACACGGGAGTGGATATCATTTCTCGCAGAATCGAAAACCGCTTCGAGCCAATCGCTGGCGTGGTTGGTTTAGATACAGCAACGGCGGCTGTGGGTTACGAGACTGATAGGACGTACCGACTTTCGACTGTGCTACCGAACGAAACCACAAAGACTGGTAGCTACTTCTACAACGTCATAAACGACACTTGGACAGAGTCGGATATGCTTTTTTCTGGCGGGGCTGTTGGTCCTGAGAACGTACTTTTCCTCATTTCTACCGACAATAGAATCATGAAGGAGCGGAAGAAAAACACCAAGATTGATTACAGCAACCAAAACTATGCTGTGTCGATGGTTTCCGTAGTAGCGAACCAACTTTCTGGTGTCCTAAATTCTCCCGATAGAACTCCACTCGCGGGAGATTTCATCGTTTTCGAGGATGTGATAACGAGGCTCAAGAGTGTGGATCAGGTATCGGCTGGTAATTTCACTGTTACATTTCACCGAGTGACCAACATGGTCGCGTTGTCGGCCGGTATTTTATACGAGAGGCACGTTTCGGAAATCAAGATGGCTCCTTTTCACGCTGGGCTTGTTGGGCGCGGAAAGCAGTTTTCTGAGATTCAGATTTACACTAGAACACCAAATATAAACCGACTATTTCTGACATTCTTAGGCCAATTCGTGGGCGGATCAGAAGAAACCGACTGGCTTTACAGCGCAGTAAGAGGGGCCGAGGGGTGGGGATATCTCCCTTGGGGCTTTTTTCCTTGGGGCCTATCAGAAACCATTCTCTCAGTTTATTCGACTGAGCCAAGTCCGCCGATCAGGCTTTATATTCCACATGTTCAGCAGCGAAATACATTTATTCAAGCTTATCTCGCGCACAGAGAAGGCGGCGAGCCGATGGACATACAGGCCTTAAGTTATACGGTACGAGCGTATCGGGAAAGAGTCAGCAAATGAGTAACAAGCGGCTTGAGTATTGGCTTTCCTTCGAAGGTAAAGACCTAGCAAGCGAACTAATCGCGAGAAACGATTCGAAGTTCGTATACGATATGAATCCTTTGGCTAGTGCAGTTGCTAGAAATACATATGCCTACAACTCGACCGTTCTTGACGCTCAAAGCTGGGAGACTTCCCTAAACTTTGCTGGCGATAAAGGCGAGTTGGTAAAAATGTCAGTACCACAAGCGCGGGGTCAAATTCGTTCGCTTGTCACGCTTCTTACTAAGTCAAAATTGGCATTCAATGCAGTTGCGCGCGTCTCAAAGTCCGATGTTACGGAGTCGGTTCGTATTGCGAACGCTATTTCTGCTGAGACTGTTGAAAGATCTACCCTAGATATTAAGCAAGAAAAGCTTGTTGAGCGTGGGCTAATTCAAGGCACTAGCTACATCATGACGACTTGGCGATCTGATCTTGGAAAGCCTAAGGCAGTGCAACAGTTAGAGGACGGTGGGCAGTCGGTAATTTACGAAGGCGATAACGAGATCCGCCTACCATCTTTTTTCGATGTTATGTTCGACCACTCAATTGAAGATTGGGAGGATCAGGAATGGATTCAGGTACGAGTCAAGAGGAACCGATGGAATCTGATAGCTCAGCATCCTGAGCTTGACGAGGAACTTAAGAAGATACCGAGTGTTCATGAGGGTTCCTTAACAAGTAGCGGGATCCTCTCATGGGACACAAGGGACACGATTTACGTTTATGAGCTTTATGTAAAACCTTCTCCTGCTTTACCTCAGGGCAGAATGTTTGTTTATGCATCCGAGCAATGCATCATCTATGACGATGTAAACCCATACGAAGGACTAGACCACATTCAACAGCTCAAGGCTGAGCCTATCGAGGGCATCGGCTACGGCTATCCCATGTTCAGTAACCTACTGCCCAGCCAAGAGATGATGGACGCTTGTTATTCGGCTCTTGCTACGAATTCTACGGCTTTGGGCGTGATCAATATCGCGACTCCAAAGAATTCAGATATCGAAGTCAATCAACTCTATGGCATGAACTTCATATCATACAATCCACAAAACATTCCGGGCGGTGGGCTTCCTACGAAGCTTGATTTACTGCAATCGGCTCCTGAGCTTTTCAAGCTTCCAGAGATCTTGCTCCAAAACATGCAGCAACTTTCTTTTGTGAATGCGGCTGTGAGGGGAGAACTTCCGGCGTCAACTTCTGGCGTAGCTATTGCGACTCTAACGACGAACGCACTTGAGTTTTTATCGAGCTACTCCAAGAATCTCCAAGTCATCCTAAAAAAGATCATGCTCCAGACCGTGAAAAACTATCAGCGTTTTGCAAAGACGGAGCGCCTTGTGAGAATGACCGGCCAAAACTTCCAATCTTTTATGAAGCCATTCAAAGCCGATGATCTTTCTCCAATCGAGTCGATTGAGATCCAAACCATCAATCCGCTTATGCAATCGACTGCTGGCCGTCTTGATATCGCTGAGAAGGCTTTGGAGAAGGGGCTAGTAAAGAACTTACAAGCTTACGTTTCGATCCTCGAGGGTGAGCCATTACAAAGACTTTACAGAACTGAGCTTTCTCAGAATGATTTGATCCAGTCAGAGAATGAGCGGCTGATTCAGGGCGCGCCTGTTTTGACGCTTTCGACTGATAATCATGCCAAGCATATTTACGAGCATAACGCGCTCTTGAATGATCCGAATGTCCGAAATAACGGGCAACGAGTCACGGAGATAATGAACCACAACCTAGAGCATCTGAGGCTTCAAACTGAAACCGATCCTATGCTTATGGCGATGGCTAATACCGGCCTAGTCCCTGAGATGCCTCAGCAACCTATGCAACAACAGCAAGCTCCTGAGGAGTTTCAGGGTGAATCATCTGAACCTATGATGCCAGAACTCGAAATGCAAGCGGCTGAACCTGCTCAACCTGCTGAAGATTTACTGGGGAGGAACTAAACCATGGCTTACGCTTTCAATAACATCATGGGGGCCTTGGGCCTTACTGATAACAACGATATTTTTAATGGCGAGGGTAACGAAGTTGGAAACGGCGGACCTCAAGGCCCTTCGGCGGGGCTTCAAAGTTCATCGGAGGGCGATTTATCGGGCGGCGGCGGATCTTCTGCTGTTCCTCCTGGCCAAGTAGCGGCTCCAGTACAAAAAGGCTCTGCTGGCAAAATCATGCAGAAAAATCAGGGTAAGGCTCAGGCTCCTACTAATCTTGGGGCGATGACTACGAGAATTTCTGATGCATCGGCTGGGCTTCAAGGCGAAGCGAATGCTTATATGTCCGGCGTGGTTAAGCCATTCGAAAAAACGAACGAAGAGATAAATTCATCAGTCGCAAATTTTGCCCAAACAGGCGACCAGGGCCTAATGAACGCATACTCTCAACGGCCACAAGCTTTGCAGGGTATCAAGCTCAATACAGACACAAATGTGAGAGATGTGGATCTTCTCAAAAATGACTCCGGTATCAAGGAGCTTTTCAGGCGGCGTGGTGACGCTGAGTATAGCCAAGGTGAGGCTGCTCTTGATTCCGCTCTTCTAAAGGGCGATCAGGGCTTTCAGCTTGAACGTGACGGAGTTTTGAACTCGTACAAAGCTATGCTTGAGGAAAAGAGCCGAATCGGGGGGGCTGGCTTTAGGGAAGAGGCTCAGGCTGCTCAGGGCGGGGCCTATGACACTTGGAGGGGGCGGACTGGCGAGGCACTTCAAGGCTACGTTGACAATCTGCAATCTGTGAACGAAGGCGAGGAACGGGCCTTTGACGGGCGGCTACTTGCGGCTGAGGAAGCTAGGCGGTCAGGATCTTTCGACGATGTTCAACGTTTCTTGGACGATATGGCATCGAACGGAAATCATAGTCCGGGAGTCGCTAAGGCTATTAGACAAGCTTTAGGTGGCGGAACGTTAGATCAAACAGGGCTTCTAAATCCTAATGATTTTTATGTCCCTGGTAGGGGCGTGGATCGAACTTCGGCGGATGATTTTTTCGATGATGGCGAGGCGCTCCAATTCAACAACATAATGTCTCTTCTCGGAACTCCCGGACAATCGGCAAAAATTGGTGGTAAACTTTCAGGCACTAATGCGGCTGATTTTTTAGGCGGTGGGCTTGATACGGCTGGGCTATCTTCGGCGGCTCTTGGATACGCAACTCCTAGAGCGGCGGCGGAGAAAGCTATTAACGATCAGGCAGCGGCGGATAAAAAGCTAAGGGACGACGATAACGCAGCGGCGGCGGATAATAAGGTGCGCTATGAAACTGAAAAGACCTTGGAGACAAATTTAAAAACGATATACGGGGCTAGAAAGGCGAGATTGTCTAAGGATCAGATGACTTCGGAACAACGCGCCGCTTACGATGCTCTTCCTTTTGATGAGCGTCAAAAATATGACCGTGAAGTGAAAATCACAACAAAAAACAACGGGCAGCGTAAGGATACATACTGGGGCCCAAGGGTTGATAAAGCAAAATCTTGGTTTGGGGGATAGTTAAAAATGGATCCAGTCACAATAGCTCTATTAGCTGGCGCAGCAATTCAGGCCGTATCAGGCTTGATGCAACACTATCAATCCGAAAAAGCGCGAAAGGCGGGGGACAAAAAGCTTAAAGAAATTGAGGCAATGTTTAATGCCATTGTCCCACCTGAGTTCGATCTAAAGATTTGGGACGATCCAAAGTTGGCGGCTAATATCCCTGGCCCTGCTTTGAATATGGAACGAATCACTCCCAAAATGTACGAGCAAGTCGGGCAGTTCATTCCCGAGATGGCCGCATACGTCCAGGAGGCGAATCCTCAGCTAGTTGAGGCGACTCAAAACGCTGAAACCGGCCGCGAAGCTCAGATGGAAGCTTTGGGCAGATATCGAAAGATTGCATCCGGTGAGTTCGATCCTGATTTTGCGGCGAAGATGGATGAATCCTCGATGCGTTCGCGGCGGGATGCTCAAACCGCCCAAGATAATATCCTTCAGGATGCGCAGTCACGAGGTCAGATGGGTTCGGGGCTTATGCTCGCTTCCCAGATGAATAGGACTTCTGATGGGATGCAAAGGCAAGCTCTTGAGTCAAGGATGGCAGCGGCTGAGTCGTACAGAAATCAGCTATCTGCACTTGATTCATCTGCATCACTTGGTGGGCGGGTAAGAGATTCAGAGATGGGCGAACAGGCTCAAAATGCATCGATTATAAACGACTTCAATCAGAGAACTTCGAAGCGTTATCAGGATTATTTAAACAACCGGACAAACGTAACCAATTCGGCGCGAGATAAAAACTTGTCAGAAGCTCAACGCATTTCGGATGGAAACACTGGGCTTGAAAACAAGGCACGAATTGACCAAGTCGAAAGATACAACCGAGGCCAAGAGGCTAACTATGATGCGGCGTGGAATAACCGAAAAAATGCTTTGGGTATCGAAGGGCAAAAGAACGATCTTAAACAGCGTATGTATGAAAACCTTGTGCAAAAAACTAGGGGCAAGGCTGGGCTTGGTGAAGTCGCGATCAATCGGATCGACGCAAGAGCTACGGATGCCAATAACACAACTCGCGGCGTAGCAGATTCGGCTACTGCTGGCGCGATGATGTACGGGAAGTATAAATCGGCCAAAGATGAGGATGGCATACCTCCTCAAGAACCATATTACGGATACGGCGGCGGGGCTGATTATTCAGGTCGAAGAGTGTATCCCGGAGAAGATGACCGCATGGGCGTTTTTAAATAAGAGGGCGGATGATGGATCGATATCTAAAAGACGAAGAACAAGAAAACCTCAAAGGTATGCTCTATTCTTACTTGAAGGACAAAGCAGCTAGAAGGGCTGATGTAACTTCTAAAAACGCTTACGAAGGCGGAGAGAAGGCTTTTGTCGATCAGATGGCTCTACACGATGTCGGTTCGTTTTTGGGCGCTATGTCCGAAGGCGCTGCGATGGCGGGTAGTCTCAACGGCAAAATAGCTCAGTCAAATATCATCCCAAAAATGAACGATGCGCTTTATAAAACGACTCAGGGCGCTTACGAGAATTTCAGAACGCTTCGGGGCATGGAAGAGCGATCGAACATGAATGACCTTCGAGTCGCGGACTACATCACTGGGATTGAGTCACGGCAAGATGCTAATAAAATCAATTCGCGGGACCGAGATTTTAGGGAACAGCAATATAAAGATGGCATCCCAGACCGTGAGCTAAAAAGAAAGATTCTGCAAAAGCAGCTTGAGCAAAAAGCAGCTCAAAAGCGCAGTTTAAATAACGACATTATGGGTCCAAATGGCCAGCCAGTGCTTTTGGATAACGAAGGCAATCCGACCAATCTTGATGGCTATAAGTTTAGGCCGGAACGAGCGCCAACGGCATCGGCCGGAACTTGGGAGATCTTGAAGGACGCAAAGGGACCAAAGGGAACCTATCTTATGCGGAACAATAAAACCGGAGAAGTTAAATCGGATAGCTTGCCGGTTGGTTATGAGATGGGAGTGGAAACCAAGGGCGATGACAAAGCAAACATAGACATGGCTAAACTTAATGAAACCGACGCTCAAAAGAAGCTTCAAATAGCAGGTTATTTGGATAAAGAACTAGAAGTCTATCGCAACCAAGTAAATGCCAAAAATTTTGACCAAGCTCAAATGACAGGCCGAAATATGGTGAAGGGCTTAAATTCGGTATTTGGTCCCGATGCCGTAGGGGTTGAGGAAAGTAAGCGGCTGGCTGGCGCTCTTGAGATGTTCAAGGCTCCCTGGCAACCCGGAAGCATGATCGGGCGGGATTTCGATATGTTCGACGAACAAGTAGCGCAAAAATCGAATGCCATGAAGGCGGCGGCGAGGAGTTCGATGGAACGGGCCAAGAGAATTCGCTCTGGTGATACGAGTATCCCTGATGATACACCACCGGCCCAATCGGCTGGCCCAAAAGCTCCTCCGGCGGGAAAAGTTCGCGTTAAGAATATAACAACAGGAAAGATCGGATTCGTTTCACCTCAATTTATCGATCCTACAAAATATGAGGTCATGCCGTGAGCGAAGATGACTTTGAGATCGAAGATGACTTTGAACCGGAATCGTTTGATAACGGACTTCCCGGCCCGTGGTCTAAGTATCAAAGCGCAGATCCTGGAATCGAGAAGGCACGAACTCCGGGATTGATGGACGAGCCAGAAGGGTTTTCCTATCCCTTTTACAAAGCGGCTCGCAGTGTACCTATCATCGGCGAGCTTGCTGCTAAGGGCGCTGATTACGTCGCGGATAGCCTTGATTCAACAAGAGACTTGGACGCAGTTAGGGCCGATAGGGAACAGCGAGAAGGCGAGTGGGACGCTCGCAATCCGAGAAGCGCGACTATGGGCGCTATAGCTGGGTCGATGGTCAATCCGATCAAAATAACAGGCATCCCCCTGGGTCAGCCAACATCAAAAATGGGGGCTTTTGGTAAGGGACTAGCCGAGGTGGGCGGGGTCGTTACTCGTGAGGCGGCTATCGCTGGAACGGACGCCGGACTTAGAGGAAATAACGCGGTTGATGCGACTTTAACGGCTGGCGCTCTTGCCGGCGGAGTCGGCTTAGGCGCGAGAGGGTTATCAGGGGCTTTGCCCAAGTATGTTCTTGGGATCAATGATCCAAAAAACACAGCTCTAAAGTACAGGGCTAGAAAATCTGAAATAAACGCAGCAAGCGAAGAAAATTTATACGATGAGGTAGTTGATGCATCGGACGAAATAGGACGCGCAAACAAAACAGCGGACGATGCAGCAAGGGAAGCTGATTTAGAGTACCGAGGGGCGAAAGAAGCATTAAGAACAGAATTAAAGGGTACTAGACCGCCCGAATTTTTGGCCGGTCGAGTTAAGGAATCGGTTGATAAACTCGGCAAGCGCGTATCGGCTGGGTCATCACAGGCTTTTGATGTTTTAGCTAAGTCCAACGTCGAAATACCACTCCCAAGAATCAAGGCTTTTCTAACTGTTAAGCTTAACCGCTATAAATTTAATAACACTTCTTTTCCAGGCGCTGAGAAGGACATGGCCGTTATTCAGCAGTGGAGAAGTTGGTTCGACGATATCGGAGACAAAGCGGCTAGGCCAGAGGAGATGAAGCGTATCGTCCAATATTTAGATGACCAATCTCGTCAAATTTGGGCGAAAATACCCGGCGAACGGACGATGGCCGAGATGGATTTATTGGAGTTTCGCCAATATATCGATGCTGCGATGAAAAAAGATGTTCCGGGCTACGCTGAGGCGATGGCACCTGTTGCTGATGATATGAAGGTTCTTTCGGTAGCTCGCAGGATGTTTAACGATGAAAGAAGGGCTGACAAGGCTCTGCAAAGAGTTGGGAAACCTTTCGAAGAAAGAGACTTACAGGTATTGCAGGAACTTGAAAAAAGGACCGACTCCGATCTACTTGGGCCGATGCAAGAATATATGTCATCGCAACGCTCCTTGTCCGGCCCGTCATTCTCTCAAAAATCTGAGATGCTACCGGAATACGCTAGTGCTCAAAGGCTCAGACAAGAGCGGGATGTTTTAGCAGAGCGGACTAAATTTAGTACCAGATTCAAAGAAAATAACGCTCAGGCCAGCCTAAAAAGGCTTAGATCAGCGGGTCAAGATCCAATCAAGCTTAGACGCGATCTTGAGGAGCTAAGTAATGAGTCGGGAATCAATTTTGTTCAAATGAACGATGATCTTGCAATGAAAGAGATGTTTCGAAAGGGCTTTCAACACGGGTCTAGGAACGTGAACCTTGGGGCAATGACTGGCCAAGCGGCGGCTAGTTTTCTAGTGAAGGCCGGGGCAGAGGTTCCAGTCGTGGGACCGTTTATCGGGGCTGTTGGCGGGGCCGTGATAGATCGGTCGGGGCCGATGATTTACAAATGGGCTTTGGATGCTTCCGACACTAAGATTTATAAGAGCATTGCGGTTCCAATTCGACACGCTTTAGAGCGCACTCCTCAGTTAGCATCAAGGATGATTCAAGAGGAACAGAAAAAAAATCCTGAGCTTCTATCTGCAATGAGTGGCCACATGCTTGGGCAAAAATTCGCTGCCCAGTATGGCGGGGCGCTGGAAGAGGCTCAAAAGCAGGGACCAAAAAAACTAGGGCTGACAATTTCTTTGATACTCAGAAAAAATCCTGAGTATGCTCCATTTGTTCAATACATGGCACAGATGGAGGGGGCGCAATGATAGACCCCCAGCAAATTCTTACGGGCGTGTTGCTGATGCTAGTGGGAAGCCTTGGAACCGGGTCATATGCCGTTGTGAGAAAACTTTTTCAAATGTCTCGTGATATCGATGTAGCACATCAGAAAATCAGAAACCTAGAAAAGGAGTTAGACGATGGATCTAGTTGTTAAGGTACTTGTCAGCTTGATGATTCGACTCGTTAGCGAGAAGTTCTTTTCGAAGATCATTATTTGCTCTTTAGGCTCATGGAGCAAGCAAACTGAAAACCAGTGGGATAACCATGTCGTTAAGGCCATGGCAGAAGCATTGGATGTAGATCTGGAAGTTTTAGTTAAGCCCGCCGCGTGATAAAATTAGTCTATAAACGAGCAATGGGATTTTAAGCCGAGCTGGCTATAGCTTGGCTTTTGTTTTTGGGAGGAAACCAAGTGTCCTTTAAACCCAAAGATATGGAAGAGGCATCTGGACGGTACGGAAAGATTCAGATGGCTCCTGATAATCGCCTCTACTGGCCAGGGTCCGGTAGCTGGCTTGTAGCGTACTACCCACCAAAAAAAATCGTCGAAGTTCTAAATAACGCGGTTAGCGGAAAGCCCGTTGAAAGAATCTTCGTTAATAAAGACCTCGAAAAACCGCTGGGCGCTGCGATGGAAGATCTACTTTGCTCGGGTACATTCTCGGAGCTTAAGACTTTCGACGGCTGCTATAACGTCCGTTACGAGCGCGGATCATTGGGCAAATTATCGACGCACAGTTACGCGCTGGCTTTAGACTTCAATGCTAAGCTAAACCCTATGGGCGGAAAGTCCGACTGGTCCGACGCTTTTATCAGATGCTTCACCGATAATGGTTTCATTTGGGGCGGCGAGTGGAAGAGGGCGGACGCCATGCACTTTCAGTGGTGCGGAATTTCGAAACAGATCATTTCCCTTGCGTCATAAAACGGCGGTATTACGCACGCTGCCGTTCCTCCTTGGTTCCTCGCTCTATGTGGGCGGGGGGCTTTTCACAGCTCGGAAACAGTTAGCCTTATCCTAGGCTCTCCGTATTCTTTCCTAGCCGTTATCTCAATGATCAGGTTGTCATCTTCCCAGATAATTTTGTTACCGGCATCGATAACAAGTTTGATCAGGTTATCAATGTCGGGTTTAACGGCGGGAATATCGCGTTTAACGGATTTTGGTTTTGTAATCGAAAACACGATTCCCACTCTTAAAGGCCCCGCGAGTGGAAACCGTTTGAACTGAGATTTCATCAACCACTTAAGATCTTGCTGTGCAAGCCGCATCTTCGGAGCGTTAAACATATGGCCCGATCTTGCGACTCTTGGACGCGACCAGGCGACGGGTTCAACTGCGAATGTAAATTCGTGGCTATCAGGCATCCCAGAACATTACATTATGGTAAATCTTCTGGAAACCGCTTGTAGCCTATGGTTCAAGCGTTTAGGTTCCGGTTGTTCCTGACCAGATGATTATTGTTTTGTGTATGTGTTGAAAGCCTTGGGGGGTTAGCTCTCGGGGCTTTCGTATTTTAGAGGGCTTGATACAATCACTTTGGCTTCTTTTTTAGCTTGGGCCGCTCGAATCCGAGGTGATCCGCGATGCTTATTATCAGGGTCTCTTTTTCAATCGTATCGGTGTTATTAGTGCGCTCGCTCAACATGTCGTCTGTTGTCCAACCGTATCGCTTCCGCATTTTATCGATAGATTTACCATCCGGGAATGCAACCCCGTTGAGCCATTTGGAGACGCTGCTTTGACTTACCCCAATTTCTTTGGCTAGCTCAAAGCCTTTTACGCCACTCCTAGCGAGTAGGGCGGTGAAGTTCTTCGAGAAAATCCTGTTAAATGTTTCCAGGTCAAAAACCTCAATTGTCACAGTCTCCACGAATATATTTCCTTTAAAGAATATTGTAAGCACCTAATAGTATTATTATTCTTCATATTATATTGAAGATTACTAATAATTTAATTACACATTGACGTGTGAATGGCATGGCTAACGAACGGTGTCTTTGGCGAGAGACGTTCGCAGCAAATCAGAATCACTGAATATTTTAGTCTGTGGGTGGGGGCGGTGGTGCGTGGGGTGCTGCCGCTCCTTTTTTATGTCGCTTTCCGCTTCACATAAACGTCGAAGCCCATTTGCTCAGCAAGGGCCAGAAGGATTGTTTCTGATGAAATCTGGCGGGGAGTATAAAATAGAGCTTCGTCTTCGATTTCGAGAACTTTGCAAAGCTTTGCAATTACGGTGTCACTTGGCCATTGGCGCATTGCTTCGATTGAGTTCACGCTATTCAGCGAAATGTCCGCAAGTTCAGCCAGATGGCCTTGCGTTAGGCCGCGCTCGGTTCGGTACTTTCTTAGGTTGTTTCTCAGTAGCACGCGCAATTTACTCATTCCTGTATTGTGGGCGGGTATCGTCTATTATAGAACGTACTATAAATACGCAACACATATTGATTTGATGTATTTAAGGATGTATCAATTACGGCTTAACAGTGTAGTGCATGGTCAGAATACGTAATAACCCTACAATTGAAGGTTTGAAGATGGACTCCGAACAAATTCCCAACGTCCCAGAAATCAGACAGGACATGCCTCTATCCGAAATGATCGATGTTCTAGTCGCATCGGACGACGGGAGATTGGAGCTCTCAACCGAGGGACATCAAATTCTTGGCAACCTCATTCGCGGAAAAGTTGATAGTTGCGTCGAGTTTCATAGTCAGATTGAAAAGGAGATCGAGCGACACGAGCGTTTTGCATCAATGCATAAAGATCAATCGGCATCACTCAAAAAGAAGCTCAGTCGATTCGAGGAGTATGTCCAATTCTTGATGACTGCTGGCCAGTTCGAAAAGCTTCCAGGTCAAGAGTTTCAAATCAGCTTATCCAACCCTCCTGGAAGCCTCGTAGTAAACGGTAACGCGCCAACCGAGGATGACCACAAGAATATGCCTGATTTCGTGCGACAAACCATCAAGTACGAATGGAACAAAGCGGAAATCAAGAAGGCACTAGCAAGCGGGAATTATCCTCTCAGCAACACAGAAATTGTTAAAACCAGAAAACTAAAATTCGATATAAAGAAAGGCCGCTAAATGAATCTTCCAGTACAACTAGCACCAATGTCACGCGATCAAGTCGATTTGATAAAAAGGACTGTGGCGAGAGGCGCTACTGATGACGAGTTGCGTTTATTTTTATATCAGTGCGAACGCGCTGGGCTTGATCCACTCACAAAGCAAATTTATGCGGTGAAAAGGTGGGATAAATCGCAGGGCCGCGAAATGATGTCTATTCAAACTTCGATCGATGGGTTTCGGTTGATTGCACAAAGGACCGGAAAATATAGCGGACAGCTTGGGCCGTTTTGGTGCGGTGACGATGGGCAGTGGGTCGATGTGTGGCTTAATTCTAAATCTCCTTCTGCCGCTAAAGTCGGCGTATGGCACAAAGAATTCAAGGAGCCACTGTGGGCAGTCGCGCGTTTTGATAGCTATAAACAGACTACAAAAGACGGTTCGCTCAATAAATTTTGGGCGCAGTTTGGAGAGGTTATGCTGGCAAAGTGCGCTGAATCTTTGGCACTTCGCAAAGCATTCCCACAAGAAATGTCAGGGCTTCATTCGACCGAGGAGATGATGCAAGCCGATTCGGAGATGGGGCAAGAAGTTCGAAAAGCCGAACAAGTTCAGCAAGATAGGCCAATACACGAAAACGCTCATGTCACTAGTCCAGATCCCATTCAGGAAGCTCCAAAGGCACTTACGCAAAGTCACGATGTCGGTTCTTTGGGAGACTTCGAGGCATCATCAAATTTAGGGAAAATAAAAAAGGGCCAAAAGCTCGGGGACACTTCAAAAATAGACCTTTCAGAGTGTTTAAAATATTGGCAAGGCAAAGAGACTAAGGGCGGTTTAAAGCTCTACCTCGAAAAAGCGGGCGAGTATTTATC
>Ga0163151_10002606_pt1 | contig 27489 bp, 31 predicted proteins | sample OliLakLV19MP5IB2_FD_145596 | JGI IMG/M metagenome (GOLD analysis project Ga0163151, IMG submission 145596) | Freshwater microbial mat bacterial communities from Lake Vanda, McMurdo Dry Valleys, Antarctica - Oligotrophic Lake LV.19.MP5.IB-2 | ecosystem: Environmental > Aquatic > Freshwater >...
GAAGAAGATTCCCGAAGCCTGCAAGCAGATTGGCGTGACGGAGCAGACATACTACCGTTGGAAGAAAGAATATGGGGGTCTGCGCATCGATCAGGCGAAGCGGCTGAAGGAGCTTGAGAAAGAGAACTTTATCTTGTTAATTAGCCTCATCAAATCATTGATTGGATCTAAACCGGGAATTGGATTATGGTTAGCGCGCGCTCGTATGGCGAGGATTTCTTTCAGCTCGCCGAATGCGTCACTCAGAAATACCTGCAAATCTTCTGCTGCATAGAAAGGAATGTTGTGGCTGGCAAAGGCGATTTGATAGGGAATAATCTGGCCTCGCTTCCGTCCAATAATCGCGACCTTGCCTGCATTAACCTTCTTTAGCATCGCTTTCACTTCTTTGACCACATAGTCGATGCTTTTATTGATCGAAGCCATTTGCAATATGTCGATTTTCGCGTCTACGTGCGAGCTAGACCGAATTTCCTTGTCAACGCGTCGCTTGTTGTGTTTGATGAGCTTTTGCGATAGCTCAACGATATTGCGAGGTGAACGATAGTTACAACTTAGGACGTGTGTCTCATAACCCTTGTTAATTTGTTCCTCCGGATGGAGGATAAACTCAGGACTCGCACCGCGCCATTCATAGATGGCCTGGTCGTCGTCGCCTATGATCGTCTGTCTTGCCTCAGACGGAACTGGAGTATTCCTTCGCGGCCGTTAGTATAGCATCCGCAGGAGACCGGAACCCATCTCTCAACGAAATGAATTTGATGCTTATTTCAATATCATCAGCCCTTCGTCAGAGAGTTCTCGGCGAAACGCGATACGACGCTCCAAATTGATCCGCAGTACTGCAATCGTCGCTTTGCCGATGGGAGTTAACCCTTGCAGCTCTGCCTCGCGCCACTGAAAGTGCTCGCTCCATTGATGCTGTCGAGGGTGAAAGAGTTGGACGACGATTCCCGTGTCAGGATCGATACCAGCGATGTTTGGGCCCTTGTAGATGTTGCAGTCATAACACGACCAAGCAAGATTATCTGGTTCCGTAAGACCTCCATGTTTTTCGGCGATGATGTGATCTGTTTGGAAGGGAAGCTGATCATAAGCTTCGGGAACCAAACAGTATTCACATATTTTGTTGGCGCGCTCTCTCACTAAGCTACGAAGATTGCTATCCATTGGCCAGTGAACGTCGAGCCTTGGATTGCAGCAAGTTGATGAGATTGCCTACCCGAGAGTAATGTTCCAACTCCTCGATCTCTTGCTGATTGGCCTCACCACGGCGATTTTTCTCGGCCAATTCGTTCATATGCTCGATATCGCTTGGCGGAAAAGTCAACTCCAGTAAAGCTTTCGCTGCGGAAGCGGATAAATTGCCCGTCGTGGGAGCAATCACCCGGGTCAAAATAGCAGATTCGGCGTACATGACTTGTGTGTTTTCCATGACAAAATTATAGCACAAACAACTTCGCGGGACCAAATTCATCTAAATGCAGGTATCAAGTGCCGTCGTTTTTGGTGAAAGTAGTCAATATATTTCGCGGGTCGAAGGCATTGTCTATCTCAATTAATCAGCCCCAACACCGCACGAACATCTTCCGCGCTTTCAGGTCGCACGGCGCGCCCCACCTCCACGCCATCTTTCAGTGCGATCACGGTGGGCCACAGCTTCACGCGAAACGAGCGGCCCAAGGCACGGCCGGGGCCGTCTTCGACTTTGATATGCTCGACGGCGGGATAATCGGCGAGCGCCGCTGCAATGTGCGGAGCAGCGCCTTGGCAATAGCCGCACCAGTCGGTGCCGAATTCGAGCAGCACGGCACCCTCATGCGTATCGATCTCTTCTCGCGTGGGACCAGGAATCAAGTATTCGCTGCTCATTAGCAAATCCTCTACGTGCGTGCTGTTTGACGAGGGCGGCGATTGTTGCCGTTGCCGTTGTTCTGCGATTGGGGAGCCGCGCGTTCCATCAGGCGGTTGCCTTCGCCCAAAAGTTGGTCGATTCGCGCGTTGAGCTCGGGGTTCGGTTCAATCCCCGACGATCCACATTCGAGCCACACTTGGCCGCCGGCGGCGAGATCAAGCCGCAGCTTCAAGCGCTTTTTGCCCGGATAGCCCCGGACAATTTCTTGAAGTTGCACTAGGCCTTGCTCGCCATGCTGATCTTCACGCACGCGGATCACCATGCCACTCGAAAATTGCTTGGACAAATCATCGAGCGTGATCAGCTTGTCAACAAGGACATTGGTTTCCTCGCTGCCAGGACGGCGATCCACCTTGCCGATGATGGCCACGATCTTGTCCGGCTCGACCATGGGACTGAACTCGGCAAACTGCTCGGGCCACATAATACAGCGCACCATGCCGTCGAGGTCTTCCAAATCCCACATCGCGTACTTGGTATGCACGCTGCCGGGGCGAGGATTCTTGGTGTGTGAAAATTTGATTGCCGCCAGCATCCCCCCCAACACCACTTCGTCGCGGTGGTTCATCTTCGCCAGCGACGCGGAGCTTGTGCAATAAGTTCGCAGCGTTTGCTCGTGCTCCCCGAGCGGGTGGCTCGACAGGTAAAACCCGAGCACTTCCTTTTCACGGGCGAGTTGATCCTTTTCATCCCACGGCGGCATGTTGGGGAGATCGACCGGCGCGACAGCGACTTCTTCCTCCTCGTCGTCGCCGAACAAACCTTTCTGGCCACTGCGACGATCAGCCGCGGCGGCGGCACCCGATTGCAACGCTCGATCGAGCATCAACATCAGTTGCGCCCGATGACCGCCAAGCCCGTCGCACGCCCCGGCCTTGATGAGCGCTTCGATGGTCGCTCGATTGCATAGCTGGGGGTCGACACGCTCACAAAAATCAAACAGGTTCTTGAAGAGGCTGTTTTTCCTCCGCTCGGCGGCAATCGCTTCCGCGGCGCCGGTGCCACACGCTTTGATCGCACTCAGCCCGAACAGAATTTTGCCCTCGGCGACCGTAAAATCAGGATCGCAACTGTTCACACTCGGCGGTACGACTTCGATCCCCATCCGCTGGCAATCTTCCAGATGCTCGACGAGCGAATCCTTGCTCTTGAAATTGCGGCCCGGAATATCGCACGACAACAAAGCGGCCATAAACTCGACTGCATAATGAGCCTTGAGATACGCCGTCATGTACGCGATCAACGCATAAGCGGTCGAGTGGCTTTTATTAAATCCGTAGCCCGCGAATTTCTCGATCATGCCGAACAATTCGGCGGCCTTTTTCTTGTCGAGGCCCTGGTTGTGCGAGCCTTCGAGAAATTCCTCGCGATACTTGGCGATCATCGGCAGCTTTTTCTTGCTGATCGCCTTGATGCAGGTGTACGCATTGGAAAGTTGGATGCCCCCCAATCGGTTAAGAATCCGCATCACCTGCTCTTGATAGACCATCACGCCATGCGTTTCGGCGAGTATGTCTTTCATCACGGGATGCGGATACTCGGCGGCCTGGCGGCCATGCTTGACCGCGATGTAATCGTCGACCATGCCCCCTTCGAGCGGACCGGGGCGATAAAGGGCGTTCGTGGCAATGATGTCGTGAAAATGATCGGGCTTCATCCGCTGCAAAAGGTCGCGAATGCCGCCGCTTTCCAATTGGAAGATGCCCTTGGTTTCGCCACGGCAGAGCAGCGCAAACGTCGCCTTGTCGTCCATCGGAAACTTGTAGGGATCGATCCGCTGGCCTCGCGACTCTTCCACCAGTTCAATCGTGCGGGCGAGAATCGTCAAGTTGCGCAAACCGAGAAAATCCATTTTCAACAGGCCCGCGCGTTCAACATCTCCCATCGCCCACTGGGTGATGACTTCGCTCTTACCTTTCACATGCTGCAAGGGGACGTACTCTTCCACGGGCTTCTCGGCGATGACCACCGCGGCGGCATGAGTTCCCACATTGCGTGCGAGGCCCTCGATCTTCCGCGCGAGGTCGATCAACTGCCGAATTTCATGATCGTTTTCACAAGCCTTGCGAAGTTCGTCGCTCTGTTCCAAGGCCGATTCAATCGTGATCCCCAATTGGTCGGGGACCATGGCGACAACTTGATCGACGCGGAAGATCGGCATCCCCAGCGTGCGACCGACGTCACGGATGGCGGCCCGCGCGGCGAGCGTACCGAACGTGCCGATTTGCGCGACATTGGCCTCGCCGTATTTGTCTTTCACATACTGAATGACTTCGCTGCGGCGGTCCTTGCAGAAGTCGATGTCGATATCGGGGGCTTCCAGGCGATTCTCGTCGAGGAAACGCTCGAACAGCAAATCGTATTGCAGCGGACAGACGTGGCTCATCTTGAGCGCGTAGCACACGAGCGATCCCACGCCCGAACCGCGGGCCGTGCATGGAATGCCTTCTTGATGTGCGAACCGCACGAAGTCCCACACGATCAAAAAGTAGTCGCAGAAACCGAGCTTGATGATGACATTCAATTCGCGCTCGAGTCGGTCGTAAACTTCCTGCGACAGATCATCGCCGTTCCAGCGCTCGGCGGCACCGGCATAACGCTCCTTAAGCCCGGCGAGGCACAATTCGCGCAAGTATTCGTCCGACTTCTTTTCGTCGGGCAACTTAAAACTGGGGAAATGCCGTTTGCCGAGTTCCAGGTCGATATGCACCGAGTCGGCAATCTCCTGTGACCGCCACAAGGCTTCTTCGCTGCCGGGCAGGGCCGCGTACATTTGCTCGGGGCTGCGCAGGAAGAATTGGTCCCCCTCCATTTTCATGCGGTTCGTGTCGGTGCGAAACTTGCCCGTGTTGATGCAGAGCAAAACATCCTGCGCTTCGGCGTCTTCCTGATTTACATAATGGGCGTCGCTCGTGGCGACCACCGGAAGCCCCACGCGCTGCGCCACTTCCACGGCCGCCTCCATCGCCTGCCGCTGGATTTCGAGGCCATTATTTTGAATCTCGACAAAGTAGCGATTCCCAAACACCTGCTGAAACCATTGGGCGATTTCGATCCCCTGCGCGATCTGCTCCTCGGTGGCAGCGTTATTACCATTGAGGAGTGCCCGACTGAACTCGCCGGACACGCAGCCGCTCAGGCAGATAATCCCCTCGCTATGGTCGGCCAGCAGCTCCCGGTCAATCCGTGGCTTGTGATAAAACCCTTCCAGAAACGCGCGGCTCGCCATCTTGATGAGGTTCTGAAAACCGATGCGATTCTGCGCGAGCAACGTGAGATGGTAGGTCGCTTCCTTGCTGCTGTTGGCGCCCGACTTATCAAACCGACTCCCCGGGGCAACGTAGGCTTCGTAGCCGAGAACCGGGTTGATCTCGGCATCCTTACAAGCCTGATAAAACTGCAACGCGCCATACAGATTGCCATGGTCGGTGAGCGCGAGCGCATTCATCCCCAACTCTTTCGCGCGGTTGACCAACCCTTTGATCGGACTGGCCCCATCCAAAAGGCTGTAATGGCTATGGCAATGCAGATGAACAAATGGCCGAGACACGCGCGGGTTCCCTCCAGCAGGCTGAGCAAAAGAATCACAAACGGCTATTATAGCCGTTTGCTAGCACGCGATACAGGAGGGAGAAATTAGCGGAGATTTTAACGGCATCGTCGCCGTAATTTTGGCCGAAGGTCTTCTGCATCGTAGCCTAGGGCATCGCCCTAGGATTTGAAGCATAATTAGAACATTTGGCCAAAGGCCATATTCACCCTCGCCTTGCCATAAGGAAACAGATATGCCGCAATCTCTCACGAAACTCTATGCGCATTTAATCTTCAGTACGAAAAACCGAGTACCTGTTTTGGACATTGCGATTCGTCCACGAGTTCATGCTTATCTTGCCACACTTGTTCGAGAGATGGACTCACCTTGGGTCGTTGTTGGAGGAGTGGCGGACCATGTTCACATCCTATTCGACATGGGCAAAATGCGAGCCCCTGTGGAGTTTGTTGAAGTTGCCAAACGAGAATCATCGAAATTCATCAAAACGCTGGGCCCTCAATATCAAAACTTCTATTGGCAACGCGGCTACGGCATGTTTTCGGTAGGGCCAGCACATCGAGGTGAGGCCGAAACTTATCTTCTCAATCAAGAAGCGCATCACCAGAAGAAATCATTTCAGGAAGAATTCCGAGAGTTCCTTGCCCGATATGGCGTCGCATACGATGAGCAATACGTTTGGGATTGATGCAATGATGAGTTTGGCCTTCGGCCAAATCTGTTTCTTATTACAGATCCCTAGGGCGATGCCCTAGGCTACGATGATTATGGCCGTTGGCCAAAGAAAAGAACCACAGTTTGTGATACCTTCCGATTTCAATTTGAAAGCACTTCAACTTGGCCATTTGCCAAGTGATATTCTCTGACAATATCCACATTTTCACCACTCCCTCCGATTGCTCCGTCTTTGCCAAAACTTGTCAGAGTGAACTTGTCTCCCTCGTGAGAGTATTTTAGCGGATGGTCCCAGCCATCGGTCGTGCGATTCATGTAACCTCGCCTCATGGGCAAATCATCGAGCGACTTTGGAAGGCTTTGATTCTGCTGAAGATAATTTTCCATCCGAACCTCTGTCTCGGTCATCGCGGTATAAGTCATCTCTTTCGGAGAAATTCGAGTCGCCATCGAATAGGCAAGGACATTAATCACTACAAAAAGCACCGAAATGGCAATGACGAGAACGAGTCTATTACTAATCGCTTTTGGCACGACCACGTCTACTCCTCTCGCCCCGCGTCCCCAATCGCCTTGAGATACTCGGCGAGTTGCGATTGCAGATCGAGAAAGTCTTGCCACTGTTCGGCGGTGAGCGTGGCCTTGAGGTCTTTGTCGTCGATGGTGACCCCCCGCGCCATTTGCCGCGCGCGGAGGTGCAGATATTCGAGGAGCTCCGAAAGCTGCGCGGCTTGGCCCGCGGTCAGTGAGTTCGGCAGTTCCGGTGGCTCGGGGATGTGCAACGTGCTCTGTAACTCTTCCGACGAACCCAAACGAAGTTCAAAACTGAGCGACCCGGAGTTCTGTGGCGATGCCAACTCACTCGTGGCGAATTCTTCCTTGTTGCACAAGCCATCGTGGCGAAGCTCGTTGATGCGGCTGGCGATTTCTTCCCGTGTGCCAAAGAGCAGCACCGAGCGGCCCACGTTAATCACGTCGCCGTACCGCAAGATGCGCAGGTGCGTGTCTTCGCCGTTGACCCGCGTGCCGTTGGTGCTTTCCAGATCGGTAAGAACCAGCTTCTCTTGGTCGTATTGAATCTTGATGTGGAAGCGGCTGATCCGCTCGTCGTTGAGTTGGACCGAGTTGCCCTCTTCCCGGCCGATGGTGATGGGGGGGTCCAAGCTATCGAAGACTCGGCCACGGTCGGCACCGTCCAGAACTCGTAATGTCACGCTCACCGCTTACCGCCTGTCCTCTGCGAGGCATTGACTGCCCCGCCGCCGCTGAAGTGCCGCAATTAGCGGCGTTACCCCATCTTTCGCTTATAACACGCCAGATTTTGAGTAGCAAGTGAAATGCCAATCGCCGGGCCATCACGCCCTCCCATTTGTAAGTCTATGCCCTAAAATGCATGTTTACAAAAAATGCTACGGAAGAAGGCCGGTATGCGGATTGCTTATCTCGATTGTGCGAGCGGTATCAGCGGCGACATGATGCTCGGCTCATTGTTGGATTCCGGTGTCGATCTTGCGACAGTGCAGGCCGGTATTGATTCACTTGACTTGCCGAGTTGCCGACTGGCTGTGGCGGAAACCAAAAAATGCGGTTTTCGCGCGTTGCAACTCACGGTCGAACACGAGCCGGAACACAAGCATCGCCATCTGCACCACATCTACGCCATGATCGACGGCAGCACGCTGAGCGACAGGCAGAAAGCGCTTGCGAAAAAAATCTTCTTGAAACTTGCCGAGGCCGAGGCCAAGGTTCACGGCACGACGATCCAAAAGGTGCATTTCCACGAAGTGGGGGCCGTTGATTCGATTGCCGACATCGTGGGCTCGGCCATTGCCTGGGATTTACTCGGCGTGGAACGGATCGTCTGCTCGCCCATTCCCACGGGCACGGGGTTCGTGGAAATCGCCCATGGTCGGTGTGCGATTCCCGCGCCCGCAACCGGGGAACTCCTACGCGGCGTGCCGCTCGCCGCTTCAAGCGTTGATGGTGAACTAACCACGCCAACAGGTGCGGCGATTGTCGCGGCGCTCGTGGATGAATTTGGCCCCTTGCCGGCGATGAAGATTGAAACTATCGGCTACGGGGCGGGGCAGAAAGATTTTGACCATCCGAATCTGCTGCGGCTGTTGGTCGGCGAAACCGCAAGCGGGGGAAACAAGTTTTCTAGCGATTCGATCACGCTGTTGGAAACGAATCTCGACGACACGACTGGCGAAGCGATTGGCCATTGTGCGAACCTGCTGTGGCAAGCGGGGGCGCTCGACGTGGCGACGACCGCGCTTGCCATGAAAAAGAATCGCCCCGGGGTGCTGCTGCAAGTGCAATGCCAAGCGAGCGATGCAGAAAAACTTGCCGAATTGATTTTCCGTGAGACGATGGCGCTCGGCCTGCGACGTTCAACGCTGGAGCGTTGGATTTTGCCACGGCGGGCGGTGACGGTGAAAACTGAGTTTGGCGACATCGCGGGAATCGTCGCCAAGCTTCCTGACGGCGGTGAGCGGTTTTCACCCGAGTACGATTCGTGCGCTCAAGTAGCTGAAAAAAATCAGGTGGCCTTCACGATTGTGGAATCAGCCGCCCGGGCGGCGTTTGGAAAGTAATCTCATGGTGCTAATGTTGGCCAATCTCGGTGCCACCTTCATGCTGCTCGCTGGCTGCGGGCTGTTGGTGTACATGCTGATGCGCAAGGCCCATTTGCAGCAAGTTCGCGAGCGCGGGACCACAATTGTGACTGAAATGGAACGCTTACCACGCCCGCAGAAAACTTGGCAGACCACCGATCAAGGCGTCGAGATGGCCGACCTAGCGCGTGACATCAATGGGCAGCTAACCACCAAAATGATCGTGCTCGAACAACTCATCGCCGACAGTCAGCGGCAGATCGAGCGAATGGAAGAGTTGCTGGAACGGATCGAAGCGGCAAAACAAAATCGGTAAGCAACTTACCCTACCACCGCAATTTCGCTTTCGCTAGAAAACACCAGTGGCACCATTTCGATCCTCAACTGCTCGACGTGGAAAAATTGCAATTCCGCGCGCTTGCAGAGATGCTCAAAATCGGTCTCAAACAGAATCGGCTCCGTGGGTTGCAACACCCGCAGTGCTCTCCACAAAGCCAATTTGCCCATGATCCCCAGCGACAAGGTTTCGAGGGCCTCGAACGTGCCGAGTGAAGTGCCATCGTGGCCCAGCTTCCACAAACTTGCCTTTTGAGCGAGCCACGCCGCCCCTTCTTTCATATTGTTTTGCGGCTTGCCGATTTTGTCTGCTAACTGCTCCAAAATTTGGCGGTCTTGCTCAATCTCGTCTATCAGTTCCTCGGCCAGAGTGCAAAGTGCGGCGTTTTCGCGATCTTCACGCAATGACTCGAGAAGGTTCAACGCGAACCGCGAACCTGCCAAATGATCGTGGAGATAAATAAGTAACGAATTGCTCATAATACCGTTCGCTTGCGTGAGCCAAGAGTTATTTGGGCACCTTTCGCGACTTTGGTCCCACGTACATCTCGATCATGGCCACCAATTCATCCTGATCGGTGATCTGCCCGTAATTGGGAATTTGTAACATCCCCGCGATGGCACGGAGTTCATCGATAGACAATTCATCCAGATGCACGGGAATCACGACTTCCTCTTCCACGGCACTTTCAGCCTTCCACTCGACTGTGTCCGCGTTAGCAGCCTCGGCATCTTCGCGTGCCGCCTCGATCTCCACTTCGCGAAGGGCTTCCGCGGCATCGCAAATTTCTTCGCTCGTAATCGGTACCTCGTGGGACTGACCCTCGGGGCAGTTCGCACGGAGAGAACCCAGCGTTGGACTACCTGGCTTGGACATGTCGTTTCTCCTGGGATGGCGACGAGTTAAAGGGCTATTTTTCTCGAACAGATCTATTCACCGTGGGTTCGCGACTTAGCTCCTGCTTCAACAGCTTGAGATTCTTGCGATTCGCGCGCCACGCCATGTCGGCGAGATCACCAACGAACGGTACTATACCAACAATGAAATCGATGCCCACATTGCCCAGCATCCGCCAGAGCGTCCATTTCGACACGCCGAGTCGATTGGCCTCCCACATAAAGTAGACCGAAAGGGCCGTGGTAATGCCATCACCCGCCACGGGGATCAAACCAACAAGCGTGTCCCAGCCAAACCCAATCTTGGTGCCGGGGACTTTATACCGATCATCGAGAAAGGTAGTCAGCCATTCCAGGCGGCGGAGCACTTGGACGCGATCTAGCGGCTCTCGCTCCTCGGCAATAAAACCACCGAGCACAGGCCACGTGTCTTGTTGCGAGCCGCGTTGATTTGCAATCAACCAGTTCATTTTTGATCCTTGGGAACATTTTGGCAGTTGAAAACACCGACAAGAGTAACCGCAAATAGCGTTCCAGGGTTGGGAACCAGGCGAAAACGAGTTTAATCGCCGCGAAAAGAGAGAAGATTAGCTGGGGGTAGCCAAACTCATGGCGCAGCCGAAGGTCCGTTTGCAGGCTCATAAGGCTGGGGCGCTGGTTCCGCGAGCAAATCCTCGATCTGTCGCCGCGCGACGAGCTGGTTGCTGACACCCTCCCAGTCGAGCTCGCCGTACCACCAATGCCTCACGCGGCCTTGTTTGTCGATGATATAGACGCTTGGCCAGATGCCGTTGTACCAGGCTGTCCACATCTTTTTTTCTTTGTCGACCGCTACGGGAAACTTCAGTTGGTGCTGTTCCAGGGAAGCCCGCAGTAAATCGTTGTCGGCTTCACTTTGAGTTTCCGGCGTGTGGATGCCGATGAGTGCCACGTCCTGCCCTTGGAATGCGTCGTGCCATTCACGATACCACGGGTAATTGTTGATGCAATTGCTGCACCCGAAGGCAAAGAAATGCACAACCACGACCTTACCACGCAGCGCTTCCATCGTGAGCGGTTCGGAATTGACCCACTCTTCAATGCCGACGAATTCTGGTGCCCAGGCGGGGCTTTTGATGACTTTCGAGAAATCAAACTGTTCGCCCATCAGCTTGCCGTAGCTTTGTTGCTGCTTGGGATCGAGAATCGCCACAACTTTTTTGTGACGCTCGGCCTGCAATCCTTGTATCTCAGCTTGCAGTTTTTCCCCACCTGCCTGTTGGAGATCGTACAATTGATTACGAAAAGCCGTGGCGATTTCGCCCAACTTAGCTTGCTGCTCCTCGGTGAGTTTAATCGCCTCGCTAATGTCTTTCCGCAGCAGCGCATCGTAGCCCTGTGCTTGGAGCGTGAGGCCCTGGAGTCGCAATCGCTGTTGTTCAGTCAAAATCTCTTTCAGCGCGGCGCGAATTTCCTTGAGCGCGGGCTGAGCCGTCTCATCGGCACCCGAGGGACTCACGTCGCGGATGGCCAGCAACATGCGATTATGCTTTTGCAGTAGTTCATCGAGCGACTTGCGCTGCTCCAGAGTGCAAGCGATCGCCTCGCGCACCGACTCATCGCGGATGAGCAGGATCGTGGGATCGGTGAGCGGGGGTTGTTCGCCAAAAACCGTGGGAACTCCCACGGTGAGTGAACAGGCGGCGAACAATGCACGAAGGAGTTTCATGGTCGTGTCCCTGAAAATAGGCAAACCGGCGCTGCGAAATTCTTCGCGCGCCGGTTTGCATCCACAAATGGTTGCAGTGAGCAATTCTAGCAAAAACTTCGCCTCGTAAAGCCAACCCCCGCCAATCCGCCCAGCATCAGCAGCAGGGAACCCGGTTCCGGCACCGTCTCGAAGGAAACCCGCAAGACTGGAGTATTCGCGGACAAGAGCGAACTGTCGAAGATATATCCAGCCGCGGTCGTCAGTCCATTGAACGCCGAAAGATCGGCAAAGTTGAACGTGACGGGCAAATTCTCGTCTTCGCGTTGGGCGTTGACTCCACCCACCAAGAAAGCGGCGTTCGCTGGATTCTCGGTTTCAGAACCCGCATCCCAAATCCGGCTCGCGTCTTCGGTGATGCTGGTGAGTATCAAATCCCCATTGGTGTCAAAGACCTCGAAAGCCGTCGGATTGGCGTTACCCAGGAAGTGGTCGTTGCTGGGCACCACCATTGTTCCGAACGTGAAGAAACGGTTTGTCGGGTCAATGTCGAAAATCGCGGAACTGGTTTCGCCGGGAAGAATCGGAGGAATCGTCGGGCCCAGTATGCTACCCAGGTTAGCGTTTGGTTCAGCAGACTGAAACGCCGGGAACCAAGTGGACCCCGAGCCTCCCTCGGCAATCGTCACAATGGGTGCTTCGGCGATGCTTGGCTGTCCCAGCAGAAACGCGGGTTGGTTATTGTCAAAGGCGTCGAATAACCCCGTCCCGAACCCGAAGCGAAAAGGTGCGAGCGAGATGCTATTCGCGGGAGCAAGGTTCTCCACGGTCACGCGCAGCTTCACTGTTTGAGCGCTGGCTGTCGTGGTCAAGAATGGTAATGCTACTGTCGCAATTAAACTAAAAAATGTTCGCAATCGCATGATCTGTTCCTCTGAGGTGTGTGATGTTAGCCACTGCCGAACGACAGCGGCTGCTTCAGGGGATTAGACGCAGCAAGCGTTGATCCATTACAAGAATTTTTTGGTGATCAGTTCAAGAAAGCAGCTTTCACTCAGAAGTCGCCGCATCGGCCAGCAAGCGTTTGATCTTTTCGCGGCGCGTGGCGGAGAGTCGCGTTGTTTCCGCGAACAATTCCTGACGCAGTTGTGCAGGCATCAGCGCTGCCGCTTCATGGAGGATGGCAGCTTGCTTGGCAAAGCGCCGACAGGAGCGACAAAGAAACGTGTGAACTCTCAAAGCCCAGCGCTCCCGGCGCGAAAGCTCGCGATCCAGAGCCTCGGAAGCAAGTCGCGAGGCTTCGCGGCAAGTGATCCCCACTAGCGAAATGCCGGCGTGCTTGTTCATTAACGCATCCTTTTCAATGAGAGAACCATTTTGTGTCGAGGCATTGTCGGAGCAGGAGTCGCGCGCGATGCAGCCTCACGGCCAAGTTTTTGGGAGTGATGCCGATTTGACGGCTCACATCCTCCGCCGAAGCGTGGGCAACCTCACGCAACTGAAAAGCTTGGGCGAGATGCACCGGCAAGCCGCCGAAACAACCTTGAAACACCAGCCAAAACTCAGCATTCTCAGCCAGTTGTGCGGGAGTGGCACGCCAGCCCGCAAGGGCGGTCAACCACTTTCCTTTGGGATTGAACTGTTCTTGTTGGTCAATCAGCGAGCTATCGAGATATTCGGGCGACTTCCCAGCCGCTCGATAATGGTCCGCGATCTTGCGGCGCAGAATCGCTACCAGCCAAGTACTAAAGGAGGAATCACCGGCAAATTTCTGGCGATGCCTAAAGGCCGCCAAAAATGTTTCTTGCACCAAGTCCTCGGCCAATTCCGCGTCCGAGACACGGGAACAGGCAAAGCGCAACAACAGATCGCCGTAGCGATCCACCCATTCGGCAGGATTGCCTATTTGTTCGGAGGCAGAGGCTGACTTGATCGACATCAATTTGCATTTCCACTGAATTCGAGCCTGTGGTGGGGAGTGTGTTCAGTAACTCAGGCCCTGCGCGAAATTAGACGGAATCGGGGCTGGTCGATTACATGAAAAACCACTTATTTCAAAAATAGAGTGGTCTGCGGCGATAAATCGCGCAGCCCTCCATGATCAGCGGCGAACATAGCTCCCTCTCGAAGGCAGCCACGTCTGTTAAGCCTTGAAATCCGGCAATCTTAGAAATCAAGCGAACGTTCCACATCCTTGTCATCGCTGGGAACGATTTTCTCGGCCGGCTTCTCGTCGTTCGCACCAAGCTCCTGCTTTTCTCGCCAGGGTTGCTTTTTCTGGTAGCTGGCCAGTTCTTTGGCGAGTTGCTCGTCGTTCTCCGGGTCGTCCATGTCCACTGCCTTTTGCGACCATTCGATGGCCGTATCAAAATTGCCGGACTCGGCAAACGACGCGGCGAGCGTGCTCAAAATGTGCGGCAACTTGTACTCGGTAAGTTCACAGGCCTTGGTGGCGAGTTCCACCGCACGTTTGCCGTCACGCAAATCGGCTTGGGGGGACGTGGCCAGCACCCACGCGAGGTTGTTGAGAATCGCCGTGTCGTCGGGTTCCACTTTTAATGCTGCTTCAAAATCGGCAATCGCCTCGGCGTGCTTACCGATATTGAGATACGCATCGGCGCGACTCCGCAAGGCGAGAAAATTCTCGGGATCCAAGAGCAACACGTCGTCGTATTCCGAGATCGCCTCCTGAGGCTGCTTGTTAATCAGGAAATACATCGCCAGTTGCATCTTTAATTCGGGCTGATTCGGCACCGATTTGGTGAGTTGCTGCATCTCGGCAATCGCTTCGTCAAGCCGGTTGAGCTGAGCGAGAATCTCGCCACGCAACCGGTGAGCCGCCACGACCTGTTGCTTTTCCAGCACGGCATCCGCATCGGCAAGAGCTTCTTCAAATTTCTCGTCGTGCAGATACGCCTCGGCCCGATGCACCAAGGGCAGCACGTCACCGGGCTGCAACTCAATCACCTTGGTGAATTCTTCAATCGCCTTGCCGTATTCTTCTTTCTCACGATAAATCTCCCCCCGATTCTGATACGGCCCCGGTGCTTGCGGGGCCAACTTCGTCGCTGCATCGAAACTCTTAATTGCGTCATCGGGTTTATCTAGCTCACGGAAGACTTCTCCCTGCAAAATCAGCGCGTTCGCATCCTCTGGGCTTCGCTCAATCATCTTGCCGATATCGGCGAGCGCGTCTTCAAACTTGCCTTTGCTCCGCAAGAACATCGCGCGGATCAAGCTGAAATTGCTGTTGTCGGGAACCAACGCAATCGCCGCGTCGAAATCGGCCAGCGCTTTCACTTCATCGGTCTGCACTCGCGCGCGGAGCATTAACGCCTCGGCACGTTCCTCAGCCTCAACTTCTTCAGCAGACAAAAAATCGGTGAGCAGCCGTCGTGCCTCGTGGGGATCACCACCGGGCAGCGACATCAGTTTACCGAGCATGAAATTCGCATCGGGAGGTGGATTGTCATACGCCAGCACCCGCCGCAGGTCGGATACGATGAGCTTCAAGATTTGTTTGATGCGGTCGTCGCCGATGGAATTGGAGTTAACCACTTGCATCAACGTGCCGGCGCGCTCCATCAACGCGCCCGAGAGCATCTGCTCGGCCATCTCGGCGTCTTCGACTTCGAGTCCTTCGTCAAGAGCGAGTTGCAGCTTGTCGATCACCTGATTGAGATCGGGCAGCCCCTCGGCCGTCACGCGCATCCGCATCGCTTCGTCGAGATCATCTTGCCCACCGCTTTCGGCCCGGGACCAGGTAGCCCCGCAGCCGAGAATCGCCAACGAGAGAAATAAACTAACCACTCCCGACGAGCTTGTTCGCCGATCCATCATTGTCCTACCCTTACCATGCTTGCGTGTATGTGAAGAGACTTCCCTGCGGAGATTGAATCCGAACCCTATTATTACCGTTCACGGCCATTCTGGCCATTGAGAAGTCGCGAGAAGTCGACTCGTTAAAGTGCCTGTCGCAGAACGTGGTTCTGGGCTAGAATTCTTGTTTTTCTCGATCAGTCGGGCCAAACCAGAGAAAGTAGGGGCCATGGAAGCCGGAATTGTCGGCCTGCCGAATGTCGGCAAATCGACCTTGTTCAACGCACTCACCGCTGCGGGCATCGCTAGCGAGAATTACCCGTTCTGCACGATCGAGCCGAACGTCGGCGCCGTCGCGGTCCCCGACCCACGGCTCGCGCGGATCGAGAAGCATATCCCCACGCAAAAAATCATCCCCGCGATTTTGAAGTTGGTCGACATTGCCGGCATCGTGCGGGGTGCGTCGGAAGGAGAGGGCCTCGGAAATCAATTCCTATCCCACATTCGTGCCGTCGATGCCATTCTGCACGTCGTCCGTTGTTTTGAGGAACCCGACGTAATCCACGTCGAGGGAAGCGTTGATCCGATCCGTGATATTGAAACCATCGACACCGAACTGATGCTCGCCGATTTGCAGTCGGTCGAGTCGATGACGGAACGAGCCAATCGCTCCGCTCGCACGGGAGACAAGGAAGCGAAGCTGCGGCTCGAAGTCTTGGGCGAATGTCACAAGCTGCTTGCCGAGGGCCAGCCGGCGCGGGGACTGACTTACGACGATCCCACTCTGGTAAAAGCCTACAAGGAATTGCAACTCATGACGACCAAGCCCGTGCTGTACGTGGCCAACGTCGATGAAAGCGATCCGACCGGCACCGGTAAGCATGTGCAAGCCGTGCGTAATCGCGCTGCCACCGAAGGGGGCACGGTAGTACCTGTTTGCGCGCGGCTCGAAGCCGAACTGAGCGAACTCGACGAGGCCGAGCGTACTGAAATGCTCGAAAGCCTCGGCTTGGCGGAACCCGCGCTCGCCGCACTCGCCCGGGCCGCGTATCAACTCTTGGGACTGCAAAGTTTCTTCACGGCAGGGCCCAAGGAAATCCGTGCCTGGACGATCCCCGCCGGCGCGACCGCACCCCAAGCCGCAGGCGTGATCCACACCGACTTCGAGCGCGGGTTCATTCGCTGCGAAACCTATTCCGTCGACGACCTCGACCAATTCAAGAGTGAAAAAGCCATCCGCGACGCCGGCAAACTCCGCGTCGAAGGCAAGACCTACGTCATGCGCGACAGCGATGTTTGTCATTTCTTGTTTAATGTCTAGGGAGTCGCGAGTATTTGATAGCCGCCATAGCCGCGACGCAACGCGTCGCAAGGGAACCAACTATGATTCGCCATGTTGAAATTCTTCCGTTCCGTTTGTTACTTGCAATGTTCCTCGTTTGTTCATCGCACGCTTACTCTGCGGCACAATCAACGCAAAAGCTAACTCAACCGGCACTCCTAAAACCGGGCGACACGATCATGTTCGTAGCACCCGCTGGGGAATTGGGTCGGAAACGGATGATGATCGCCAAAAAGCGACTCGAAGAGCGCGGCTATAAGGTGAAGTACCGCGACGATTTGTTTGCCGCTGATGGCTATCTCGCTGGCAGCGATCAACGCCGAGCCGACGAATTGATGCAGGCGTTCCGCGATCCGGAGGTGGATGCGATCTTTCCCGGCACGGGGGGTTACGGCGTCACGCGGATGCTCGATTTGCTCGATTTTGAAGTGATCCGCCAGAATCCCAAACTCTTCATCGGCTTTAGCGACATCACGGCCCTCCATGCCGCGCTCAACCGGAAGGCGGGGCTGATTAGCTACCACAGTCCCAACCCTATGTGGGGCTTGGGCAGCGACGACAATTTCACACCGTTTACCGGCAAGTATTTTTTTCGTGCCGTCGAGGAAAGCCCCAAGAGTTCGCAAGACTATGTGATCGAATCTCAAAGCGAGGGCAAGCATAAGGTTCCCCAACCCTATGCGCTTGGCAAGGGAAAGGCACGCGGCCGACTCACCGGGGGCAATCTCACGCTGATCGCGGCCCTCGAAGGCACACACTACGCCATCGACACACGCGATGCGATTTTGCTCGTGGAAGACGTGGGCGAGGCACCCTACCGCATTGATCGGATGCTCCAGCAACTCAAAACGAACGGGAAATTAGCAACCTTGCGCGGGGTCGTCGTGGGCCAATTCACCGATACGGAGCCAAAACCCAGCGACTTCAGCGAGCTCATGCAAATAGGTCGGTTGTTTATCAACATCAACACGAAAGAATCCAAGCGACGCCTAGCCGATCCACGGTTTCGTGCCGAGGGTGTGCTGCGACAATACTTCGAGCCACTCGGGATTCCGGTGCTGATGAATTTCCCAATTGGCCACGCCACGATGAACTGCACCTTGCCTCTGGGAGGTGAAGTGGAGATCGATGCCGATAAGGGGACATTGACGGTGATCGGCAGGAGAGAAGACCGCTAAGCCGCAAGCGGCTTAAGTGAACAATTCCCGCACCACTTCACCGCCGTCGACGAGCTTGATTGGTCGACCGATGCGGCTCATGTTTTCTTGATCGGCGTCGATTCCCAGGCTGTGATAAATCGAGCGGAACAGATCGGTCACCGCCACGGGACGCTCGATCACTTCGGTTCCTGCGTCATTGGTTGCGCCGATGACTTGACCGCCACGCACCCCACCCCCGGCCACAACGGCGTTGAACGCGCGGGGATAATGGTCACGGCCCGCCCGGGGATTCACGCGCGGGGTGCGGCCGAATTCGCCCATCCAGACTACCAGCGTTTTGTCGAGCATGCCGCGTTGTTTGAGATCAGTGATCAGCATCGCCGTGGGTTGATCGACTTGAGTCGTCAGCTCACGCCCACGATTGAAACCGTCAAAATGCGTATCCCAACCGTTGGAAACCACTTCGACAAACGTCACCCCCTGTTCCACCAACCGCCGCGCCATGAGGCAGCCCGCGGCGAAATCGCTTTGGCCATAAGCTTCGCGAAGCTTGGCGGGTTCGCGCTCAACGTCGAACGCTTCCATGCGTGGGCTCATAATCATGTCCGACGCCTGCTCGACCAACTTGCGTTGATCGGCGACGATTTGTTCGCCCCCGGTCGAGGCAAAGTTGCCTTGCAGGGAGTTCAGCAATCGTAGCCGGCGTTCGTAGCGTTTGGTATCGGTGAGTGGAGTGGTATTCTCTGGGGGACGAGTGGCCGATTGCAGCACGAGGGGATCGTAATCGACGCCGAGGAAGCCACCGCCACCGGAACTTGGCAGCCGCCCACCGATGCGAACGTAACTGGGAAGCTGGTTAGCGGCGTCGCCAATTTGGTGGGCCACGTTCGAGCCAAGCGTGGGGAAGTTCACACCCCCCATCGGCAAATAACCGTGATGCAACAGGTACGTCGCTCGCAAGTGGTTCCCCTCTTTGCTGGTCATCGAACGAATCACCGCCAGGGAGTCCATCACCTTCGCGCAGTGCGGCATATTTTCGGCAATCTGAATTCCAGGGATGTTCGTGGGAATCGCCTTCGTCTCGCCACCGTTGGCGTGGCTCGGCTTGGGGCTAAAGGTTTCAAACTGCGAAGGCCCGCCGCTCATCCAGAGCAAGATGCAAGCCATCCCCCGCGAGCGCATTTGCTCGGAGGACGCCGCGATGGCGTCGGTCCAACTCATCGTGCCAGCGGCGAGGCCCGCAGCCGTTAGCTGCCGCAAAAAATCGCGGCGACGGATCACCCGTCCCTGACGCGTGGCAACATTCGTAATGTGGTGAATTTGATTCATGGTTATTGCATTACTTTTGTTAATCGCTAAGCCGCAAGCGGCTGTTAATTTCGATGCTGAAATTCCGCGGAGTTCACCAGCGACCAGGCCAAATCTTCAAACGCTTCGCGGCGGTTGCTGGCACCTTTTACATACTTGCGTATCGTGCCGATTTCCTTTTTCGTAGGCTCGCGGCACAGGCATCGCAGGAATAATTCGGTGGTAAGCTCGTCATCGTCCGGAGTCGTTGCCAGCAATTCCCCGAGTGTATTCAGCCGATTTTGCACAACCGCGCGATTCACGTCGCCGGAATTCATCAGCGCCAGAACTTGGGGAATCGATGAAGCGGCCTCTTCGCGTGCAATACTGGGATCATAGCCAAACACTTCACCGAACTTGCCGCGCGGCGAACCCCGACGCCCCCTCAAATATTGTTGACCATTCGGAGCTTGTTCCGCGGAGTCGAGCGCCGAGAGCAGTGCGTTATAAAGCTGATCGCTGCGGAGTCGTTGCGGTACGTTGGCCGTGAATGGTGTCTCTTCGAGTTCACGACGAGGGCGGGATTCCCGCTGATAGGCCTCGGTTTGGCAAATCGTGGCGATTAGCCACTTCATGTCGTAGCCACTCGCTTGAAACTGCTCGCCAAGGAGCTTGACGGCCGTGGGAGCCGTGGGCTCGCGGTCTGGTCCAATATCGTCGACCGACGGATAAAACCCTTCGCCCAAGAGTTCGGCCCACAGGCGATTCACGACCGCCGTGGCGAACCACTCGTTCTCCGTGAGCCATGCGGCAAGTTGCATCCGCCGCTGATCGTCGGTTGTGCCCCAGGGAACGGTACTGCTGGTGAGAAAAAATTTCGCTTCCATTTGCGTGCCGGGAGCTTGCGGATCTTCCAAGTCGGGCATCATGTGTTCGGCGGTGGGCTGTCGTTCCACGTTATTGCCGCGCGGCGCTCGACGAAAGCGATCTTGACCAACGACTTCAAAACTGCGCTTGGTGAGATCGCGCACGGGCCTGACGGTCACGCGCGGAAAAAACGCGGCCAGTTCATGAAACTGCTCGCGCTTCCAGCGGTCGTAGGGGTGATCGTGGCACTGGGCACACTGAATCTGCACGCCCAGAAAAATTCGCGACACCTCGGCGGCGATCTCCTCGGTTTGGCCGTCTTGAGCCATCATGATCGCCGTGCCACCCACTTCGCGAACGTCGCCGTGCGAGGTAATGAACTCGGTGGCTATTTCATTCCAGGAACGGTTTTCGTTGAGCCACTTCCCGAGATCAGCTTCCAGCGGATTGGCAACGAGTTGCGCCCGCTCATCAAGCGCTCGAAACAAAATCACATCCCGCCAATAGCGCGACCAATTCTGGCCGTAATGCGGATCGGCAAGCAACTTGGCAACGAGTGATTCACGCTTATTCGGTGCCGGGTCCAAAAGAAACGAGGTCAGCTCTTCGGGCGTGGGAATGTCTCCCACAATGTCGAGCCACACGCGTCGGGCAAAAGTAGCGTCGTTGGTCCGTGGCGCAAGTTTCGTGTTCTCATCAAATAGGTCCGCGGCGAGCGCTTGATCGACCTGTTGGGCAACGTCGGCAGTGGAGGGTTCTGTCGCGCCAGCGTTTGAAATCCAAGCGACACTCAAGAACAACAGAATTGTGAATCGTGATAAGCTCATGATGACCAATAGCCGCCAGCGCAAGCTGGTGGTCGGAAGGATCGCGCGGTCTCAGAACCCCACGGCTCGCGCCGGGGGCTAACTTGTATTTTTAACCCCATCATCGTGGTTGGGTATCGCCGGTCGCGAATTCGCCGCGAAATCAACGAAAAAAGCCAGCCCCGCAATGCGAGACTGGCTTCGTGATGTTCGATTTTCGCCAAAATTAACGCTTCGAGAATTGCGTTCCACGGCGAGCACCGTGCAAACCGTACTTCTTGCGTTCCTTCATGCGGGAATCACGCGAGAGGAAGTTCTTCTCGCGGAGCTTCGGCTCAAGGTCGCTGTCGTGCTTCATCAGCGCCCGAGCGATGCCCTGCATGCAGGCACCCGCTTGGCCGGTCGTGCCGCCGCCATGGACGCGAATCGAGATGTCGACCTTATCCAAGATTTCGCAGTGAGCGAGCGGAGCGACCACCGCGTTGCGATCTTGGGGCACGCGGAAGAACTCGTCCAACTCGCGGTCGTTGATGGTAATCTTGCCGGTGCCTGCCTTCACGCGAACCCGCGCGACCGAGGTCTTGCGTCGGCCAGTGCCCAGGGCTTCTTCCACAACTGCTGCCATAAAGGTTTCCTTGTAATCTCAAACAAAAATGATTGCGCTAAGCCTTAATCGCCAACTCGGTCGGTTCGGGCTGCTGGGCCGTGTGCGGATGCGTTGGCCCCGCGTAAACCTTGAGCTTGCTGAGCATCGCGCTGGCAAGCTTATTCTTCGGAAGCATGCGCCGTACCGCTTCTATGAGAATCAATTCCGGCTTGTCTTCCAGCCGTTTGCCAGCGGTCACGGTGCGTTGCCGCGTGTAACCGGTGTACCAAGCGTACTTTTTGTTTTCCCACTTATTACCGGTGAAAGTAATTTTCTCCGCGTTCACCACAACGACAAAATCGCCGGTGTCAACGTGTGGAGTGTAGGTGGGGCGATGCTTGCCCATCAAAATGACGGCAATCTCGCTCGCCAAGCGGCCGACGATCTTGTCGGTGGCATCGACCAGCAGCCACTTTTGCTCGACCTCGCCGGTCTTGGCCATGTATGTTTTTATCATTGCGTACTTTCACGAATCAATCGACACCCCGGCACACTCTCGGCACCGGTAGAGAATCAACCAATTTACCGGGGATTGGCCCAGCGGACAAGGGCGGGGCCTTCACTTACCAAGCTCTGTTTTCTCGCGGTTTTGCCACAATCGTCGTTGCCGGCGATGCCCCAGCCAAAGGGCCAAGGCCCACATCGCCAGAAATCCCCCCGTGGTGGCCGCCACGACCCAGAGCTTTCGGCGGTCATGCCCGGCCTGTTCCCCAGATGGTGCCCAATAGGCTCCCAAGGCCAGGAGTAAGCCCCAGAGTACCAGAGCGAGTATGATCGCCACCAAGGGCCAACGGCTGTTACGGACTTCCGAAGTTGGGTCGTTCATGGCAAGCTGCGCTGTTAGTTTAATGCGTCAGGGTTTATTGTATTGAGGCTTATTGTATTTGAGCACCCTCCGTTACTTCAACCGTTGCCGTTCCGACCTGACAACCGAGCACGTGGAGCCACACGCATGATTATCGGCGTCCCCAAAGAAGTAAAACTCGATGAATACCGTGTCGCCATGTTGCCCGTGGGGGTCGAAGAGCTCACCCGCCGGGGACATCAAGTTCTCATTGAGCAGGGGGCGGGACTCGGCTCGGGCTTGTCCGATCAGGATTATCTCGAGAATGGCTGCGAAATGGTGGCCACGCCGCAGGAAATCTTCGCCCGCGCCGACATGATTGTGAAAGTGAAAGAGCCGATGCCCGCCGAGTGGCCGCTCTTGCGCAAAGGGCAGATCGTTTTCACGTATTTCCACTTCGCCGCGGATCGCGTGCTCACCGAGTCGGTATTGGCATCTGGTTGCACAGCGGTAGCGTATGAAACCTTGGCCGACGACCAGGGTCGCCTACCGCTGCTGACGCCGATGAGCGAAGTGGCGGGTCGCATGAGCATTCAAGAGGGTGCCAAGTATTTGGAGCGACCGCAGATGGGTCGCGGAATTCTGCTCGGTGGCGTACCCGGCGTGGCCCCGGCGAATATCACGATTCTCGGTGGGGGCGTGGTGGGTGCCAACGCCGCAAAAATCGCGGCCGGTTTCAATGCCGATGTGAGCATTCTCGATATCAACATGGATCGGCTCCGCTATCTCGACGATATCATGCCCCCCAACGTCGATGTGCTGTTCAGCGACCGCCACACGATTCGCGAACAAATCGCCCGCGCCGATTTGGTGGTAGGGGCCGTGTTAATCCCCGGTGCCAAAGCGCCGCGCCTCATCGAAGAAGACGACCTCAAGCGGATGAAGCCCGGCAGCGTGATTATCGACGTCGCCATCGACCAGGGGGGCTGCATCGCCACCAGCCGACCAACATCCCACAGCCAGCCGACTTACATCGTGCATGACGTGCTGCACTACTGCGTCACCAACATGCCGGGAGCCGTGGGCAGGACCAGCACTTATGCGCTCTGTAACGTGACCTTGCCCTATGTGATTCAAATCGCTCAAAAAGGTATCGAAGCGGCAGCAGCCTCATCACGGCCAATTGCCAGGGCGGTCAACATGCACGCCGGCCAAGTGACCAATGGCCCCGTGGCGGAGACGTTTGGTTGGCCCTGTGCGGATTCCATGTTTCGGCAATAAGAGATTTACAGGAGGAAGCAGAGAGAGCAGAGTTTGTTTGAACCACGAAGGCACGAAGGACACCAAGTATTTGCTTTGTGTGCTTCGTGCCTTTGTGGTTACTTTAATTTTCGACTCTGCTTCCTCTGCTATCTCCTGTAAAATGAAATTCGCTTAAATCCGTCTTATTGCATGTGTCAGCTAAACGTCTCATGTCGCTATCACTCAAACCACTTCATTGGCAGGGCGACATCGATGGTCATTTGATCCTCTTGGATCAAACTCGTCTTCCCGGCGCGGTGGAATTTTTGGAATGTTTCGACGTCGATCAGGTGTGGATCGCGATTCAGGAACTCTCCGTCCGTGGGGCACCGGCGATTGGCATTGCCGCGGCGTTTGGCGTTTGCTTGGGGGCGCAGGCCGCACTTGATGCCGATCTCTCCGACATGCAGCGCCGCGTGAATCAGGTCTGCGACTATCTTGCCACGAGCCGCCCCACGGCAGTGAATCTGTTTTGGGCTCTCGAACGCATGAGAAATGTCGCAAAGCAAGCCACTTCGCAGAACTCCCGCGAACTCGCCACGGTAATGCTTGCCGAGGCGCGCGCGATCCATCAGGAAGATGCTGCCATGTGCGCGGTCATTGGCACTCATGGTGCCGATTTGCTTGCCGATCTGCCCCAAGGGGCGGGCATCCTCACGCATTGCAACACCGGAGCGCTCGCTACCGGCGGCGAAGGGACGGCACTCGCCGTGATTTTTGAACTCGCGCGGCGCGAAAAACGACCGCGAGTTTGGGTCGACGAAACCCGGCCGCTCTTGCAAGGCGCTCGGCTCACCACATTTGAGCTGATGGACCGCGAGATCGATTGCACGCTGATTTGCGACAACATGGCCGCCCATGTGATGCAAGCGGGAATGGTGCAAGCGGTGATCGTCGGGGCCGACCGCATTGCCGCCAACGGTGATACCGCCAACAAGATCGGCACCTACGGCGTGGCTGTGCTGGCGCGGGCCCACGGAATTCCATTTTACGTCGCCGCCCCCACGAGCACCTTCGACCCAGCGATTGCCTCGGGGAGCGAAATCCCCATCGAACAACGCGCTGGCCGCGAAATCGTGCAAGGCTTCGGCAAAGCGACCGCTCCCGATGGCGTCGCGGTTTACAATCCTGCCTTCGACGTGACTCCCGCCACCTTAATTTCGGGTATCATTACCGAGCAAGGTGTGGTGCTTGAACCGACCACGGAACGGATTACAAAATTGCTTACGTAGCATGGCCCCCTGGGCCGTGCAGGGAACAAGACATTCACGGGCCAGGGGCCCATGCTACGACTTGTTGGAAGGAATCTCCTCATGAGCGAAGCCAGAAAATCGCAGCTCTCGATTGGCGAGTATCTTATTCAGCGACTGCAAGATTACGGCGTCGCCGACGTGTTCGGCATCCCTGGCGACTATGTGCTGTCGTTCTACACGATGCTCGAAGAAAGCTCGCTCAACATCGTGGGCTGCACGCGCGAAGATTGCGCGGGGTTCGCGGCGGATGCTTACGCCCGCGTGCATGGCATGGGCGCGCTTTGCGTGACCTATTGCGTGGGTGGCCTAAGCGTCTGCAATTCCATCGCGGGGGCCTATGCCGAGAAATCGCCGGTGGTGATGATCACCGGCTCGCCCGGCTTGCGCGAGCGACGCAACAATCCGCTCTTGCATCACATGGTCCGCAACTTCCGCACGCAGTACGACGTGTTCGAGAAGCTGTGCATCGCGGGCACGGAACTCGACGACCCAATGACGGCGTTCCGCGAAATTGACCGCGTGCTTGCTGCCTGTCAGCGATTTAAGCGACCCGTTTACATCGAGATTCCTCGTGACATGGTGCATGTGCGGCCCAACGTGATGCCGCCGTTCCAGTCGCATCAACCCAAAAGCGACACCCGCGCGCTGGCTAAGGCGGTGGATGAAGCGGCACGACGGATCGAGCAAGCACGGCAACCGGTGCTATTGCTGGGCGTGGAAATCCATCGCTTCGGTCTGCAAGACTTGGTGCTGAAAATCGCCGAGCAGGCCAAGATTCCGATGGCGGCCACGATGCTCGGCAAAGGCGTGGTCGGCGAAACGCATCCGCTCTACATGGGACTCTATGAAGGGGCCTTGGGCCGCGAGGAAATTACCAGGTATGTCGAGTCGAGCGATTGCGTCGTGCTGTTGGGCACGTTCATGACCGACATCAATCTCGGTATCTTCACGGCGGAACTCGATATCGGCGATTGCATCTACGCCACCAGCGAACAACTTCGCATCCGCCACCACCATTATCATGACGTGCAATTTGCCGACTTCTTGAAAGAACTTTCATCTCGGCAACTGAAAGTGAAGCAGCCGTTGCCTCCAGCGCCCACGGATTGGAACAAGGCGGAATTTGTGCTCCAGCCCACAGCACCGATCAAAATCACGCGGCTCATGGATCGACTCGACGAACAATTGCAAGGCAACACCATCGTGGTGGCCGACATCGGCGATGCGCTGTTCGCCTCGACGGAACTGACCACTCGTGGTCGCACGGAGTTTTTAAGTCCCGCGTATTACACGTCGATGGGTTTCGCGGTCCCCGCGGCGCTGGGTGCCCAAGTCGCTCGGCCCGAGGCCCGCGTGATCGCCATCGTCGGCGACGGGGCATTCCAAATGACCGGCATGGAACTCTCGAACATCGTGCGGCGAGCGATGCCGGTGATCGTGATCGTCCTCAACAACGGCGGCTACGGCACGGAGCGGCTCTTGCACCCTGGCAACTACGAGTTCAACAACATCCACAATTGGGAGTACCATAAACTTCCCACGCTACTGGGCGGCGGCACGGGTTACGAAATCCGCACCGAAGGCGATTTCGACGAAGCGCTCAACGCCGCCTGGCAAGACACCTCGGGGCCAAGCATTCTCAACGTGCATCTTGATCCCAAAGATTGCAGCCACGCGCTCGCGCGGATGGCCGAACGGATGGCGAAGACGGTGGTGCAATAGGGGCGATACCGTCTTAAGTCCCCGAAGAAAAATGCACTCCGCTTACTTGAAGGACGTTGCTAGAATAACTGCATGTCCACGGATTCTCAACACATTCTGACGAGCTTCAGTTCACTGCCCGAACCCGAACAGCGGTTGGTCGCCGCGGAAATCTTGCGACGCGCGTCACAGTGGAACACTGAACCCTTAAACGATGACGACCTGGATCGCGCGGCTGATGAGATCTTTCTCGAGTTAGACCGTCGCGAGACCGTGGTGCAGTAACGGTGAGCCAGAAGCGTTAGCGCCTGGATTTTGTAACGCAGAGGGCACTTCTTTTCATCTAGCAATCTCCAGTAAGTTTTATTCCAATAGCGGCACCGGTCGACTTAATCCCATTGTGCTAGTTTTCACAGCAGGCCACAAAGATGCTTATTGAATGCTCGTATTGCCAATGCCGCGTCGACGGCGAAGTGTTGTGCGAAAACAGAGAGTATGACCCTCAAGAGGAACCTTATCCAACCAAAGTAATTTTGCTGAAATGCCCCAGTTGTCATCGAGCGCTGTTGGGAATCTCGGAACAAATCCAAGTCGGCCATAACGACTGGGAATGGGACAATTTAAACAGAGTGTGGCCAGAGCCAGAAAATTACTTGCATTTCAGTATTCCCAGCGAAGTGCGCTCATCTCTCGAGGAAGCGCGAACTTGCTATCGAGCTAGAGCGTTTTCGATGTTGCTGTAGCGTTGTTATTTGCGGTTTGCTACAAGCTTGATTTTTAGTTCTGATCAAGGAGGATCGAGCGATGGAGGCTTATTCCGAGGATTTTCGTCAACGTGTGGTAC
>Ga0163151_10002607_pt1 | contig 27485 bp, 31 predicted proteins | sample OliLakLV19MP5IB2_FD_145596 | JGI IMG/M metagenome (GOLD analysis project Ga0163151, IMG submission 145596) | Freshwater microbial mat bacterial communities from Lake Vanda, McMurdo Dry Valleys, Antarctica - Oligotrophic Lake LV.19.MP5.IB-2 | ecosystem: Environmental > Aquatic > Freshwater >...
CGCATGCTCGCGCCGTTCAACGCGGACGTTAGGCTTCACACAGGGCAGCCGCCATGCTTCATCCGAACCAGTTCCAAGTCAACGAAGCCTGGATCGCGTTTCAGTTGAACGATGCACCGATTCAAACCGGAGCCGATGGGGGCTTCAATTGCATTGCACTCATGGACGCGGCAAGTTGTTTCATTCTCACCTCAGCGCTTATTCCAACGAATGGGGTGGATCCTTCAAAACTCGAGTCCCGGCGCTTGCTGAAGAAGGCGCACGCACACAAGCACGAAATGCCAAAGACTCTCTTCATCCCGAGCGAGCAGACCGCGAACAACCTTGCGCTTGAAGCGGAACGCCAGAAAGTGACTGTATTGCGTGTTCCTGAGCATCAACTGCTGACTTTCATCGGGGACGCAAGGAAAGAATTCAAGGAACGCTTTGGCGGAGAGAGCGCACGGTGAAGCCTAACGACCTGTTTGAGACAGACGCGCCTGACACGCCTCGCTTGAACCGCCATCGTCGCCGGTGCGCGGCTCAACAGGAACGTTAGGCATCGCAACTACCCCGATCGGTTCTCAGCAAGCACTACTACCGGTACATCGCCTTCCAAGATCGACGTCATCCACAAACCCTGGACACTCTACTCATGGAAACCTACGAGACCCTGACCATAGACCGGCGCGAAAAGACTGTCGTCATCACCCTGAACCGGCCCGACGAGGCGAACGGGATAAACGGTCTTATGGCCAGAGAATTGGCAGTCGTCGCGCAGACGTGCGATGAAGACCCGTCGATCAAAGCAGTCGTTCTCACCGCGACCGGTCGCTTCTTCTGTGCCGGGGGTGATGTAAAGGCAATGGCCACGTTTGGCGACCATACCGCTTTGGAGGTCAAGCGCCTTGCCGACGAAGTGCACCGCGCAATCTCCACATTTTCGAGAATGAGGGCGCCCCTCATCGTTGCGGTAAATGGCATTGCCGCAGGTGGTGGGTTCAGCCTTGCGATGTCGGGCGACCTGGTTATTGCCAGCGAGTCCGCGAGTTTCACGATGTCGTATTCGAGCGTTGGACTGAGCCCAGACGGAAGTTCGTCGTATTTTCTTCCCAGGTTGATTGGCCTTCGCAAGACCCAGGAATTGATGTTCACGAACCGAAGGCTCGGAGCGCAGGAGGCTCTCGACTGGGGTCTGATCAACAAGATTTCGCCTCCGTCGTCGCTGCTGGACGAAGCAATGCGATTGGCGGACATCGTCGTTCGTGGCGCTCCGGACTCCAATGCGATTGTCAAGAAGCTACTGCTCGCGACATTCGGCAATGGCCTGGAAACTCAAATGGAGATCGAGGGACGCCATATCTCCGAATGCGCTGCCTCAATCAATGGGCGCGAGGGCATTCTGGCGTTCACGCAGAAGCGTCCACCGCAGTTTGAGTAGCATCTTCGGACAAGCCCGGCCTACAGCCGAACTGCCAGCGCGGCGATGTCCCGGCCATAGTTGAAGGTTGAGTAGGTGGTATCCGGCTGTACTCGTCTTCCCGGGATGGGAGGTTCCGCTCGCATCAGTTTGCGAAGAAGACTCAAAGGACACCTCCGAGGGAAATCCAGATTGCCAGACGACGAATGAAGGAGATGCAGAATGCTTAGTCACCGGACCCTCCGAGCGCGCGCACTTGCTCGGCCCGACGTTAAGGCTGAATTCGAACGGCTCAAGCCCGAATTCGCGTTTCTCGATCAGGTATTGGCTGCGAGAAATGAAGCCGGTCTTACTCAGGCAGAAATTGCTCGCCGTATCGGAACTACTCAATCTGCTGTTGCGCGGTTGGAATCGGGTTCGACAAGACACCTGCCTTCGCTTACCACTTTGCATAAGTACGCAGACGCTGTTGGTTTTTGTGCAAAGTACGCCAGAGGCGTATATTAGCGGCAATGTTCACCTTCATCGAATCATCCGCGTTCGAAGCGATTCGCTCCGTCTATCTGGACGACGATGAGTTTGCTGAGCTTCAGCAGTTCATGATGCGGGTCCCCGAGTCCGGTCAGCTCGTTTCCAGGTCCGGTGGTGTGCGCAAACTGCGGTGGAAGCGTCCGGGCATGGGAAAGCGCGGAGGGCTTCGGTTGATCTATTTTGTGCGGTACGAGCCGAACCAGTTTTGGATGCTGTCCATTTATGCCAAAGCGAAGTTGGACAATGTCCCTGGACATATTCTGAAAAAGTTGTTGGAGGCATTCCAAAATGGGTAAAAAGCTGACTGGGAAAGCGTTGGAAAAGTTCGAGGCCGAGCGCGATGTGTGGAAGGAAGTCTTGGAAGGAGTCAAAGAAATCAAGGCGGGCGGCGGAAAACGCACGAAGGTTCGGCCTACGTCGCCGGTCGTAGACCTGAGGCTCAAAAGCGGGCTATCGCAAGTGCAGTTTGCGGCCGCGCTAGGTGTTTCAAAACGCACCCTGGAGCAATGGGAGCAAGGGCGTCGCGAGCCATCCGGTGCGGCGAAGCAGCTGTTGAAAATCGCGGAACGCCATCCTGAAGTTCTGATTGAGGTTGCCGCGTGATCGACAAGGGCGGTCACGGGAATCAGTGGCCGAACCACCGGTTGCAGGCGACACGCATGAAGCCGCGCGCGCCTGAACCGGGACGTTGGGCCCCTCGGGTCGGATTGCGCGACAATTGACAGAATCCCTTTGCGAGGTACGTCATGGAACTAACCGCCGTTCTCACTCCAGCTGAAGAGGGTGGTTATATCGCCCTGAATCCCGAGACTGGCACCACTACACAAGGTGAGACAGTCGAAGAGGCTGTGGCAAATCTTAAAGAGGCAACCGCTCTCTATTTATCGGAATTCCCGATATCAGCGGCAGGCCATCCGGTAGTCACCATGTTCACCCTACCGGCGCATGCCTAGGCTGCCACGCACCTCAGGCGAGGCAATCGTAAAAGCCCATGAGCGTCTTGGTTTCGTAAAACTCCGACAAACCGGTAGCCACGTCATCATGCGGCGCGGACCGAAGGGCTGTGTGGTACCGATGCATAGCGAAGTCAAGGTTGGAACTCTCGCAGGTGTTAGGTGTTTTGCGTCAAGCCGATGTTTCCCCCGAGGAACTCATTGGCGCATTGTGAAGTCGATCCCCAACCAAAGGTGGAACGGACGGGCCGCAACGTTCCGCGTGTTCGCCGGAACCGTTGTCCTGGCCCGCCGTTTACCAAGACGTTATATGCCATGAAGGGAGCGGCGGTGTGAATTTTGGCTATCGCATCTTTGTCGTCGAAGATGACTCCGGCTGTCACAGAAGTCCTTCAACGAGTTCTACTTCCGGGAGAATGCGTCATTGCTCCAGTACGCTGGACGCATGATAGTCATTGTCATCACCATCTACGAACTCAAGAATCGCAAGCCAAAGCGAGTGATTCGGATCGACACACAGCGCGTCAAAGTGAATTCGGATGGCTCCATTGACAAGGAGCACCTAACCGAAGGGCTGATTCTGGCCGCCAACCGCATCTTCGTCGGTTATGAACCGCGCCCAGCTACGGTGCGGAATTCAAACGTTGTAGACGGCAAAGCGCGTTTCGACGAACGCAGGTGGAAGCTGGCCCGCCTTTCACCAAAACGTTCGGCAACAAAAAGGGTGATGAAGCAGTTATTTCAATGCCTCGATACCAGCGCCAAAATTGATATGGAATGCTGCTCCATCCATCACGAGGGCGGGTACGGACTTGACACCGGCAGACTCCGCTTCTTTCAGACGCGATTTGTCGTTGCCGAGATGGACGATCTCAACATCGTATTTCACAGGGTCAAGTGCATGGGCGACGTTCTGTTCGGCGGCAACGCATACCGGGCAGCCAGCGTGATAGAAAATGGCTTTGGTTTTCATAACTGTTCTCCTAGGTTCGTTAGGTGCCACATGGCACACGTACATAGTAGGAACAACGCCAGACTGCGTATAGAAGGCACTTCGCGGTGCCTCGGTAACCTTTTGGTGTAATTTGTTGAAAATAGAGGAAATAAAAATGTCACCGTCAGCGAAGTCAGCCTATTCGCAACTCGAAGATGTGATCGGTTGCAAGTGGTCTGTCTCGGTTCTGCGAGCGGTCGGCGAGGGCGTCTCGCGTCCTGGTGCATTGGAGCGTCACGTACAAGGGATTTCAACCAAAGTACTGTCTGAGCGGCTACGCAAACTGACCACTTATGGTTTGCTAGCCAAGCATGTTTATGCAGAAGTGCCACCCAGGACAGAGTATTCGCTGACCCAGAATGGTCAGAAGCTGGCCAGCATTATTGATCAGATAAATCTCTTGGATGACGAAATCAAGAGCGTCGAACAAGGCGCTCCAGCGGACGCCAAAAAGCGGCGCCGCTGAGCTCTACGTCATGCGACACCAATAGCACCGGAGTAGACTACCTTTACGATTCTCTCCAGAAGAGGCGCTATGAACCAAAAATTAACCATGGTTTACTGGAAAGGTGAGCAGTTCTGGCTTGGGAAAGTACTTGAACACCCTGAAATCATGACTCAAGGTGAGACCCTCGAAGAGCTAGAAGAAAACCTCAAGGACGCCTTTCGCCTGATGGCGTTTGATGATGTACCTTTGGACTACAGAACCAAAGAAATTGCTTTGTGAAGCGTAGCGAACTGGTCCGCCAGATTGAGCAGAAAGGCTGTGTTCTTCTGCGGCACGGTGGGCGCCACGACATTTATCACAATCCAGCTACTGGGCAGAAGCAACCGGTTCCGCGCCACAACGAGATAGACAACGTTTTGGCGAAGCACATCAAGAAGTACCTTGGTCTGCCTGTGTAATCAAAACGTGTCGCATAACAAGCCATCGGAACGGACGCCTGTCGGCGCCGTTCAATGGCGACGTTAGACATCGAAGAGCAACCGTGCCAGAGCAAACCCTGTACGCGCCACGAAATTACCCAACGGAACGAAGGCAAGTCCGTGCCTAGACAATTCAGTCAAGGGTGACGTGGCAACAGCCACGCAGTATCGGTAAACGACATTTCCATTAAATCATCCTGCAAAGTCATTACCTGCAGCGCCTCTCCGGGTAGTTCTTGTATCGGTATCGGTACATTTGCCGCTGAAAATCAGGGCCGCACGGCAGGCGTCTCCACCTGCATGCCCCGCGCGCGCCACATGAGGTAGTACTCGAGGTCGACGAGCTCCTGCGAGCCGTACTCGTACGGCTCGGCGCGAAGCCCGCTCATGCAGTTGCGCAGGCGCCGCTGCAGCGAGCCTACGCTCTGCCATTCGAGCCGGTAGATCGGGTAGCCGGTCGGATGCGCCTGCGGGATCGGGTTGCCCGCGAGATGCCTTCCGGCGTGCTGGTCATGGCATTGCGCGCAGGAAAGGTCGATCTGCCCGATCTTGCGGTGATACGTCGCGCGCCCCGCATCGAGGTGTGGGCGTGTCTTTTGATCGGGCGCAACGGCGATCGGCAGGCCGCGCGACTGGCGCGCCACGTACGTGGTCAGCGCGAGCAGCTCGCGACTCTCATAGGCAAGCGGTTTGGCCTGCTGGCGCTCGATGCGGCAGGCGTTGATGCGCTGCTCGAGGTTGATGACGCGCCCGCTTTTCGCGTCGTGCGCGGGATAGCGCGCTGCCACGCCCTTCATGCTCACGGCAGCGTCGCCGTGACATTCGGAGCAGGCGCGATTCGCCGCGCCCGTTTTTCTCTTCCAGGCCGATTCGCCTTCGAGTACCCAGAAGGTCGCGGGGTTGGACGTGTCGTCGTCCTGCATCGCGCGCGTTTCGCGCTTCATCTGCTCGTAGCCCGAGCGGCGCTCTGCCAGTGGAGTATCGGTGGCGGGCGGTTGCGCCCAGGCGTGCGTGGAGGCGACGAGCAGCCACGCCGCGATTCGGAACGCACGCACTCAGGTGACGGTGATGTGGGCCGAGCTCGAGACGGAGAAGCCGTTGTCGCCCTTCCAGTGGAACGCGATCATGCCGGTCTCGGTGGCCACCGTGTAGAACGAGATGTACGGGTTCGCGGAGATGGCCGGGCGCAGCTCGGCGCTGAAGATCTCGACGCCGTTGTAGGTGCAGGAAAAGGTGCGGACGATATCGCGCGGGATCGGTACGCCGCGCTCGGTGCGCCGGTAGCCGGTTTCCATGTTGTGCGAGACCAGCGTCCTGATCTCGATGATCTCGCCTTTCTTCGCGGTCTTCGGCACGGTGACCAGCGCGTTCGACATGCTCAGATCTCCTCCAGGCAGGAGGCGATGGTGACCACCGTGGGCGCCGAGCCGAACCAGTAGGTGCCGTCGCTCATCTCGGCGACCGCGACCAGCGTCTGCGTGTCCGCAAGCCTCACGCGCGTGGCGACGCTCGCGCGCCCGGCGCGCGGGCCGAGCCTGAACCCCATGATGATCGGCTCGGGATTGCGCTCGCTGAAGATGCGGATCGAGCGCACGTGGTCGGCTTCGGTCATCGGGCTCTCGACCGTGACCGAGATCGCCACCGTGTTGCCGTTATCCACGAGCGGGGGGACTTCGAGGTTCACCTTGCCCTTGGCCAGCGGCCTGGAGCCGGTGAAGTGGTTGATCGCAACGCGCATGTCCTGCTCGGTGCCGCGCAGGTCCTTGGTGGCCTGCGCGCGCACGCCCGCAGGCAGGGTGGCCGCGGCCGCGAGCACGGCGGCGGCCGAGAGGAACTCGCGGCGGCTGCGCCTTTTACTCATCGAGCGTCTTGAGGTAGGCCACCACGTCCTCGATCTGTTCTGCGTTCAGCAACGGTTTTCCCCGGAATGCGGGTGCGACCCGCGCGTGACCTTCGCTCCGGTAGTAAGAGGGCATGATCGTCGAAGGGTTCAGTTTGCGCGAGTCCACGATCCTCTGGCGAAGCTGCCCCTCGGTCCAGCGCCTGCCCGCGCCCTTGAGGTCCGGGGCGAGGTCGCCCTGGAAGCGCTCTTCGGGTATCGGGCCGCTGTGGCAGAGGAGGCACAGGCCGACCTGCCGGTTGGCAACGATGGCGCGTCCGCGAGCGGCATCGCCTTTGGCGCCTGTGAGTGAATCGCGCAGTTCGTCCTTTGCCGCGTCCTGCGCCGTCGCGGCGAAGGCATGCAACGCCGCGACGGCCAGGATCCAGCGCACCCGAATTTACTTACGACGCCTGCTCAGACGAGCGTAATGCCGTGGTTCTTGAGCGGGAAGCTGCGGATGCGCTTTCCGGTCGCCCGGGCAAACGCATTCAGCACCGCGGGTGCAGCCACGCAGATCGTCGGCTCGCCAACGCCGCCCCAGAATCCACCCGAGGGCATCACGATCGACTCGACCCTGGGCATCTGCGAAATGCGCATCGAGTTGTAGTCGTGGAAGTTGGTCTGCTCGATGCGGCCGTCCTTGACCGTGCATTCCTGGTCGAAGAGCGCCGCCAGGCCGTATACGAACGAGCCCGAGATCTGGCGATCGATCTGCGCCGGGTTCACCGCGTAGCCGGTGTCGGTCGCCGCCACGATCTTGTGGATCTTGACCTTGTTGCCCTCGCGCACGGAGATCTCCGCGCAGGCCGCCACGTAACTGCCGAACGAGCGGAAATGCGCCAGGCCCAGGTGGCGGCCGGCCGACGCAGGCTTACCCCAGCCGCCCTTCTCCGCGACCGCATTGAGCACGGCCAGCGATTTCGGGTGGGTCGCCATGATCTTGCGGCGGAACGCAAGCGCATCCTGCCCCGCGGCCTGCGCGAGTTCGTCCATGAAGCACTCGAGGAAGATCGCGTTCTGGTTGATGTTCACGCCGCGCCAGAAGCCCGGCGGCACGTGCGTGTTGCGCATCGCGTGGTCGATCGTGAGGTTCGGGATCGTGTACTCGAGCGAATGCTCGCCGGTGGGCCAGAAACCCTGGAACGCGAACGGGTCCTTGCCTTTGTCGAGCGCCTCGGGCCGCACCGAGGCAAGGATCGACTGCCCCGACAGGCGGATGTGCATGCCGGAAATGTTGCCCGCGTTATCCAGTCCCGCGGTCAGCTTGGCATGCATGATCGGGTGGTACCGGCCCTGCGTCATGTCCTCTTCGCGCGACCACAGCAGCTTGACCGGAACGCCGGGCATTTCCTTGGCGATCACCACGGCCTGCGTCACGTAGTCCGTCATGCCGCGCCGGCCGAACCCTCCGCCGAGCAGCATCTTGTGCACGTCGCACTTGTCGACCGGCAGGCCCGCGGCCTCGGCGGTCGCCGCAAGCGCGGCCTCGCCGTTCTGCGTGCCGACCCAGACCTGGCAGCGGTCGGCCGTGTAGAGGGCCGTCGCGTTCAGCGGCTCCATGCAGGCGTGGTTCTGGTACGGGTAGGAGTACACGGCCTCGATCTTCCTGGCTGCGCTTGCGAGCGCGGCTTTCGAATCGCCGTTCTGGTTGTGCACGAAAGCCTGCTCGGCGATGAGGCCCTCATCGAGCATCTTCGCGATCGATGCGCTCGAGACCTTGCCGTTGGCGCCTTCGTCCCAGACGATCGGCAGCGCATCGAGCGCCGTCTTGGCCTGCCACCACGTGTCGGCGACGACGGCCACCGCGGAGCTGCGCACCTGCACGACTTTGCGCACGCCCTTCATGCCCATGACCTTGGATGCGTCGAAGCTCGCCACCTTCCCGCCGAACACCGGCGAGGCCTTGATCGCGGCGTTCAGCATGCCCGGCAGCTTCACGTCCGTGCCGTAGAGCTGCTTGCCGGTGACCTTGTCGACCGTGTCCAGGCGCAGCAGCGGCTTGCCGATGACTTTCCAGTTCTTGGGATCCTTGAGCGCGATGTCCTTGGGCACGTCCAGCTTGGCCGCGGCCTCGGAGACCTTGCCGTAGGTGACCTTGCGGCCCGAGGGACCGTGCGTGATCACGCCGTTTGAAGCAGTGAGCTCGCCGACCGGCACTTTCCATTCGTTGGCCGCGGCCTGCACGAGCATCATGCGGGCGGCCGCGCCGCCCTTGCGCACGTAGTCGTGCGAGGTGCGGATGCCGCGGCTGCCGCCGGTGCCGTAGTCGCCCCAGATGCGCTTGCGAGCGACGTTGGTGCCGGGGGTCGGGTATTCGGTGGTGACCTTGTTCCAGTCGCACTCGAGTTCTTCGGCGACCATCTGCGCAAGGCCCGTGAGGGAGCCCTGGCCCATCTCGGAGCGCGCGATGCGCACGACGACGGTTTCATCCGGGCGGATCACCACCCAGGCGCCGATTTCGGGCGAGCCATCCGCTGCGCGCACGACCGTGGGTCCGCCGAACGGGAGGCGCAGGCCGAGGGCCAGGCCGCCGCCGACCGCGGCCGAGCTGACGATGAACTGGCGGCGGGTGACTTTAGGAGTTTGGATTTTCATGGCGTCCCCCTCAGGCCTTGGCCGCGGAATGGATTGCTTCGCGGACCTGCTGGAACGTGCCGCAGCGACAGATGTTGGTGATCGCCGCGTCGATGTCGGCATCGGTGGGCCTGGGCTTGTCCTTGAGGAGCGCCGAGACCGCCATGACCATGCCCGACTGGCAGTAGCCGCATTGCGGCACGTCGTGCGCGATCCACGCCTGCTGCACTTTCGTGAGCACGCCGTTCTGCGCGAGCCCCTCGATGGTGGTGATGTTCTTGCCTTCGGCCGCGCTGATCGGCATCACGCACGAGCGCAGCGCTTCGCCGTTCATGTGCACCGTGCAGGAGCCGCACTGGGCGACGCCGCAGCCGTACTTGGTGCCGGTGAGTCCGACCTGCTCCCGGATGACCCACAGGAGCGGGGTGCTCGGGTCTACATCGACATTGACTGGTCTTCCATTGATGGTGAGGCGCGCCACGTGATTCTCCCAGGAGGTGTTGTGCTGCTTCGAGGACAGGGTCTCTGCAAACTTAAACTTTGTGCTTGCCTCGCTTTTTTTCTGATCGCGCATGGCCTGGAAACGGCTCGCGCGGACGAGTACTGTAGCCCTATTGGCGAGGCTGCCGCAACTCCCCGCAAGGGTGGTGCAAGGCCGCGTTTGGTGCCCCACCACGGATAGTCCGAATTGGAATAGAAACAGCCTCCCGGGCGTGGGGGCCTTACACTGCCAGCCTGATTTTTTGCCGGGAGAAAGCCATGCGCCTGAATCGTTTCATGATCCGCCCGCTGGTCGAACAGGGGCTGCGGGAGGAACTCAATTCCGGGGACACCACCGGGGGCTTTCTCGTCTGGGACGAGGATCCCGTGCAGACCGGCCAGATCTACGCCAAGGGCGAGGGCATCGCCTGCGGCCTGCTGTTTGCGGACGAGACGATAAAACTGATCGACCCGGACGCCGAGATCGAGCACTGCGTCGAGGAAGGCGCCGAGATGGGGCCGGGCACCGTCCTGCTCAAGATCCGCGCCAAGGCCTCCGCCTTTTTCATGATCGAGCGCGCGGCGCTCGACTGGGTGCAGCAGCTCTCGGGCATCGCGACCAAGACGCGGCGCTACGTGAACCTCGTCAAGCACACCAAGGTGCGCGTCACCGACACCCGCAAGGGCTGGCCGGGCCTGCGCATGGTGCAGAAGTACGCGGTGCGCGTCGGCGGCGCGCATAACCATATCTTCAACCTCTCGAACTGCGTGCTGGTGAAGGACAACCACATCAAGATCGCCGGCAACATCAGGAATGCGATCGAGATCCTGCGCTCGCGAGCGCAGCACACCTTCAAGATCGAGGTCGAGTGCGAGTCGCTCGCGATGGTCGAGGAGGCGCTCGACTGCGGCGTCGAGATCATCATGTTCGACAACATGGACCTCGACGAGATGCGCGAGGCCCTCGAGCTCGTCAACAAGCGCGCGATCACCGAGGCTTCGGGCGGCGTCAACGAAAGCACGGTCGTGGCGATCGCCGAGACCGGCGTGGATGTGATCTCGGTTGGAGATCTCACGCACACGGTCAAGGCGGTCGACATCAGCCTCGACGTCAAGGACATCAAGCCGAGCGCGATCCGCACGATCCAAAGATTAAAACAGGCGGCGGGCTGACCGTGGCCCGCTCCGTGCGATTCCGCACGAAGCACGGCATCATCGTTGCGCTCGATGCCGAGACCGTGGACCTGTGCAAGCGCACGGTCGAGGCGACGACCGAGGTCGAAGGCGTGGTGGGCTACAAGCTCGGCATGACCACGGCCCTGCGGCTGGGCCTTGCCGAAACGGTGCGCCAGTTCCGCGAGCACACCGACCTGCCGCTGCTGTACGACCACCAGAAGGCCGGGCCCGACGTGTTCGACATGGCCGCCAAGTTCGCCGCGCTCTGCGCCGAGGCCAAGGTCGACGGCCTGATCCTGTTTCCGCTCGCGGGACCGCGGGCGGTCGAGGGGTTCGTCGGCGAGTCGCTCAAGCAGGGCCTCCTGCCGCTGGTCGGCGGCGACCTGCCTTTCCCCGACTTCAACATGAGCGGCGGCGGCTATGTGGCCGACGACGCGCTCGAGCGCATCATCGACAAGGCCGTCGAGTGCGGCGCCAACCACTTCGTCGTGCCGGGCAACACGACCGGCAAGCTGCGCCACCATTCCGAGCGGCTCAAGTCGAAGCTGCGCGCGCCCGTGTTCGTGGTCCCGGGCATCGGGCCGCTGGGCGGCAAGATCGGCGAGCTCGTCGCCGCCGCGAACGGCTGCAGTGTCTATGGGGTTGTCGGCCGAGCGGTGTATGGCGCGCCGGACCCGGCCGTTGCGGCGCGCGCGTTGGTGGACGAAGCCATGGCGGCCGCGGCCTGATGGGGAGGCAAGACTCCCGACCCGTCGTGCTGTTCGACTGGGGCGAAACCCTGATGTGGATCCCGGGCATGATCCATGACCCGGACCGGCACCTCGCGTGCGTCGAGCGCATTTTCGAATCCGACATCGGCCCCCACCTCGGGGACGAGCGCTCGCAGCTGCCGGTGCGGATGTTCATCGAGCACTATCACGCGGCCTGCCGCTCGCAGATCGCCAGGTCGAAGGAAACGCAGCGCGAGCACACGTTCGACGAGCGCTTCGCGCTAGCCCTGGAAATGGCCGGCATGAGGGCGCTCTCAGACACCACCGTCTACCGGCGCATGTCCGATGCGCTCGGGCGCGAGGTCGTGCAGGGCGCGCGTCTGCTGGACCATGCGGCCGAGACGCTCGAGAAGCTCGCGGCGAAGTATCGCCTCGGCGTGGTTTCCAACTATCCGCATGGCCCCGTGGTCGAGGCGACGCTCGAGCGCTTCGGGCTGCGCAAGCATTTCGAGGTCATCGTCGTGTCCTCCGACACCGGCTGGATGAAGCCGCATGCGGAGTGCTACGCCCCCGCACTGGCCGCGTTGCCGGCGCCGCCCGGGAGGACGCTCATGGTGGGCGACGACTTGCGCAACGACGTCAAGGGAGCCAAGGCGCTTGGGTTGCACACGGCGTGGATCGCGCCGAATGCGACGACGGTCGATCCGGACGTCGACATCCACCTCAGGTCGCTGGCCGAGCTGCCGGCGCACTGCGAACGGATCTTTGCGTGAGAAGCACGCCATGAACCCCCGGACCGCGAAGTTGCAGACCCGCCTCCTGATCGACGGGAAGTTCTCGCCCGCGGCTTCGGGCGAAACGTTTTCCACCGCGAGCCCGATCGATTTTTCGGCGCTCGCGGACGTGGCCAAGGCGGGTGTCGCCGATGTCGATCGCGCCGTGGCCGCGGCGCGCCGGGCCTTCGACGCGGGCAAGTGGTCCGGCATGCAGCCTTTCGCGCGCGGCAAGATCCTGCGCGCGATCGCCGATGGCATCCGCGGCAACGCGGCGCGCATCGCCGAGGTCGAGACGCGCAACGGCGGCAAGACGATCTCCAACTCGCTAAACGAGGTCGACAGCGCGGCCAACGTGTTCGAGTACTACGCCGGCGCGATGGACAAGTTCTTCGGCGACACGATCCCGATGGGCTCCAACGTGCTCGACTTCACGCTGCGCGAGCCCCTGGGCGTGGTGGCCGCGATCACGCCCTGGAATTTCCCTTTCCTCGCCGCTGCGTGGAAGGTGGCGCCCGCACTTGCAGCGGGCTGCACCGTGATCCTCAAGCCGGCGAGCTACACGCCGCTGACGGCGCTGATGCTCGGCGAAATTGCACTCGAAGCCGGAGTTCCCGCGGGCGTGCTGAATATCCTGCCCGGCCCGGGCGCGGCATTGGGCGAGCGTATCGCCACGCATCGCGGCATCGACAAGATTTCGTTTACCGGCGAGACCACCACCGGCGCCAAGCTGCTCAAGCTCGGCGCCGACGATATCAAGCGCATCACGCTGGAACTCGGCGGCAAGAGCCCGAACATCATTTTCGCCGACGCAGACATCGCCAAGGCCGCGAACCAGGCGGTGAAGGCAGGCTTCGGCAACGCGGGCCAGAGCTGCTCGGCGCGCACGCGTGTATTCGTCGAGCGCGGCGCGGCCGGCGAATTCACGCAGGCGTTTGCGAAAGCCGCGCAGGCCGCGCGTGTCGGCGACCCCCTGGATGCGGCAACCGAGATCGGCCCGCTGGTGTCTAAATCGCAGTGGACGTCGGTCGATGACTACGTCGAACTCGGCAAGACCGAAGGCTGCACGGTGGTGACCGGCGGCGGACGGCCGCAGGGACTGCCGGAGGGCGCCTACTACTCGCCGACGATCCTTGCCGGCGCGAAGAACTCGATGCGCGTTGCGCAGGAGGAGATCTTCGGCCCGGTGGTCGTCGTGATTACGTTCGATACCGAAGCCGAGGCCGTGCAGCTCGCCAACGACAGCCCGTATGGCCTCAATGCCTCGATCTGGACGCGCAACCTCGGCTGCGGGATGCGCGTGGCCCGCGCGCTTCGCACCGGCATGGTCAGCGTAAACTCGCACGGCAGCGCGAGCCGCTACGGCTTCTTCGCCCCGTTCGGGGGCTACAAGAAGTCGGGGCTCGGGCGCGAGCTCGGCATGCACGCGCTTTCGCTGTATACCGAAGTGAAGAACGTCTTCGTGGACCTGGAGGAGTAGTGGCCCAAGGAGTAGTCAAAAGCGCGCGGCAGATCGCCGTTGTCGGCGGCACCCTCATCGACGGCACCGGGCGGGACCCGGTGAGGGACGCGACCGTATTGATCGACGGCGAGCGCATCGCCGCCGTGGGAACGGGCGTCGCCGTACCCAAGGGCGCGCAGGTCATCGATGCAGCCGGGCGCACGATCCTGCCGGGCATCATCGATTGCCATGTGCATGGCACGTATCGCGCGCGCGACATGCGCCAGCATCTGCTGAATGCACCCACCTACAACGTGCTTCGCTCGACCGCGGTGCTCAAGGAAACCCTCGCTTGCGGCGTGACGACCGCGCGCGACATGGGCGGAGCCGATGCGGGTTTTCGCGAAGCGATTGCCGAGGGGTACATCGACGGTCCGCGCCTCCTGATTTCGATCGTGATGATTTCGCAGACCGGCGGGCATGGCGATGCATGGGTGCCCGCGGGCCTGCGCGTGCAGAAGCGCGCCTGGCTGCCGAGCCCCGTCGCCGACGGCGTGGACGAAGTGCGGCGCCTCGTGCGGCACGTGCTCATGGCCGGCGCCGACTTCATCAAGATCTGCGCGACCGGCGGCATCACGTCGGTGACCGATTCATGGGACGAGCCCCAGTTCACGCTCGAAGAGATCAAGGTCGCGGTGGCCGAGGCGGCGATGCGCCACAAAGGCGTCGCCGTGCACGCCGAGGGCGTGGAAGGCATCCGCACCGCGCTGGAGGCCAACATCCATTCGCTGGAGCACGGCTGGTTCATCGACGAGCAATGCGCCGACAAGATGCTGAAGACCGGCACATGGTGGGTGCCGACGCTTGCGCTGGTGCCGTTGTCCCTGGAGCACCGCAAGGCCAATACCGCGTGGGACAAGCAGCAGCTCGCGAACGAAGCCAGCAAGGAACTCGAGATCTACGAGCGCATGCAAAAGCAGATCCCCCTCTGGAAGGAGGCGGTGAAGAAGGGGGTGAAAGTCGCGTTCGGCACCGACCAGTCGCACCGCCTGCTCGTTGGCGAGAACCTCGTCGAGATGCGCTTCATGGTGGAATGGCTGGGCATGACGCCGATGCAGGCGCTCGTCTCGGCCACCGGCAGCGCCGCCGAGTGCATCGGACGCAGCGACGTCGGCGTGCTCGAAGCCGGCCGCTACGCGGATGTGCTCGTCGTGGACGGCGACCCGCTTTCCAACATCCGCATCCTCGAAGAGCGCGACCGCCTCAAGCTGGTCATGAAGGCCGGGCGCGCCTTTACCAATACTCTTTAGGACCTTTCGTGTTCCCCAAGAATCTGCTCGAAAAGGCCGCGCGCGCGCTCGACGCCGCGAAGGCCAGGGATGTCCGCATCGCCACTGCGGAGACTTGCACGGCCGGGCTCGTTTCCGGGTGCCTCACCTCGGTGTCCGGCGCATCGAAAGTTTTCGAGCGCGGCTTCGTGCTCTATCACGACTCGGCCAAGGCCACGGGATTGGGCGTCGCGGAAGCGGTTTCGAGCAAGCACGGCGCGGTCAGCGCTGAAGTCACGCAGGGCCTGGCCGAAGGCGCGTTGAAGAATTCAGAGGCGGGCGTCGCCGTGGCCGTCACTGGCTACGCCGGCCCCGGCGGCGGCAATGACAAGAATCCCGTCGGCACCTGCTACATCGCCGCCGCCCGCCGCGGCGCGCCGACGCTCGTCGAGCGCCACGTGTTCCCCGGCGACCGCGATGGCGTGCGCCTCGCCGCCGTCGGTGCCGCCCTCGACCTCATCGTCAAGCGACTCGAGTGAAAATAAAAAAAAGGCCAGGCTTGAAAAGTGGGGTCAGAGTCGACTTTTCATGAAAACCGGAACTCAACTCGGATCTCGAAGAAAAGTCGACTCTGACCCCACTTTTCCCCCTGTTTCCCCTGTCCTCGTCCTGACCGGCGCGCTGGGGGCAGGGAAGACGACGCTGCTCAATGCCGCGCTCAAAGCTGGCGCGATCCGCAATGCGGCGGTGGTGGTCAACGAGTTCGGCGATGTCGGCATCGACAACGCGCTGATCGAATCCTCGAGCGAAGACGTGGTGCTGCTGCCCGGCGGCTGCGTTTGCTGCCAGGTGCGCGCTGACCTGGCCGAAGCGCTTGTGCGGCTCGAGCGTGGGGTCGCCCACGGCTCGATTCCCGCGTTTGAGCGGGTCGTGATCGAGACCAGCGGCCTCGCCGAGCCCGGGCCGATCCTGCAACTCTTTGCCGAATCGCCGCTGCTGGCCGGGCGCTATCGCCTCGACGCGGTGGTGACGGTCGTTGATGCGCTGCTCGGTGCTGCCGCGCTCGATGCCGAAGGCACCGAGTTCCGCCAGGCGCTCCTTGCCGATCGGCTGATCCTCACGAAATCCGAAAGCGCGCAGGCGCAATCGATCGAGCAGTTCGAAGCGCGACTCGCGCAGATCAATCCGCACGCTGAACTCATTCGCGCGCCGCGCGGCGAAGCCAATCCCGGATGGTTTGCATCCTGGCTCCCCGCGAGCGAGCGCCTGCTCCCCGCCGACGCCTTGCGCGCCGCGCATGACGAATCGATCGAATCCTTCGTGCTCGAATGGCCGGAGCCCCAGCCGATGGCTGCGCTCGGCAGCTGGCTGCATGCGCTGGCCGACAATCACGGCGCGAGGCTGCTTCGGGTGAAAGGCATCGTCGCAGTCGAGGAGCACGGGCAGGCGGTCGCGGTCCACGCGATCCAGCACCTCGTATCGCCGCCCGAGATCCTGGCAATGCCCGCGGCGGGCAGCCGCGTGGTGTTTATTACGCGCGGCCTCGAGCCGGGCGATGTGCGGCCGCAATGGCCGACCGCAGCGCGGGCCGCGCGGGCGCGACCCCGTTCGCAAGCAGCGTCCACACTGCTTCAGCCGCATCCGACAGGCGTTTCTTCCGGCGCAGCAGCTCGACGGTAAGCGGGATGTCCCAGTCGACGCCGCCGACGCGCGCGAGGCTGCCGTCGCCGAGGTTGCGCTCGATGGTGGAGCGCGGCAGCCATGCGACCCCCATGCCCTGCAGCGCGAGCTCCTTGAGCAAGAAGATCAGCGGGTCGTCGAACATCTTCTGCGAGCGCACTTCGCTGACGCGCGCCGCGACTTCGTCATCGACCGCGCGGCCGATGAACGATGAGCGGCCGTAAGGCAGGTACATGAGGGGCGAACCCGGGATCACCGGCAGCAGGTAGCCGGGCAATCCGCGCCGCTGCGGCGCGCACACCGGGATCATCGGCTCGTCGCCGATCTCGATCACCTCCAGCGCGTCGAATCCCGCGGGGCGCGGCAGGGACGGATGCCGGTAGGAGAGCGCGAGATCCGCTTCGCCGGCGACATAGCGCTCGGCCACTTCGTCGATGCGCTTCACCGAGCCGCGGCCGACGATCGGGCCGATCTCGCGGTTGAGGCGGGCGAGCAGCGCGGGAAAGATGCCGGCCGAGCACGGCGTCGGCATGAGGAAGGACACCATGGGCGCCGATTCGGCCGCGTTCGATCGCATCGCGGCGCGGAAATCGAGCAGCGGCTCGACGCTGCCCACCGCGATCGGCAGGAGCTCCTGCCCGGCGCCGGTCAGCTCGACCGGATGGCCGCTGCGGTCGAAGAGCGGCGCGCCGACCCAGTCCTCCAGCGCCTGGATGCGGCGGCTGAAGGCGGACTGGGTGACATGGCGCTCCATCGCCGCCCTGGAGAAATTACCGGTGCGGACCAGTGCGAGGAAATCCTGCAGCCAGTAAAGCTCCATGCCGTATTACCTGGTGTCGGACTGCAGCTGGCCGTTGATGATGCGCACGCGCTCGCCGGTGCGCCAAGCCTGCGCAGTCGCCGACGCAATGGTGCGGAAGCTGCCGTCTTCCATGCGCACATTGATCTCGTACGACTTGCTCGAATGGACGTTCTTCTCGATCTGGTGGCCGGCGTACGCGCCGCCGGCCGCGCCGAGCAGCGCGCCGACGTTCTGGCCCCTGCCGTTGCCAAGCTGCTTGCCGAGGAGGAGGCCGCCCAGACCGCCGGCCACGGCGCCGATGCCCGTGCCGTCGCCTTTGCGCTCGACTTCGCGCATCGACTCGACCGTCCCGCAGTCGTAGCACAGCGGACGCTGCGAGGCGGCTTGCGGGTTGGGCTGCTGCTGGTAGGGCTGCTGTTGGTAAGGTTGCTGCGGGTAAGGCTGCTGCGGGTAGCCCTGCTGCTGGTACTGCTGCGGCTGCTGGGGATACGCCTGCTGCGGGTAGCCCTGCTGCTGGTACTGCTGCGGCTGCTGGGGATACGCCTGCTGCGGGTAGCCCTGCTGGGGCGCCTGCTGCGGATAGGCATACGGGGCCGGCGCCTGCGCTGCGGCCAGGCCGATCGACGCTGCGTAAATTGCGGTTGCTGCGACTGCGGTGGTGATGCGGTTCATTGGGTTCCCCTTGCGTTTTCCAGATGCGGCATAGCGTACTCCGTTGCCGGCGTGTTTACCTGTAACAACTTGTGTCAGGCCTCCGGCCGCATCTGCGGAAAGAGGATTACGTCACGGATCGACGGGCTGTCCGTGAGGATCATCACGAGCCGGTCCACGCCGATGCCCGCGCCGGCGGTCGGCGGCAGGCCGTATTCCAGCGCGCGGATGTAATCGGCGTCATAGAACATCGCTTCCTGGTCTCCTGCGTCCTTCTTATGCGCCTGGTCGAGGAAGCGCTGCGCCTGGTCTTCCGGATCGTTCAGTTCCGAGAACCCGTTGGCCATTTCCTTGGCGTCGATGAAGAGCTCGAAGCGGTCGACGAGTTCCGGGTCGCGGTCGGCGCGGCGCGCGAGCGGCGAGACTTCGGCCGGGTACTCGGTGACGAACGTCGGCTGGACGAGGTGCTTCTCGGCCACGGCCTCGAACAGCATGAGCTGCAGCGAGCCCCAGCCGTGATGGCCGCCGGTGTCGGCGCCGAGCTTGTTCAGGCGCGCGCTTAGCCAGGCGTGATCGCGCAGGTCCGCGGTCGCGGCCTCGCGGTCGTATTGGCGGATCGCTTCCGGGATCGGCAGGCGCGCAAAAGGCTTGCCGAGGTCGATCGCGCTGCCCTGGTAGGTGACCTGCTCGGTGCCAAGCGCAGCGCGCGCCGCAGACCTCACCAGGCGCTCGGTGAGCTCCATCATGTACTCCACCGTCTCGTACGCGGCGTACATCTCCATCATCGTGAACTCGGGGTTGTGCCGCGTGGACATGCCCTCGTTCCTGAAATTGCGGTTGACCTCGAAAACCTTCTCGATGCCGCCGACCACGAGCCGCTTCAGGTAGAGCTCGGGCGCGATGCGCAGGAACAATTCCATATCAAGGGCATTGTGATGCGTCTTGAAAGGCCGCGCCGCGGCGCCGCCAGGGATGGAATGCATCATCGGCGTCTCGACCTCGAGGAAACCCTCGGCCACCATCGACTCGCGCATCGACTGCACGATCCTGGAGCGGTCGACAAACACCTTGCGCGAGCCCTCGTTGACGATGAGGTCGACATACCGCTGCCGGTACCGGACCTCCTGGTCGGCGAGGCCGTGGAATTTCTCGGGCAGGGGCCGCAGCGCCTTGGTGAGCAGGCGCAATTGGGAGGCCTGCACGGTGAGCTCGCCCTTGTTGGTCTTGAAGAGCGTGCCCGACACCCCGAGGATGTCGCCCAGGTCCCAGTGCTTGAAGGCGTCGTGCGTCTGCGCACCGGTAATGTCGTTAGAGACGTAGATCTGAATCTTTCCCGAGCCGTCCTGCAGCGTGGCGAAGCTCGCCTTGCCCATGACGCGCTTGAGCACCATGCGGCCGGCGACCGTCGCGGAGGCTTTCTTTTCCTCCAGCGCCGGCTTATCGAGCGCGCCGAACTCCGCGGCCAGCGCGTTCATCGCGTGCGCGCGGCGGAAATCGTTCGGGAAGACCGCGCCGGCCTCGCGCAGCCTGCCGAGCTTCTCGCGGCGCTCGGCGATGATCCTGTTCTCATCGGGCTTTTCTTCCGGCCTCTCGGCCTGCAGTCCCGGCTTGTGTTCGCTCATCTCACACTCCCTGCTTCAGGCTCGCGGTGATGAAGTCATCCAGATCCCCGTCCAGCACGCCCTGGGTGTTGCCGATTTCGACGCCGGTGCGCAGGTCCTTGATCCTCGACTGGTCGAGCACGTACGAGCGGATCTGGTGGCCCCAGCCGATGTCGGTCTTGGAATCCTCGAGCTTGTCCTGCTCGGCCTGGCGCTTGCGCAGCTCGAGCTCGTAAAGCCTCGATTTGAGCATCGCCATCGCTTCGGCCCGGTTGCGGTGCTGCGAGCGGTCGTTCTGGCACTGCACGACGATGTTGGTGGGCAGGTGCGTGATGCGCACGGCCGAGTCGGTCTTGTTGATGTGCTGGCCGCCGGCGCCCGAGGCGCGGTAGGTGTCGATGCGCAGGTCCGCCGGGTTGATCTCGACCTCGATCGAGTCGTCCACTTCGGGATAGACGAACACGCTTGCAAACGAGGTATGCCGACGCGCGTTCGAATCGAACGGCGATTTGCGCACGAGCCTGTGGATGCCCGATTCGGTGCGCAGCGTGCCGTACGCGTAGTCGCCGCTGACTTTGATCGTTGCGCCCTTGATGCCGGCGACCTCGCCCTCGGACTGCTCGAGGATCTCGACCTCGAACCCCCGCTTCTCGCAGAAGCGCAGGTACATGCGCTCGAGCATCGAGGCCCAGTCCTGCGCCTCCGTTCCGCCCGAGCCCGCCTGGATGTCGACGAAGCAGTTGGCCGGGTCCAGCGGATTGTTGAACATGCGCTGGAACTCGAGGCGCGCGACCTGCCTTTCGATTTCGCCGACGTCGCCAGCGACGCTCGTCAGCGTTGGGTCGTCGTTCTCCTCGCGGGAGAGCTCGAACAGTTCGCGCGAATCCGCCAGGCGGGAGGCGATCGTCCCGAGCCCGCCGACGATGGCGTCCAGAGATTTTTTCTCGCGCCCCAGGTCCTGGGCGCGCTTCTGGTCGTTCCAGGCCGCGGGGTCTTCGAGCAGGCGGGCTACTTCTTCGAGGCGCTGGCGCTTTGCTTCGAAGTCAAAGATACCTCCGCAGCTCCGCGGACCGCGCTTCGAGGTCTGAGAGCAATGAGGCGAGCTGGTTGATGCGTTCTGCTTCCATGGTGCGGCGTGTCCAGGCGGGGAAGGGCGGGATTATACGCGGTGGATAGTGCGCCCCTCGCGGGCGCGCATATACTCCGGGGAAAAGACCAGAGAGGGACGGCCATGAGATTTTTCTTCCGCAATTTTTCCGGCGTGCTGCTGCTGTACCTGTTCACCACGCAGGCGCACCCGCAGCTGCCGCCGAGCGAGATCCCGATGTACGGGACGGCCGGCAAGAAGCGGCTTTCGGAGCGCGACCTGGCCTTCATCGCTTCGATCGAGAAGGCCGGCAAAACCCGCCAGTCGGTCGCCCGCGAGCTCATGGTCAAGGCGTGGGCGGCGTACGGCAAGTCCGACTACAAGAGCGCCATCCGCCAGTTCAACCAGGCGTGGCTGCTCGACCCGGACAACGGCGATGCCTACCACGGATTCGCGCTCATCTCGACGGTGAGGGACAAGGCCGGCGACGACGCCGAGAAGTACTTCCGAATTGCGCTCACCAAGCCCGGCGTGAGTCCCAATGCCCACGTGAGCTACGGGCGTTTCCTGTGGCTGGTGGAAAAGTACGACGAAGCGCTCGCGCAGCTGCACAAGGCGCTCTCGCTTTCGGCCACCGCGCACAACGCGCGCGCCAACATCGCGATGATCCACTACAAGCGCTCGGAGTGGAGCAAGGCCTGCGAATGGGCGCGCGGCGCGAAGGCGAACAACGACGACCAGAAGCCCGAGTTCCTCGAGGAAATGTGCACGAAGGGCGGCCTGGTGGCTGGTCCGCCGCCGGTGACGCTGGCCAAGGCGCGTCCCGCAACCGCGGCGATCCGCACGAGCAGGAAGCGCGCCACGAAGTGAGCGCGGCGCGAAGCTTGCCTGGAGCCTAGCAGCCCGGGGCGAGCTTGGTCACCGTTTCAGATCCTCCGCGAGGTGTAATCCTCGGCGATGTTGTCTTCAAAGTAGGCGGCCGCGTTCGGCGAGGCCACGAGGCGGCGATGCGTTTCGTGCGAGACGCGCAGGTACTGGAGCACCTGCCCGTTGGTGAACTCGATCTCGAGGACCTGTGCGCGCTCGTCGTACCCGACCGAGCGGATCTTCGAGGAATTGATGCGCTTGCGCTCCACGATGCGCCCGCCTTCTTACTTCGCCAGCGCGGCCGTCCACGGCGAGCGCACGCCGCCGGCCTCGACCGTGCCTTCGATCGCCGAACCTTTGACGTTCCCGGTAAAGGTCAGCGTCCTGCCGCGCTCCACGGGCAGGCGGAAGGAGATCTTCTCGCCAAGGAGCCTGGCGTCCTCGATCGGGACCTCGCGTCCGCCGACCTTCGCCATGCCGCCGATCTTCTGCATCTGCTGGCGCAGCTCGAAGGTCACCGGCTGCCTGAAAACGGCGGGGTCGATCGTCGAGCGCCAGTTGCCCGCGACCTTTGCCGGCACGACGTAGAGGAAGATGATCGTCGTGGGCACGCCGCTGATCGCGATCTTGTCCTGGAGGTCGAACTGCTTGGTCTCCTCGGGGATCCAGCCGGAGAGGCCGTAGTCATGCGAAAGGATGCGCGTGCCCGGCTTGAGCTCGGTCTGCAGCTTGTCGGAGAGCATGTTCACCGTGTTCGGCAGCAGGTACATGGTGAGCACCGTGGCCTGCGAAATGTCGGTCTTGAAGAGGTCCTGCTTCATGAACCTCACGCGGTCGGCGAGCCCTTCGTTCTTCGCGGCTTCGTTCGAGAGCTTGACGAGGTTGTCCTGGATCTCCACCCCGAACCCGCGCGCGCCATACACCTTGGCCGCCGTGAGCACGATGCGCCCGTCGCCCGAGCCCAGGTCGATCACGAAGTCCCCTGGCCCGATGCCCGCCACCTTGAGCATGTCGGCCACCACGCTTTGCGGCGAGGGCACGTACGGCCCCGCATTGATCTGTTGCGCGATGGCCGCGGCCATGAACAGCCACGCGGCGAGCACGCAGGCCATGCGCGCGGCGAAGGGTGGGACGAATTGTTGCGTGAGGTGCAGGACCATGATCGGGGGACTCGGAAGGGCAAGCCTGGGGGATTGTCGCAAATCGGGTCAGGTGACCGGTTCGGCTTGCTCCACGTTGACCTGCACGCTTTTCAGTCCGTTGTATTCGTTGACGCTCAGGCGGTAAGCCGCGCGGATCTTGTTGCCGCGCGCGCCGGCCATCGGGATGCCGGGTGAATTGAACCAGATCGCCTCGATGCGCCGCCCGTCTTTTGCGAGGAGCAGCTTCGTGTGCTTCGCGCCGACGATGCGCTGCGCCTGCACTTCGAATGTATCGCAGAACACCGGCGGCGGAAAGCCTTGGCCCCAGATCTGGTCGTCCATCATTTGCGCGACCTCGAGCGTGAAGTAGGCGCTTTCGAGCTCGCCGTCGGTTTCGAGCGTCTTCTGCAGCGCCGCCGGCGCGATCATGTCGGCGGCGGCGGCTTCGAACGCGGCGGTGAAGCGGGCGAGGTCGGCCTCGCGGATCGAGAGGCCCGCGGCCATCGCGTGCCCGCCAAAGCGCAGGATCAGGTCGGGCTCGCGCTTGGAGACGAGGTCGAGGCAGTCGCGCAGGTGCAGGCCGGAGATCGAACGGCCCGAGCCGCGCAGGTTGCCCGCGATGCCGCCTTCGGTCGCGCGCGCGAACGCGATCACCGGCCGGTGCAGCTTGTCCTTGATGCGCGAGGCGAGGATGCCCACCACGCCCTGGTGCCAGGTTTCGTGAAAGAGCGAGACGCCCGCGCCCGGCGTTTCGGGCAGCTCGCCGCGTTCATCGACCACCGCAGCCATCGCCTCCTCCAGCATGCCGCCTTCGATCGTGCGCCGCTCGCTGTTGAGTGCGTCCAGCTGCTGCGCGCAGTTGGCCGCGCGCGCCGGGTCGTCGGTGATCAGGCATTCGATGCCAAGGCCCATGTCCGAGAGGCGTCCCGCGGCATTGAGGCGCGGGCCCATGATGAAGCCGAAGTCGAACGCGGTGGCCTTGCGCGGATCGCGTCCCGCGATCTGCATGAGCGCCACCAGCCCCGCCTTGCCCTTGCCCGAGCGCAGCCGCTTGAGGCCGTGGCCGACCAGGATGCGGTTGTTGGCGTCGAGCTGCACCACATCGGCCACCGTGCCAAGCGCGACGAGATCGGTGAGCGCCGAAAGGTTCGGCTCGCCGCCCGGGAACGACGCGCTCTTGAACACGCCCCGCATCCGCAGCTCCGCGCGCAACGCGAGCATCACGTAGAACATCACGCCGACCCCCGCGAGGCTCTTGCTCGGGAAAGCGCAGCCCGGCTGGTTGGGATTGACGATGCACGCCGCGGCGGGCAGTTCGGCGCCGGGCAGGTGATGGTCGGTGACCAGCGTGGCGATGCCGAGCGCGTTCGCATGCGCCACGCCCTCGACGCTCGCGATGCCGTTGTCCACGGTGACGATGAGGTCGGGCTGTTTCGTCGCGGCAATGTCGACGAGCTCGGGCGAGAGGCCATAACCGAGCTCGAAGCGGTTCGGCACGAGATAGTCGACCTCCGCGCCGAAAGAGCGCAGCGCACGGATACCGACCGCGCAGGCCGTGGCGCCGTCGCAGTCGTAGTCGGCCACGATGAGGATGCGCTTACGGTCGCGGATCGCATCCGCAAGCAATCGGGCCGCATCTTCGGTGTGTGCAAGCAGCTTGGGCGAAAGGAGGCGCGCCGGGTCGGTCTCCAGCTCGGTGATTGAGCGGATCCGCCGCGCGGCATACACGCGCGCGAGCACGGGGTGCATTCCACCGCGCATCAGCGCAATGCGGTCAGCTTCGGAATAGGGGCGGGTGAGGATCTGCACGGAAGATCGAATGCTGCCAAATAATCGCGAAAGTGCTTGCCCTGTGTGGCGTTCAAGGCGAAATGCTGCCATTGAACCGTATCGGCCGGACCACCCTCGGCTTTGAGGTGCCGGGCGGTCGTCGCGGGTAGAGGCCTTGATCTCGAATTGATTGCAAATTGTTTCCGCGGCTGCGGATGCTTACAGTCTGTAACCACGATGCCCTCTATTTTAGGGTCTTGTGTCCGATAACGCACGGTCGGGCACGCTTTGCCCGCCTATCTTGGAATGGCGATTGTGCGCCGTGGCTTTTCGCCGTGCACTTACCTTAATACAGGAGGACCATCATGAATGGATCATTGAAAGTTGGACTTGCGCTTGCCGCCGCGGCGTTCGTGCCGCAAGCCCTGGCACAGGTCACGTTCTACGAGCGCGAGGGCTTCGCCGGGAAAGCCTTCACCACAGCCAAGCAGGTCGGCAACCTCGACCGCGCGGGATTCGACAACCGCGCCTCGTCGGTGGTCGTGGCGGGCAAGGATTGGGAGGTGTGCGAAGAAATTCGTTTCGAGGGCCGCTGCCTGATCCTGCGCCCCGGGCGATATCCCTCGTTGACCGCGATGGGATTGAATGACCAGATCTCCTCGGTGCGCGATGTGTCCAAGGGCGCGCGCTTCGAAGAAAGCCGGTATGCGCCGATGCCCGTCGCATCGAAAGTGACGTTCTACGAGCAGGAAAACTTCAGGGGCCGCACGTTTTCCACCGGCCAGCCGGTGGTCAATCTCGGCCGCGCCGGCTTCAATGCCTATGCGTCATCCGTGGTTGTCTCCGGCAACAACTGGGAAGTCTGCGACGACACGCGTTATGACGGCCGCTGCATAGTGTTGACCCCCGGACGGTACCCGACGCTCGCTTCCATGGGGCTCACGGAGCGCGTGTCCTCGGTGCGCGCGGCCGCGGTCCCGGTGGCGGCGGTTCCGGCCCCTGGCCCTGCGCCGGTGGTGAACCAGGACTACCGTCGCCGCAACGAAGAGCGGATCTACTCGGTCCCGGTGACTTCGGTGCGGGCGGTGGTCGCCGCAGCGCCCGGCCAGCGGTGCTGGATGGAGCGCGCGGAAGTGGCGCCTGATCGCAACAAGCCGAGCATTCCGGGTGCGGCAGTGGGGGCCATCCTCGGCGGCATCCTCGGCCACCAGATCGGGGGCGGAAAAGGCAAGGACATCGCCACGGCCGGCGGCGCGATCGCCGGCGGCGTGCTGGGAGCCAACGTCGGTGGACGCGTTATCGGCGGGGCGCAGGCCACGCAGCCGCAGGAAGTCCAGCGATGCGAAAACATCACCACCGCGCCGCAGCCCGACTACTGGGACGTGACGTACACGTTCCGCGGGATCGACCACCAGGTGCAGATGTCGGCGCCTCCCGGTCCGACGATTTCGGTCAACGAGCGCGGCGAACCGCGCGCTTAATCCGTCGCGGCAGCGATCGTAACCTTATAAATCACCCAAGGAGTTCCCATGAACAGGATCTTGAAGACAGCGCTTGCGCTTGCCGCCACTGCCGGCGCCACGCAGGCCATGGCACAGGTCACCTTTTACGAGCACGAGAACTTCGACGGCAGGACGTTCACTACGTCCCAGGCGGTCAACAATTTCCAACGCGCCGGATTCAACGACCGGGCTTCGTCGGTAGCCGTTGCCGGCAACCGCTGGGAAGTCTGCGAGGCCGCGCAATACGGCGGACGCTGTGTGGTCCTGCGTCCCGGCCGGTACCCGTCGCTTGCCGCCATGGGCTTGAACGACCGCGTTTCCTCGGTGCGGGCGGTCGCCGCCAATGCGCGAGTCGACGACAGCCGCTTCGCCCCGATGCCGCAGGCCGATCAGGTGACCTTCTACGAGGGGGAAGGCTTCGGCGGACGGACCTTCACCACGTCGCGGCCGGTGCGCAATTTCAGGCGCTTCGGCTTCAATGACACCGCCTCGTCGGTCGTGGTCTCGGGCGGCCGCTGGGAAGTGTGCGACAGCCCGCGCTTCGAGGGCCGCTGCGCCGTCCTGCGTCCGGGACGCTATCCGTCGCTTGCGTCGATGGGGCTCAACGACCGCGTTTCTTCCGTAAAGGACGTCCAGCCGACCGCGCGCATCGAAGACAACCGCTATGCGCCAATGCCGGTGGTCGCCGCCCCGCCGGCCGACGAGCGCTATCGCCGCCGCCAGAACGAAAGGGTGTTCCAGGCGGACGTCACTTCGGTCCGCGCAGTCCTCGGACCGCCGGAGCAGCGCTGCTGGACGGAGCGCGCCGAAGCGCCGCAACAGTCGGGCAAGTCGAGCGTCCCCGGTGCCATCATCGGCGCGGTCATCGGCGGCATCCTCGGCCACCAGGTCGGGGGGGGGTCGGGCCAGGACATCGCAACCGCCGGTGGCGCCATCGGCGGCGGGCTCCTGGGGGCCAATGTCGGGCGCATCGCCGGCGCGCCGGTTACGCAGGATGTCAAGCGCTGCGAGAACGTCACCAACCAGGCGCCGAGCTACTACGACGTCACGTATACCTTCAGGGGCGTCGAGCATCGCGTGCAGACAGCTCTCCCGCCGGGACGCACGATTGCGGTCGACAACAGGGGCGAGCCTCGCGCGTAAGCCGGATCCCGCAAGCCAAAAGCCCGGCCCTCGAAAGGGGGCCGGGCTTTTTTTTGAGGTGCTCGAATGCTGCCAAGTTTTCGCCTTGAGGCGCTCTGCTATTGGCTATCCTGTCGAAATGCTGCCATCGTA
>Ga0163151_10002608_pt1 | contig 27475 bp, 23 predicted proteins | sample OliLakLV19MP5IB2_FD_145596 | JGI IMG/M metagenome (GOLD analysis project Ga0163151, IMG submission 145596) | Freshwater microbial mat bacterial communities from Lake Vanda, McMurdo Dry Valleys, Antarctica - Oligotrophic Lake LV.19.MP5.IB-2 | ecosystem: Environmental > Aquatic > Freshwater >...
CTCTTGGGGGACAAGTATTGATGTGATTGAACTAAATAGCTCATCCTGACTGCCTTTTTCTATGCTCATAATGGTTATATTGTTTTTTGTCAAATATACACCAGCACCTCAAAATAGGACTTAGCCTATTAAACCCAAATTTTTCCGATGAAAGTCCTTTGGACTAATTTCACTAACCTCTGCGGCAGATAGGTTAACGGACTCCTATTTTTTTGAGGATAACTTCTAAATAAAATAAGCTGGATAGCGTTTATACCTGTCAGGCAGTGCAAGGAGCGGTATACGTGTGTGAAAGGCGATGCTTTTTGTATTGCTTTTTCCAAACAAACGTTCTATCAGGTCATGACGGTGCGGCACCATAGCTACCATCGAGGCTTTATGGTCAGTCACAAATTCATCAATTCCGTTTCTCAGATTATTGTTTTTTGGAAAATAATAAGAGTGATCTATTCCTCTAAGGGATCTGTCAAGCGTGAGGTACACACGAGATTTGGCCGGAGAAGGGCTTTCTCCTTTTTCCAGAACATTCACTACAAATATTTCAGACTTAAACGATTTTGCAATTTTACTTAAGGGCAACAGAACCTCTTTTCCCGAAGGGGTAGTATAATCATAAGCCAGCAGTATTTTTTTTGGCTTTACGAATTTGGCTTTTTCCGGAACGATCAAGACAGGTATTTTTATGTTCCGCATTACCGAAGTAGCTGTAGAGCCTACCAGTATCTCTGAGATGAGGCCTTTTTCTTTCATGCCCATTATTACAAGTTCCGGTTTTATTTTTTTAGTCAGGCGCAGGATCTCTCCTGAAGGGTCCAATCCCGCAATGGAATGTGCTTCTGCCTTAACACCATACCGTTTCCGGATGCGTAACGTTTCTTTCTGTAATATTTTTTCTGACCTTACTTGCAGATCGGCAGGCGCCATAGTCATCACCGGAAATTCGGGAGAGGGCATCTGTATCTGGAATGAATGGAACAGGATCAAACGCGCTTTCAATGTTTGTGCAAGAGAAGCAGCATGTGCCACAGCATTTTTAGCTGCTATGGAAAAATCGGTAGGTACAAGGATCGTTTTCATTTCTATATACATTATGTTTATAATCTATCAAAAAATAACTAACCGGAATAAATAACTTCTAATCCCCTAATTACTTTTTTGCTCTTTTACTTCTCCCTGCATTTTTGAGAATGCCTCTTCCCAGCTGCTAACTTTTGTCCATTTATGTGTACGTGCATGGGATGAAGAAATAGCAATGCGGGTAGGGTCATTTTTTTTAGGTTCTTCAATGCGTGTAGGATCTACTTTATTGGGTTCGTTCCCTCCCGGCCTTTGCTTTGTAGGATCCGGATTTTTGTCGGGCTTTGCGGGAATTTCTTTTTCAGGGTCGGTTGGCACATTCTCATTGTTAGTGATGTGCATTTGTGTTTGGAAGTTCATGATTGTTTGTTTAATGAATGTGTGTTAGTTTTCTTATACCTATATACAAGATTACTGAGTAATTATGCATATTTTTTTAATATTCGATGGAATGACACTATTAGTGGTTAAAGGCGATAAATAACTGGATGTGCCTGTGGTTAAGTGTTATTGAATTATCACCTTTTTAACAATATTTTCCTGAGCATTGGAAATTTTAATCAAATAAATTCCTTTAGGCTGTGCACTCAGGTTAATGGGGTGATTTTCGGAAGTATTAACCTGCTCCCGGTAGATGCATTTCCCAGACAAGCTAAAAATAGATACTTCTGTGTTTTTCCAGGAGAAATTCATCCGGATTGAAAAATATCCTGTAGAAGGATTCGGATAGATATATATTAAAGCTTGGTTTTCTGAAATATTATTTGCGGAAGCGATCGATGTGGAGCTTCTGCTAATTTTAGCTAAAAAATAATTTCCATTGACAGCAAGCAAGGTGGTGGATCCAAACACAGCAGTATCTGTAAAGGTGCCGCTTACATATACGTTATTGCTGTTATCGTTGGCAATATTGCTGCCACTCGCAGAGGTGGTAGCAGGAATGGATTCTTTTAAATTATTGGCCTGATCAAATTTCCAAATGAACGGGTTCCCTTTGAATGGATTGTTCCATATACTTCCTGCGAGCCATATGCTGTCGTTGCTTGCTATAGATAAAGAATGGCAATCGCCATATATTCCATTGATATCATGACTCCAGAGGTGATTTCCCGCACTGCTGAATTTTTTAAGATAAAATCCGGAGTACCGTTGCCACTTCGTTAAATAAATACTTCCGTTATTGTCAATTCCCAAATTTTTATGGGGCTGGTAATAATTTCCGCCTAGGTCTTTGGCCCACACAATGTTTCCGGCATCATTGAACTTTGCAATAAAATGGGACCCATAGCCGCCCGGGCCATAACCATAAAAGATAAACCCGTTTCCAAAATCAAGTGTATCATTTATATTTATTCCTCCAAGCACATATACATTTCCGCTCGTATCCGTGGATATATCCCAGGGCTCCGCTCCGGGATGATCGATCAGCAGTTCGAGGTTTCCACTCAGGTCATACCTGGAAATAAAAGATTCTGTTTCGGAAAATGTTTTGCTGCCTATAATTGCAGATTTGCCAGCCACTCCGCAAATAAAAACATTTTGCATTTTATCTAAACAGATGTCTGTTACATGTTCATCTTGTTTTCCTCCAATGATATGGTTCCACAGCAATGTTCCCGAAGGATCTATTTTGCAGAAAAAAATATCTTTATTGCCGGATGAAATGAAATGACTTGTATCCCAGCGGAAGTCGGTAAATGCACCGGTAAAATACAGGCAGCCCGTATTATCAGCGGCCATCCCTGTGATCAGCAGATCTCCGGTAAACTGTTTTTTCCATTGGAATACTCCATTTGTGTTGAATTTTTTTATAAGAGAATCATTTAGTGTGAAAATATTTCCGCTGGGATCTACAGCAAACCTTTGTACGTTCTCCTGTATGGCCCATTCCCATTGCTGGCCCCGGGATGCAGAGAAAATGGCGATCAGCGGGATTATAAAGCAGAACGATTTCAATTATTGATAATGATTTTTCCTGTCTGTGTAGAGCCACTACCCTTTAGCTGATAAAAATAAACTCCATCAGGCCGAGTAGAGAAATCTATTATTAAGGTTTGGTTCATAGGTGATGAATATACTTTTTCTCCCACCATATTGTATATCTCAACCATGGGCGTATTGCCTATTGGAACTGAACTTTGGATTGTAAATATTCCTTTGGAAGGATTTGGATAAACCACCGGCTTGTTATTGCTGCTGTTCTCAGATGTTCCGGCCGGAATACAAATTCCTGTTATGGCCCAATCCATCCATACTGTACGGGCAGTGATCCAGTTTTTCAGGTCGGTTACTTCCGATTGATAACCGGCACCGGCTTGATTTTGTGGATTGGGATTAATATAGGCCCCTAGGATAGGCCATTGAATAAAATTTCTCTGATGAGATTCATTCAGCCCTAAAGCAGAAGAATCAACATAGGAGAGTAAATGTGCATTGCTCAAAATATTCTGACGCAGCTGAGTCCACCTGCAATACACTTTGTTTACAAAGTTGGTGTCTTGCATAAAGCGGGTCCACCAGAGCGGTGTGGGGTGTGTTGTATCTGTTAATTGATACTGCCATCCTGTAGGATCGAATGAATTGCTGTAATTACAATTGTGCCAGGCCAGGTCATAATCCCACACGGGCCCAATAGACATTTTTCCGCCCTTGTTGATTTTTTCTTTGTAGAGATAAGTGCTCAATCTGTAAGCATCCACATTCTTGCTCAGCTCATTGATCAGAAAATAATCAACGAAGGATTCCACGTTGATATACTTCGGATACCCTACCCATGGATCGGCATAATTTGGTGCGCTCATAGCAGTTTCAAAACTATCAACGAAGCTTTGGATATAATTGCTTTGAGGAATAGTAATATCTGAATCTTTGGGGTACACATATTGGTAAAAAAAGTGTGCGCTGTTGGCTGCATCACCGGCAAGTAAAGAATACCATCCGGGCTCATCCGTTCTGTCGATCTTAACTATGTATCCTCCTGTTACAGCGGGAGCCACATTTTCCAGCTCTGACAATTTGGAAACATTAATTCTGTTTTCATCGCGTTTTAGTTTTTCCATAAAGGCGTAAACACCATAGTATTCATTGTTCAGCACCACTTCCACCATTTTTAAGCGCGCAGCATAATTTCCCATTTGGCGTGCAATATCATACGTTAAGGGTATACGTATAAGGCTTTTGTCCTGATACATGGCTATTAAAGTCCACTCACTTTCCGCAGGCATTCCTAATAATGATACAAGAAGATCGGCACCGGCAGCGTCACATAATTCCAGGCTGAAAGGCTTTTTTTCAAAATAGCGGGAACTGTTGCCGCGAAAGCGGATCTTTGTTTTCCCGTTATAATTATTCATTGCATCTGTCAGATTATTCCGTACTCCGGTTCCGTTGTAAATTATGCCCATGTCGGCCTTTATTTTTATATCGGACAAAGGCTGGCCATTCGTGTTGATCACAACAATAGGAAGATTAGAAGAAGTAAACGACAGCGATTGAACAGGTGAGCTGCTGAATTTAATGCTCCAGCTTACCACTGTGCCGGTATTCACAAAAGCGAGGTAATCTTTTACGATCAGCTTCCAGGTTCCGTTGGATGCCTGCCCGTTATTGAATCTGCCTAAAAATCCAAAGGGCCTGTAATTTCCTGCATAAGGTGCTGTTCCCAGCGTGATGGATGTGCTGGAAGTATTATTAAAACAGGTGCCTGCATAATTTACACCTTTGCAGCTGCTTCCTTCGGTAAGTTCTACTCTGGTTCCGGAAGGAGATTCCAGATAGATGTACAGTTCTTCAACAGTAGGATGGGTGATATTAATGCAAACCTCTTCTATGCCGAAAGTATTGCTCAATTGGGACTGAGCTAAGCCGGAAATTGGAAGATTAACGTAAGTTTCTTGCCCGTCATTCTGGATAGCACCTCCCGGCCCGGGAAATACTTGCGATTCAGCGTAAAAACTAAAGAGTAAAAAAATTAGGGTAATATTTTTTTTCATGTACAGAAGAGTTAAGATTATTTTTTCGAGAATTATTTTATCCTGCAAAGTTACCACCCGCCATAGCTGTTTAGACGTATTTTTCGTTCAAGGCAGATTATCTGTAGACGGAGAATAATATGTGATAGTTCAGCGAAATTTTTTTAGAAGAATTTTTTCTGAAAAAAAATACTAGTTTCGGTGAAGAAGGTTTTAAAATAGCCGAAAACAGAAGATGAATAGCCAAAATATGTTAAATGGTAGTTGATTTAATAACCTTCTTGGATGTGCAGCCGTAGAAGAAGTAAATCAGTCGCTTAAAGGGCAAAAAGAATCGCCCAAACGGAATGGAAAAGCAACCTGAAATTAAACACTCACTAAAACAAAAGAAAATGAAAAACATAAAAAAAATAATCAAGACAAGCGTTTTCTCTCTTAGTTTAATGTTTGCAGCTCAAAACGCTTCAGCACAAGCAATTTCAAGCCATTTTTTCGGTGAAAATGCATGGATGCCACATCAAATAGGAAACACTGTTTTATATGGTAAACTAGATAAGCACTGGGACGATATTAAGAACAGCAGTGCTTCTATCATTCGTTACGGAGGTATTGCGGGTGATAAGGACATGCCTACTAATGACCAGTATATTGCAATAATTGACTCTATGAGGTCTAAAGGACTTGAGCCGGTAATCCAGGTTCCTTTTGATAACTACCGTTATACTGCTCAACAAGCTGCGGGCATTGTAACTTATATAAACAAGACTAAAGGAAAGAACATCAAATATTGGATCATTGGAAATGAACCGGATCTTGCATATTCTTTCACTACCTCTTCACAAGTAGCTAATTATATCAAGCCCTTTGCATCTGCGATGAAGAATGTAGATCCTTCTATTAAGCTTATCGGGCCGGAATGTGCTTGGTTTAATCATGGTATTATCAATGGTTTAACTACTCCTAACGGGCCGGATGATATTACCGGAAAGGATGCTGCGGGAAGATTTTATATTGATATCATTTCATTTCATACTTACCCTTTTAACGGAAGCCAAACACGTGACCAGGCTATTGCGAAATTAACTTCTGCAGGATCTTTACAAGAAAATCTGGTTCATTTGAATGGAAGAGTTGCTGCTTGTAACGCTGCACACGGAAGAACAGGAGCATTAACACTTAAGACTGCAATTACCGAAGCGAATGTAAATTATCAAAATCCTGCTGCGGATAATTTACAAGGATCTGGTGCAAATAGTTTTTTAGGCGGACAGTTTATTGCGGAGATGATGGGTATAGGAATGAAGAACAGTGTGGATTTTATCAATATCTGGAGTGTTGTTGAAGGAAACGGAATAGTTACTAACATTGGTTATATTGACCATGCTACCGGAATAAAGAAGCCAGCCTATTACCACTTTAAGATGATGGCTGAGAATTTTAAGGGAGAAGTTGCAAATTGTACTCCAAGCAAAGCAAACGTGAAGGCGTTTGGAAGTAAGAATGGCCAACAGATTTGTGTGATGATAATGAATCAGGAATTGGCAGGTACTCATAATTTCACAGTTCGTTTGAATACCGGTGCAATTGAATCTTCTAATGCATTAACTGTAAAGGTTGACGCAGGTATAGCTACTGAATACAGTGGTACAATTGGTGGACAGTCTTCTGCATTGCTTATTTTTAATACACAAGGTGCGCTGGTTAAAATGTATGAATATTCTCTTGGTACACATGCAATTGCTAACTTACCTCCTACAGTTACTGAGTTTAGTACTGCTACCGATGTAGCATCTAACGGAGGAGCTGGTGTATTTGAAGTAAAAAATATCTATCCGAATCCTGCTCCAGGCAAGTTTACATTAGCATTGAATAAGGGTGGTGTTGGTGCAGACGAAGAGATAGAAGTACAAGTGATCAACATACTTGGACAAGAAGTGTTTAACAAGAAGTATACATTCTTAACAGGAAAGGAAGAAATTTATCTGAACCCTGCTATTGCGAATGGAGAATATATAGTGAAGGTAAAGGAAGGAAACAAGGATAATTATCAGATCAAAAAACTGATGATTCAGAAATAAATATCCTTTTTATAACTAAAAACCCCCTCGGCTGACCGGCCAAGGGGGTTTTTGATTTTAGAGGAGATGATAGGCCTTATTTAGAAACTATCAGTCTTTTTGTACTGGAAACTCCTCCCATGTTCAATATGTAAAAATAGATACCGCTTGGAATATCTCTTGTTTCAACAGGTATAGAATGAGTGCCTGCCTTCATGTTTTTATCAAGGATAGACATAACAGGATTCCCAAGCAGGTCAATTAATGTGAGGGATACGTTGCCCGGAGTGCCAAGGTAAAAGCTGATGTTAGTCATTTCTTTTGCCGGATTCGGAGAATTTTGATTTAGTTTAACAGCGGGGGTAGCTTCACTTTCAGTTGCTGCCACCGGTATAAGAACAGGGCCTGTAAGATCATCAAAATACATTGTATGTGTGCTGGAAGAATTTGGATTAAACAAGAGTACGATCTTATCTGTTTCGGCAGGTGCTACCAGTCCGCCCGGAGTGGTTTGCAAATAATTGAAAGTTACAAGGTGCCATGCATTTTGCACGGTAGTCATAGCCCTGTATTCACTGTGAAGTCCCGATGGATAATTATCATCGGTGCTGGTACCCAGTTGTAAGTCAATGTAGGTTCCGGATGGCGCTGTGGAATAAACTTTCATAGTTATCTTAGGTGTAGCTACTGTATTAGATGCGTATGCAGTAACATCCGTCATTTTGGAATATGGATATAATTTAAGATTAGCGTAGGTTGTAGCACTCCTTATATAGTAGGCACAATTAGCACTCGTATTTGCTGCGTTAGGGAAGGGGTTAGCAAACATAGTGTCTAGGGTGCCGTCTGCTGCTCCAAAAGTGATGGATTTAGTTCCCTCAAAATCACAATAATTCTGCTGAGCTAAGGACTCGTGAGTGATTGCAAGCGATAAAATTGAATAGAAGAGATGTTTCATAGGCGATTTTTAATTAATTGCTTTTACTTATTTTAAGTACAAATTTATTAGAGCTAAACAAAATGTAATATTCTATTCGTTGACCACCCTTTTTAAAGGGTTGAAAGAGTATTTATGATAGCTCTTTTTTGCGAATTTATTTTGTTTAGAAACAGGGATTGTTATAGCTGATTTCCTGTGTTAATTCCTCTTTCCATCCCTCTATTTTTCGCTTTCATCTATGTAAAACACACTATCAACGAATAGTCTTGATAAATGCTTCGTTACTCTATAAGTTTGTGGCTGATATGAACCTATACAATAAACTCCAGAAAACAGATAGTTGTTTTTATTGAAAATGAGAAAAAATCTTCCGAAGGTATTGATGCTGGGTTGGGAATTTCCGCCAATTATAAATGGGGGATTAGGCGTGGCCTGCCATGATCTTTCCAGCGCTATGGCGAACCTGGCAAATATTACGATGGTAGTTCCAAAGTCCAGCCTGGATTTTAAAGTAAAAAACGTTAATCTGCTTGGAATAAACAATGTTGATGTTAACTCACTTGAATTTCCCTCTAATTATCACCTGAGCAAATTGCCTTTTGAAATGCATGCTGTCCCTGCAGAGCTTAACCCATATTATTCCGAAATAGCAACCAATTCTCCTTACGGGGAAATATCTGCTAAAGCGGGGGGCAAGGAGAGATTGGAAGCATTTAAGATAGATAACCTGTACGGAGGCGATGTGATCAATAAAGTAACTCAATACGCGGATATTACGGCATCCATGGCCGCTAAAATGGATTTTGATGTGATACATGCACACGACTGGATGACCATGCTTGCAGGAATAAAAATAAAACAGCAAACCGGTAAGCCGCTAGTAATGCATATTCATTCGCTGGAAGTTGACAGAAGCGGCCCCGCCAGCAAAGGGTGGGTGTATAATTTAGAGCGAAAAGGAATGAATTACGCTGATCTGCTACTGCCTGTGAGCAATTTCACGGCAAATAATATCCAGGAGCATTATGGCATCAGCAAAAATAAAATGTCTGTTATACATAACGGAAGCAATGCTGTTAAGACCTTCCAAAGCGAAAGAAAATTTAAAGAGAAACTGGTTTTGTTCGTAGGAAGGCTTACCCGTCAAAAATGTCCTGAAAAATTTCTGGATATTGCTTCCAGAGTATTGGAAAAAAATCCGGACGTGCGTTTCGTAATGGCAGGAGCAGGAGATTACTTCAAATCATTGCTTGAGCAAAGTGCATACAAGCACATTGGCAACCGTTTTCACATGACCGGTTTCCTTGGATTAGATAAGCTGAGGTACTTATTTTCCATCAGTGATGTGTATTGCATGCCTTCCATCTCGGAGCCATTTGGATTAACTGCTGTTGAAGCTGCACAATTCAATGTTCCATGCGTGATCTCCAAACAATCCGGAGTAGCGGAAGTATTAGGTGGAGCACTCAAGTTTGATTATTGGGATGTAAATAAAGCTGCAGGTTACATTTTGAACTTATTGAATGATTCTGTATTTAGAAAAAAGGTAGTAAAAGACACTTCTCTTAATTTGAACAAGATAAGCTGGGATCTTTCTGCCAGAAAAATCATGAATGCATACTCGGATCGTCAATTCATTTAATACCCTTATAATATGCCATCCATTTGTTTTTATTTTCAGGTGCACCAACCGTTCAGGATTAAAGACTATTCATTCTTCGATATAGGAGAAAATCATTTCTATGAAGATGAGGCGAAGAACAGAGAGATCATGGACAAGGTATCGGAGAAATGCTACCTCAAGACCAATAAAAAAATGCTGGAATTGATCAGGCGCCATAAAGGAAAGTTCAGAATAAGTTATTCTATCAGCGGAACTGCTATTGAGCAGTTTGAAAAATACCGCCCGGATGTACTGCAATCCTTCATTGAGCTGGCTAATACAGGTTGTGTGGAGTTTTTATCCGAAACATATTCTCATTCTCTCAGCTTTATATATTCTAAAACGGAATTTGCCCGCCAGGTTAAAAAGCATGCAGATGTTATTCTGAAATATTTTAACCAGGTGCCAAAGGTTTTCAGAAACACAGAGTTGATATATAATAATGATTTGGCTGCCTACATCGAAGGCATGGGATATAGCGGTATTGTTTGCGAAGGGGTGGACAGGCTTTTGGGCGATAGAAGCCCCAATTTCCTTTACAAGCCTATGGGAACTAATACTATAAAAGCACTTTTAAAAAATTATCGTTTGTCGGATGATATTGCTTTCCGCTTTTCTGATAAAGGATGGAAAGAACACCCGCTTACCACGGATAAATATACTACCTGGGTTCATTCCATCGCGGGCCATGGAGAAACCGTGAACCTGTTCATGGATTATGAAACATTCGGTGAGCACCAGTGGGAATCAACCGGGATATTTGAGTTCCTGGATCACTTGCCTGCTGCTATTTTAAGGCATCCGGATTTTAATTTTAAAACACCTTCTGAGGTGCTGGCTTCGTATCCTGCCCGTGATATTTACAACGCACCTGATTTTATTTCCTGGGCAGATACGGAAAGAGACCTCTCAGCATGGTTAAGCAATTCCATGCAGCAGGAGGCCATCAAGCAAATTTATTCCCTTGAAAAAGATGTTAAGGCTTGCGGAGATCCTGATATTTTGAAAGTATGGGAACGCCTTCAAACTTCCGATCATTATTACTACATGTGCACTAAGTTTTGGAACGATGGGGACGTACATAAATATTTCAGTCCTTTTGATTCTCCGTATGATGCGTATATGTTCTTCATGAATGTTTTCAGCGACCTGGAATGTGCTTTACAGAATTTGACACTCAGCCAGGTAGCGAACCCAATTGAGAAGCCAAATGCTAAGAGCACTCCATCCCTTAAGGGACGTAAAAGCCCGGCTACAAAGGGGAAGCTCAGCAGGCTGCACATCAACTAAACTTTAAAACGTGAGAACTATACTCCTGGCAGTCATACTCTCACTCGGCCCGGTAAGTTTGCTGAAGGCACAAAGTTCGGACGATACGCTTTGCGCTCCGGGAACGCTTCAGATTGATAACTCATTATTGAATGTGTTTCCAAACCCCTCGGATGGTACCTTTAAAATAATTTATGCCTCCAACACCAACTGCCCTCCACCGGGCTGGGGCGGACTCCTGCTTATCAATATCATCAATGAAAACGGGATAACTGTATTTACGGAAAGCATCCAAGATTTTGAAGGTGAATACATCCGTACCATTGACCTGACCGGTAAACCCACAGGAGAGTATATCATTCAGATTGTTGCAGGAAATATGAAAGTGATGAGGAGGGAAGTGCTGAAATAATGTGTGCCCAATAAACTCTAATGAAGATCAGATTGTTTTTATCATTTTTTATTTGTCTGATAGCTTCATCGTTAGTATTTTCAAAAGAGGAGAACCCAAAACCGATAAAAAGAATCAGCATCAAGAGTATTTATATTCCGAGGGATTTTTTTTTCAACGTAATATACCAGGAACACTTACAGACTTCAGGAAACTGGCTCCTCAGTCTATCCTGCTGAGCAATGATTTCTCCAGCTACTCTCAATCACTTGGGTTGCAATTGAAAGGCAACGCTATATTTTCTGCCATGTTAGGATTTCAATTCAGTAATAGTGAAAAAACTATGCATAAAGCAAATCCTGTATTACGCCTGGGGATTTCTATTTTTTCAGGAACAAGTTTAACAAGCACTTTCTCACATGAAGAGCGGAAACGAATAGACACGTTAACTTCTGGTCAGACGGGCGAGATGCTTTACGTGGATTCGGTCACAACAAAACGTTATGCAATGGAATACGGGTCTGTGCAGGTTCGATTGGATGGTTCAGTGATCTTTCGCACTGATCCTGAAGCACGCTGGTCTTTATTTGGTGGGCTGGGTTTCACCACAGGGCTTTCTATTTATGCCAATACAGAGATCAGTTATAGCCAGTCATCAAGATCCGTAATGTATGACCTGAACGGACATAACCGCACATTGTATTATTATTCTGGCGCAGATGATTCTAAAACTGAAAGCCACACCAATAAAAATAATGTCGGATTTTCCGGATATATTCCTGCCGGACTTGATTTCAGGATTGGAAGAAAAAATAAATTTTGGAAACATGCACATGTGTTTCTTGAGTTAAGGCCCGGAATTAATTTTACCTCGATACCGGAGCTGCGTACAATTGCCAATAAAAGTATGCAAGCCGTCCTTGGATTACGTATCGCGCTGGAATGAACCCAAATTTTTCAGTTGAAAAATTTGTGCTATGCGAAGACGATCCAGGCGCTTAGCGCCAGGATGTCTTGGTTAATCCGGTGGAGAATTTGCGTCCGCCTTTGGGCAAAATTTGCAGGTTTACTGCAATTTTTGGGATGAATTATCTATTTCTTGGAAATTTCCGCAGGGACTAACAATTTTTCCAGCTCCCAATCAAGGTCCGTACTGTCAATGATACCTGCTTTGTAATCAGCACATATTTTTTTCAGGTATTCCCGTTGGATTGCGCGTCCGGTGTGCATTTTTATGGGTTGCTTTTCCTGAACAGGAGTATTTTGAACCGCAGGGGCTTGTTGTACCGGCTTGGGCTCGCTGCTGAATATGTATTCATATTTTCCAAAATCAGAAGGTGCCAGTCTTTCAATGTAAAGAGTGAGCCAGGTAGCAAACAATAAGCTGAGAATAAAAAAAACAGGCTTTAAAATGAAAGCATAGCCCTTTTCCGTTAAATATTTGGATTCTTTTTTATTTGGATCCTGTGTACTTTGCATTTCTTGATTTAATGATTTTACTCTGCAACTTCGGGTTCATCGGATCTCCAATAGGCTGCACGTATCATAATACTGAGTGCAATAATATTAAATATACACCAGAAAGTGTTTGCAGCAAATCCGGATGGAGTAGGGTGGCGGCCTAAGCCCACGAGAATGCCATTTAATATAATGCCCAATAATGTTAATCCGATGATGATCGCGTGCGGCAAAAAATGTTCTGTATTTATCGCATTGTTCTTGTCCTTGGGTGTTACATTAAACTTTACCTTTTTTCCTCTAACAACGGATATTAATGATAAAAGCATGAACCAGAAGCTGGAAATATAATATTGATCCCCTCTTTTTGTAGAAATACCCCAGCAGCCCACCGCGATCGTAATCGTATTCAGGATCTGAAAGGGAAGAAAATATTTAAAGAACTCAAAACTGTATGCTTGCACCGGAAGTTGAAGGGTAAAGAAAAATACGATAGGGCTAAGTAAAAATATCAGGATCCATAGGGGAGCAAAATACGACCAAATGGTGCCGAAGTAATTGATCTTTTGCCCCAGGGAAAGTCCTTTCTTGAACATAGGATTATCGTTGAAGGCAATATCCAAAGAACCTTCGGCATAGCGCTGGTGTTGCTTTACCCAGCTGTCCAGGTCCTGCGTGGATAACATCCTGCATTCCACATCCGGATGCTGAATGCTTTCCCATTTATCGGCATGTAAAACAATAGAGGTATAAATATCTTCAGAGGCATGAAATTTAAATGGTATTATTTCTTCTTCGCGCAGCAAAGAATTCATCTGCTGCTGTATGCTGGTGATCGGCTTCTTACTGCTGATCATCTCTTTCGTGCGTTTTTTTAAACCGCCAGTAAATTCTTTCAGTGCGAGGCTCATGATGGCTTCCCGCCTGTGTATGGACCCGGCTCCGCAGCAAAAGGCAGCGTTAAAATAATTTCTCTTTCTCAGGATAACATCATAAAAAAGACGCGGATCATTTCCGTATACATCCTCGTTCACTTCTATCTTTCCGAAAATTGTTTCTATAATTTTTACCGCAGCCTTGTTCTTCAGCTTAAACCGGGAGACAATGAGAGAGCTTAATTTTTCCGGCAGCGTAGTGTCGCAAAACCACTGCGGGGTTTGCACCCAGGCTACTTTTTGTTTTCTAAAATACCCGGTGGTATTTACAAGGAAATCCGGAAAGGGACGTGTATCAGCATCTAAGATTGCAAAGATGTCGCCATTGGTTTTTTCAAGGGCATTTTTCAGATTGCCGGCCTTGTATCCACGGTTATGTTCCCGTATCAGGTATCCTACACCTTCTTGCTCTGCAACTATTTTCATGTTCTGCTTGGCGGGGTCCCTGCCATCGCGCCTTCCATCGTCCAATACATATACTTTGACCACTACATCCGGATACGGGTAGTTTAAATTATTTGCATCAATAATGCTCTGCCGCACCAATTCAACGTCTTCGTTATACGTTGCAATGAATACATCAAGCTTCAGGGGCCGGTCTTTTCTGCCATCCAGATCTTCAATATCAGATAAATAATGTACGGGCGGTGTTTTCTCAGCATCCTTATAGGACCAGAAATTAATGATCACCAAGATGGTGCTCAAAAAGCTTAATGTTTCAGCCAGAACCAGCGGGATCGAGAACCACAAAGCATCCGGATTGAGCGAATATCTCCATCGCCAATGCAAATAGGCAAAGCCCAAAGCAATAGTGACTATACCTAAAAATTGAAAAAGTAAGCTTCTATATTTATTGTCGCGAATAGCAGGATAGGGCTTACGGTCGTCAAACTTATTGAAATAGAATTCTTTCCGTTGCCCCAACCCTAAAGGGGGATGAGAATCATTACCGCGAATCATCAGAATTTTTACGGATTAAATGGTATGTGTAAGAATTTTTTCTTTTGTATTGCTCCCTTTAGGGTCGGGGCTATACGCAATGCAGAATGTGTTCCAATCCGATGGATTTGATCTTGCTTTTTATTTTATCGTTCACGTTGACGAACTTCACTTCTATATCTTGTTCTAATAAGGACTTTAAAAAATCAATCAGGTTTGCCATACCGGTATAATTGATGGATCCGATGTTCTTCAAATCATAATACTGGACTCCTTGTATGAATACCCCTGGAATTTCATTAGTAACCATGACTTCATCACCTGATAAATTGAGCAGTTTAATACTGCTTTCAATTTTTCTGTCAAATTTTGAAGGCACTGGAGTAATTGCTGGTGGTTCAGGTATATTCTGAATTCCTAGTGTAGGATTTACATCTTGGTTTAATACTTCTTTATCCATACTACAAAGTTATAGGAATCTTTAACTACTTACCACCTATTTCGGTGACAGGGCAAATTTCATAGCCGAATGCCTCATTTTTTTCCAAGTATCGTTAAGTGAAACGCTATTTAATGCAGTATTTTGGAAACAACGATGTTAATCCTGTTCTGAACTACAAAAAACGCCCGATAGACGAATATTGCTTTTAAAACATCTTAAGTCTGGATATGTTTGTTTAAAATTAAATACAAAAAAAACTATGAAAAAATTATACGTTCTATTCGCAGCTTGCTCATCCTTATTAGCACAAGCACAAAACTTTGATTGGGCAAAAAGAGAGGGATTATGGGCTTATGATTACGGATATGGCATTACCACCGATAATAGTGGAAATGTGTACGTTGCCGGAAAATACGAGGAAGTAAATGCAAATTTTAGCGGAACTCTTATTCCCTGTGCAGGAAATCATGACAGTTATCTTGCGAAATATACCCCATCGGGTGCCCTAAGCTGGATAAGAACCTCAGGCGGCATTACAGGCGATTATGCCACGGGGGTTGTGACAGACGGCTCTAATTACGTATATATTGCCGGTGAAATTGAAGGCCAGAACGAAACGATCTACTTCCCCGGAAGTTCAATTACTCTTGTTTGTGAGGGTCTAAATGATATTTTTTTAGCAAAGTATGACTTAAGCGGCACTTTACAATGGGCTAGAAGGGCAGGAGGAATTGATTACGAAAAGGCATTAGCAATTACATACGATCCTGCCGGCAATGTTTATATCTGCGGCTTTTATCGCGGCCAAGCAACATTCGGAGGCACAACTGTAGTTAACAACGCTGGTAACAACGATATTTTTGTTGCTAAATACGATGCAAGCGGAACCTTTTTATGGGTTCAGAATGCAGGCGGTTCCGGAAGAGATGAGCCTAAGTCAATGGTTTGTGATGCAGCAGGAAATGTATATATATGTGGATTGTATTCTAGTGGTTGTGCTTTTGGTTCAACAACTTTAAATACTACCGGTACTCTGGGATTCTATGATGCCTTCATCGCTAAATATTCTCCCACTGGTTCTTTAACATGGGTTAAAACAGCCGGAGGTGATTATGATGATGTAGCATGGAGTATCACCATGGATAATGCTGGCAAGCTTTTTATTGCAGGCGAATTCAACGGGTATGCCACTTTTGATGCCCTTTCTTTAACTACTTCGGGTAATACTCAGGCGTTTGTTGCACGTTACAATAATGCAGGGAATGCAGAATGGGCAATTCAGGCTGGTGGTACCAATTCTACTGCTGCAAATAATCTGGTTACTCGAGCAAGAGGAATCGGAACAGATGGAAATAACCTGTACATAACAGGCCAATTTGGCGCAACCGCAACTTTTGGCGGGTATACATTAACGGCCGTTGATAGCTCGGATATATTTTTTGCGGGATTAACCAACAGCGGTAATTTTTTAGCTGCGTCTGCAGTTGGAGGCCCTGCCGATGCTTTTGAAGATTTAGGATATGAATCAGGAAATGCAATTTGTGCGGATGCTTCCGGTAATGTATATGCTACAGGATCTCTGCTTGACGGAGGAGTGTTTGGAAGCACAACATATGGTGCATATTCAAGAACCGATGTATTTGTAACAAAGATCTCCCAGCTTACCAGCGTTAATGACGCGGTGAGCACACATAATATTTCGGTTTATCCCAATCCCGGAAACGGAACTTTCACATTTGACCTTAGCACGTTGAGCGGACAGAAAACCGAACTTACCATTTACAACAGCTTGGGACAGGTAATAAATACCAGGACGGACAAACCTGCTGCCAGCATACTTGTTGATCTCTCATCTGAAGAAAAAGGAATTTATTTTGTTGAAATAAAAGGAGAAGGCCAATCTGTTTCCAGAGGGAAAATTGTTCTTCAATAAAGAAGCTGGTTATGTAGCCAGGATTCGAACCCCGTAAGGTTCAGACAGAATATCCGGCAGCATAGCCAACCAAATGAATAGGACAAAAATGTCCCACATCAAGATTGGTTATGAAACAGGATTCGGGCCCCGTAAGGCTCAGACGGAATATCCCGAATTGTAACCAACCAAACTAGAACTCTCCGAAGCGCTAAAGCGTCTTCGGAGAGTTATCTGGTTTTTAGGCAAAACATTAAATATTTATTCAATATGAAAAAGCCTGTACTCTTTTCTTTTATAGCGATCGCTCTGAATTTTTCTTCGAACGCCCAGAATTTTCCTGATGAAATGCACATGTCCACGGATGGACACATGCTGATGCTGGGAGACATGCCTAACACGGGGCTGTATGATCAATCACTGATTCGCAACATTTACCTTACATTTTCACAGGCCGATTATTGGGCACAGCTGGACAGCAACTATTATAAGTATACGAAAGAGGAAATTATTGCCAGTATGGTGGTGGACGGAATTACCTATGACAGCGTAGGAGTACGCTTTCGCGGTCAATCCTCCTTTCAGCAGGTGACTGCTTCACAAAAAAAACCTTTTGGAATATCGTTGGATTATGTCCGCCCTTCACAGGATATTATGGGACGTAAATCGCTCAACCTGAACAATTGTTTTCAGGATCCTTCTTTTATCCGTGAGGTATTTTATCAGAATCAGATAAAAAAACATATTCCTGTTACAAAATCAGCATATATAAGACTATACATCAATGGTGCAGACTGGGGATTGTATCCCAATGTTCAGCAGATCAATAAAAGCTTTTACAAGGATTGGTTCTTGAGCGCCAAAGGCACCAGCTGGCGTGCGGATCGCCAAAGCGGAACGGTAACACCATACGGAGACGGCACGGGAGGAATGAATTTTTTAGGTTCGGATTCTTCGCTTTACAAAGCAGAATACATGCTTAAGTTTACAGACAAAGCAAACCCATGGGAAGATCTGGTAAGCACTTGTGATGTTCTCAACAATACTTCTCTTGCAAACCTTCCGTCTGTGCTTCCCGCCAAATTGGATATTGACCGTACGCTATGGTTCCTGGCGAGCGAAATACTTTTTTCGGATGATGACAGTTATATTCAGAAAGGAAGAATGGATTACTATGCCTATTGGGAGGTGGAAACAGGCCGCATGACACCGCAGGAATATGACGGTAACACGGTGATGAATCCTGCCTTTGCCTCCTGGAGCCCTTTCTATCATGCCGACAATGTGAATTATCCTTTGCTTAATCGTTTACTTGCTGTACCCGAATGGAGACAACGCTACCTTGCGCATCTGCGTACACTCGTTAATGAATGTTTTACTCAATCTTCTGCCGATGCAATAATTGATGGGTATAAAAATAAAATAGATATTCACGTTCAAAGTGATCCCAAGAAGCTTTATTCGTATTCGGATTTTCAAAATGAAATTACTGTATTGAAAAATTTTATTACTACGCGCAGGAATGTTTTGCTCACCAATGCGGAGGTTGCAGAAGTTGCTCCCACCATTTCCAATACAACATGGAATGTAGGCGGCACCCCTTGGTTAATACCGGCAATAGGTCAGGGTACCACCGTGCGGTCAAGCGCTTCAGGATCTTCCCAAATGAATTTGTATTATTCCAATGCACTTGTAGGAAATTTCACCAAAGTGCAAATGCTGGACGATGGCCTGAATGATGATGGGACTGCCGGGGATGGAGTGTATGGCGCTGCTCTGGCAGGACAAGCATTTGGCACTTGGACACGTTTTTACATTGAAGCAGTTGCAAATAATTCTACTAAATCTGTATCGTATGATCCAGCGGGAGCCGAGCACAATGTGTATGCTTATCAGGTGGGTGGAGTAGGAGTAGGCGAAATTACCGACCACGTAACTTACATGTCCCTGTCTCCTAATCCTGCGAGCAGCAACGTAGTTATTGAAGTAGATAAGAATACTCCACAGCAATTACTTATTTTGAACTCCATTGGCCAGCAGGTTCATGTGGAAAAATTTACCCGCATAACAACTATCGATGTCCAATCGCTTCCTGCAGGATTATACTTTGTACAATGCGGAGCTTTACATAAAAAGCTGGTTGTACAGCATTAGAATATCAACTTTATTCATACAGTGCGTAGGCAGACGGTATTTCTATCCGAATGTTGCTTTTGTCCTTGGATCAAATCTAATAATTCCATCAAGTAAAACCAGGGATTACACGAATTTTCACAAATTAATTCGTGTTAATTAGTGAAACTAGTCCGAAGGATTCCTTCGGTGTGGCTATCATTTCAGTTAGTTTTTTTGAGACAGCTTCTAGTAAAATTTCAAATGGAATATTCCGATCGGTATAATACCATGCCATTTTGGACTGTTTAGTATGAGTAATGAATGGGTATTACTTTCGTCTTTTAATATGAACTGGAAGATGAAGTATTAAACCCTGCAGCGTCTCAGTGAAAATTCTGTTTGGCGGGTTCTTAACCGGTTAACGGATCACAGGCTCGTCTGCCTTTTCGTTGGCCATGGGAGGAAGGCTGGGAAATCCCCATGTTCCTGATGCCCGTTTTGCCAGCCTGACAAACCGATAGATCCCGCCAAACAGAATTTCAAACAACTTTAAACCCAAAAAGTTCATTGAACTTTTTGCCCCATGGGCAGACGATCCAAGCGGTACCGCCTAGATGTCTGGGTTAACCCTGACCAACATATCCAAGAGCTTACTCCAAAGGAGTCCTTCGGGCCGTCTGGATAAGTTGCGTCAAACATTTTTAATATGTCGTTTCTGAATTACAAAATCTGGGTTAATCTTCTACTCCGTTTGAAACAACTGCCGTGTTATTTGTATTTAACAATGTTTGTTCAGCTGCTTTTAAAATCAAAAATGCATTTTTAAGCGTACTGGATTCTGCATAGTTTCTTAATACCGGTTCTGTCCCGGAAGCGCGTATCATCAGCCATTCATCATTGTTAAAGAAATATTTATATCCGTCAGTTGTTTCTGTCCGTACAATTTTATAGTCTCCAAAAGCCTGGTAATGGTTCTTGGCACAGTTTGCCACAATAGTATTCTTCAATTCTTCCTGCAAATGCAGGTCGGAACGTTCAAAGGAGAATGGGCCTACAATAGCGTATACATCCCTGATCAGTTCGCGCAATGTTTTGCCTGATTTAGCCATGTATTCCCATATCGTTAATCCGATCCAGATGCCATCTCTTTCCGGAATATGACCTTTAATGGCAATTCCGCCTGATTCTTCTCCGCCTATTAATACATCTTCCGATATCATAATACCCGCTATATATTTAAAGCCGATCTTGGTAACTTCCTGCTTCAGGCCGAAATGATCGCACATCTTACCAATTTTAGGGCTTACGGAAAAAGAAGTAGCTACTTTGCCTTTCATTCCTTTTTGCTCGTATAAATATTTTATTAAAAGAAGGATAATATGATTTGAATCCACAAAATTTCCTTCGTTGTCATATAAACCAATTCTATCTGCATCACCATCTGTAGCAAGGCCGCAATCAATATTTTTGGTTCTTTTGATCATCTCAGAGAATTCCATCAGATTTTTGTGAATAGGCTCTGGAGCCTGGCCATTAAATGATGGATTATTCTCGCAATGAAGCAGAGAAGTGCCCGGCAGCAATCGGCTGATCACATTCTGCCCTGCACCATACATGGCATCGTAAGCCAGCTTAAGCCCCGATTTGCGTATGGCATCCAGGTCAAAATTTGCTTCAGCATGCTCGCAATACATAGTTTCCAGGTCTATATATTCTATCAACCCTTTCTCTATAAAATCTTTAAGGGATAATTTTTCAAGATCTATCGAATTAGATTCGGGGATCAATTTTTCTATTTCTTCAGTTTTATCCGGAAGTAATGGGCCTCCATAGCTGCCTTTCAGCTTAAAGCCATTGTATGTTGGAGGGTTATGACTGGCTGTGATGATCACTCCCAGTGATGCTTTTTTATTCACGGTTCCTAACGAAACCATAGGCGTGGAAACAAAATTATCCGTTAGAAATACTTTGATGCCATTATGAGATAGCACCTTGGCCGTTGTTTCTGCAAATAATTTTCCACCGAACCGGGTATCATACCCAACCACCACGGATGGAGATTTATGATTGCTTAGAAGCCATGTGGCAGCAGCTTGTGCCACGCAGGCAACATTATCTACTGTGAACTCGTGTGCAATGATAGCTCGCCAGCCATCAGTTCCAAATTTAATTTTTGCCATAGATTATTTTTTATATAATGAGGTTTGAGTTATTTTTCTTCCGTTTGTAAAGAACCATTCGAATTTCCTGTTAAACCAGGCTTCAAATTGTTTAATGAGACAAACTACATAATGGATCGTTTTCATAGAGGTAGGGTTTAATATTTTATTTAAATGCTATTATTTTTATTTCAAGCTTGTCGCTGGTTATTGCTTCAGGAATATTTTTTTTATTCGGCTTATCTTTTCCTTTGTTTGATTTCAGGTCTTTTACCATCACCCTGTCTTTTGATATACCTTTTGCAAGAAGATAATTTTTAACAGTTAGTGCCCGGTCCTGTGCCAGCTGTTGGTAGTATTTGATGTTATCTTTTGCACTGGTGAGGTATGCGAGCTCAACAACCAGCCCCGGATCGGCAGATAGCATTTGAAACAGCCTGTTCAGTTCAATGTTGGAAACAGAACGCATGGTAGCCCTGTCGAAATCAAAGAAAATATTGTTCAGGGCAATACTGGAGCCTATAGTAACAGGTGCCATTTGAACGGCCTTGTGTATCTCATATTGCCCGCTTTTTTTTGCAGCATCCACATTTACTGATTGAAAAAGATAGCTTTCCGATTCAAAGGTTATATTATTGTTTCTTCCGGGAGGCACAATAAGGGTGTAATTGCCTGTTTTGTTTGAGCCATACACACCTAATATTTCCCCGGTTTCATTATCTGTAACAGTAATCTTAACAGATTTTGGAGTCTTTCCTGCAACATCCTCAATCTTTCCTTTTAATACTGTGAAAGGAGTTTTCTTGTCATCAATAAATGTTGCCAGGTAAAGATCCTTTTTATCATGTACTCCTGCTTTTAATCCGGAAGAAGATGTTTCCTGGTGTGCAGTCATAGTACCCAATGTATTGTCGGAATTTGATTTTACAGGATATCCAACCTTAATAGGTTGTGACCATGCGCCATCGTTCGTTAAGGTGCTGCTATAAATATCAAAGCAACACGTATTTTTGTTTTTATTGGAGCTGAAAAATAATGTAAGGCCATCGGAATAAATAAAAGGGGCTTCTTCGTCCGTAGCAGTATTGATAGCAGGGCCCAGGTTGGTTGCTTTGCCCCATTCTCCTGTAGGCAATTTTTTACTTACATAAATATCCTTTCCGCCAAACCCTTCTGGGCGGTCACTCGCAAAATATAACGTATAGCCATCTGCCGAAATAAACTCACTTTGTTCCCATCCTTTCACATTCAGGGATTTATTCAGAACTTCAGGATAAGTCCAGGAGTTACCTATCAAACGTGTGATGTATAAGTTGGCTTCTCCTTTATCATTTTTATAAATTAATACGATCTGCCCGTCCACTGAAGTGGCAACAGTCGCCTCGTTCAGGTTTGTAGTGGTGTCAAGAAGTATTCGTGCATCATTATCCAGTATTGTTTTTGCAGGGATATAAATTTCTTCGAAGTACTTTCCATCGTCTGTTGCCGGCCTGTTCAGGCTGTCCGGCTTATGAAAAGTATAAGTCATAGTGGATTGGTCAAAAGACAGTGCCGATGTGTACTCAATATATTTAGAATTTACATCTTCATTGGTTGTATTCAGTTCCTGCAACTTCTTGCCAACCTTGCACATTTCTATTTTCCACTTTACCTCTTCGATAAACCGCTTGTCCTTAGGCTTACTTGCCGGAAATGTTTTTTTGAATTTCTCGTACGATTTTATGGCCAGGTCATATTGGCTTACGAGCTGGTATGCATCTCCTAAATATTTATGTGTGATAGATGCAGCCGATGGGTCCGCTGCCTTTTCCAGATAGGTATATGCTTTATTCTTTTGAGACCTGGAACTAAGATAGCAAACCCCTATTTTATAATTCAGGTTTGTACTGCCAGAATCAGATTTAAGAAGTTCCACATAACGGGGCAAGGCCGAGGCATATCTGGCTTTTGCGAACAGATCATCTGCTTCTGCTATTTGGGCAGATAGTTTGCAAATACTTATTGCAAAAACAAATAGGATGGATAGAATTTTCAAGTTATTTACTTTTTAGTGGGTTCTTTTATATCACTCGTGGTGCTGAGAGGTTGTTTCGTATTTTTTTAGTTTGGCACTCAGATCATCTATATTAAAGGGCTTTGGAATGAAATCACTGGCACCTGCCTCAAATGCCGCATCCAGCAAAGACTTATTGTTCAAGGCAGACATCATTATAATAGGTGCAGTACAAAGGTTAACGGACCGCAGCACATTCACTAATGATAATCCGGATATTCCGGGCATCATAATATCACTGATGATAACGTCAAATTTTTCTGTTTCTGTCAGCTTTATTGCCTCTTCAGCACTATTTGCAATAGTCACTTCATACCCCAGATTCTCAATACTGGATTGGAGCGTTTTAAGCGTTACCTTGTCATCTTCAATAACTAAAATATTCATATGATTTTGGAATTTGATTCGATTTTAAATGCTTCATAAAGATACCTCTGTTCCAGGGGCTGAAGTATAGTATTCGATAAAAGGGCATTTTATATAGCCCAAAACTATTTGATATTCTCAGGTTCTATTTATATTTGCTATATATCCAAAAAGACTGGTCAAGCATATATTGTAGAAAAATATAATTAAGAATGAAGAAGCAAGCCGCTCAGAATAGCGAAATCGTTACGGATAGAGTTATTCCCCAATCCTTAAAGGATAAGATTAAAATTCTGGTGGTGGAAGATAATCGGCTCAATCAGAAATTAGCGGGTTTCATGCTTAAGGAATGGGGATTTAAGTATGACATAAGTGCAAATGGAAAGAAGGCACTTGAAGCTCTTAAATCCAACACGTACGATCTTATTTTAATGGATATACAAATGCCGGAAATGAATGGCACGGAAACGGCAGAGTATATCCGTAAAAAATTGAAGCTGGGATTGCCCATTATTGCTATGACTGCGCATGCCATGCCCGGGGAAAAAGAAAAATGCCTGGAAATGGGCATGACGGACTTTATCACCAAGCCCATCAATGAGATTGAATTGTATAATCTGATCACAAATTATCTTTTTTCCAGTGTTGTTAAAACTGAAGAAATATGACAAGCAGCAACAGGGATATTAAAAAAGTAACCAATCTGGATTACTTAGAGGAGCTTTCTAAAGGAAATGTGCAATTTGTAAAGGAGATGATCAGTACTTTTCTGGAAGAAAATCCAAAGGAAATGGAAGCGCTTGAGAAAGCTATCCAGAGTAAAGATTTTGAAAGTATACGTCAAAGGGCACATTTCCTGCAATCCTCTATTCCATTTGTCGGATTAGATAGGGTGATTGAAAAGGAAGTGTATGAAATAGAGAAAATAGCTGCAGATAACTCAGTGCTCAAAAAGATAGAGATACATCCGGCAGATAATTCGGTAATTCAAAAAATAGAGATCGTGGCTGCTGATAAATCAGCCTTGCATAAGATCGAAGTGCTTTTTAATACAGTTAAGTCCACCTGTGAAAATGCGTGTAAAGAATTAAAAGACTCTACCGCCTATCAGCTGACAGGCGGGTAAAAGGGGTCGGAAGGATTAAGCCGCCAGAAGTTTCATGTTTTTCATTTCACCTCTCAACTCCTTGCAAGCCTGCGTACAAACTTCTTCCAGTTTCAGGACTAATTCATTAATGGCAGCAGCTTTTTCCTGTCTCTTCGCATACTCCTGTATATTACGTGCCATCATTTCATAATCTTTACTTATTCCCATTATCATAAAAGATGGAATGATGGAATGGGCCGCACCGGCTAATGAGTCCCAGTCCATATTGTCCCGGCTCTCTTTCATCTTCTCGATCATCTTAGGAGTTTCTGTAAGGTATATATCGATCATTTCCATGATCATCTCCGGATTATTTTTCGTGCGCTGTTTTAAGTAATCCAGGTTTGTATATTTACTTCTGGTCTTCTTACTGGTTTCCGAGTTCATTCCATTGGTTTTTCTCTGAATGTTTTTACTTAAATGTTTCATGATCTTGTTGTGTAACAGCTTTTCATCTATCGGCTTCTCGGAATAATCATTCATACCCACCGCATTGCATTTTTCTATCTCTACAGAAGTAATGCTGGCAGTAAGGGCAATAATGGGTATTTGAGAATTCATTTTTGTACGGATGTATTCGGTGGCTTCAAATCCATTCATCTCGGGCATCTGAAGGTCCATAAGGATTATATCATAGGTACCCTGTTGGAGCTTTTCAATGGCAATTTTCCCATTACCCGCTATCTCTGTTTCATATCCAAATTCCTCCACCACGTTCTTCATTAACATCTGGCTTAGCATTACATCTTCAACGATCAGCACTCTTAGTTTGGAGGTACCACTTTTTCTTTCTCCATCTGCTTTTTCTTTCACTTTGGTAAAAGGCAGCGTAAAGCTGAAAACAGAACCTGTTCCCGGCTTATGGTCTATTTTCAATGTCCCACCTTGAGCTGCGAGCAGGCTTTTTACAATAGCAAGCCCAAGACCATTTTCATGCAAGCCTGCGGATCCATTGGAGCCGATATGTTCATTGCGGGATATATCCTCCAATATTCCGCTCCCTGAATCTGAAATCTTAAATTCTATGCGTGTGTGTTGGGCATCTGCATTTATAAGCTTAATGCTGATGCTTATCTTTCCTTCCGGAGTATTACGTATAGCATTGTGCAGCAGGTTTGATACCATTTGCTGTAGCCGCATAGGATCACCTGTTAAATTTTCAGGTACTGCAGCGTCATATTCCTTTATTAATTCCAGTTGTTTCTCCTCAATTTCTGCTTCAATAGCTTCAACCGCTTTTGAAATCACTTCATGTAATTTAAATGAAGTTTTTTCAAATACCATCTTGCCGGAATTTACTTTTACAAGATCGAGCATATCATTAAGAAGCCCGATCAGGGAATCGCCCGACAGCTTAATAGCATTCAGGTAGTCTTTTTGTTCATCGTTCAGATCGGTTTTGAGTATATCATTTGTAAATTCAAGGATCTCATTTACCGGAGTCCGCACGGCCTGGCTCATATTTGATAATATCTCTTGCCTAGATTCACTATTTTTTTCTGCGGTTATTCTTGCCCGTTCTGCAGCATTTTTTGCATCTACTAATTCTTTTTCATGGTGCTTTTGCCTGGTTACATCCCGCGCAACCACCATTGCTCCCAAAACATTCCCTTTTCCGTCTTTGTAGACAGACCCATTGAATAATATTTGTGATAGTATGCCGGCAGTGCTGCGTACGGTAAGAGGTGCATCCAATACGGATCCTTTGACAAAAACCTCCTGATAAGTTTCCCGGGCTTTTTCGGGTTCAGTGAAATAGTCAAAAAAATTACTGCCTTCAAGTTTGGTGCGCGGCACTCCTATGATCTTAACTGTTGCTTCGTTTGCATGAGTGATCTTCCCTTCAAAGCTGATGATGACTAACGGATTCAGGCTGGCCTCTATTAAGCTTCGGTATGTTTCTTCGCAATCTGAAATTATGTGTGATGAGTTTTTATAGGGCATATGATTATATTATACGGGGTGGGTATTATGTTTAATTGTTAAAGGTATGGACCTCCCACTAAATATGAATTTGTATTCGTTTAGAAGGTAATATTAATCGCCACGCAAGGAAAGGCGGAGGGCGGGTGGACTTACTTGGAAAGGACAATAACCCTTAGGGATTAAATAGGCAGGAAGGAAAAATACTTTAATCTCCTTCTTGAAGAAATTCCTTAACTATTTCTTCCACTTTACTGAATGCCAACTCATCTTTTTTAACGTATTTGCAACCGTATTTGGAAATGGACTTGGAGACAACATCAAATTCTTTTTGCGCGCTCAACAGGATAACATTTGCCCCGGGATTGGTATTTTTGATTTCTTTAATAATTGATAATCCCGTAGCTGCATCTGTTCGCACAGAATTAAGTAAATGATCTATGATTATTACGCTGGGATTTTGGTATAGTTCCACGAGGCTGGCTTCACCTATAGGGAATATCTTGATATCGTTTACTTCGGGGAATTTTGTCTTAAGAAATTTTTCCAATGTTTTGGCATAAGTCTCATTATCCTCTACGATAAAAATGTTCTTTGTTTTCTTTTCTTTTGGCATACGTGGTAGTTTGTTTTATATGAATGAACGCTGGTTATGATC
>Ga0163151_10002609_pt1 | contig 27469 bp, 28 predicted proteins | sample OliLakLV19MP5IB2_FD_145596 | JGI IMG/M metagenome (GOLD analysis project Ga0163151, IMG submission 145596) | Freshwater microbial mat bacterial communities from Lake Vanda, McMurdo Dry Valleys, Antarctica - Oligotrophic Lake LV.19.MP5.IB-2 | ecosystem: Environmental > Aquatic > Freshwater >...
CTTTTTATACTTATCTGGAATATTTACTCCTGTATATTCATGGAGCCTGTCCATTTTACTATTATATCTTTCGGGATCAACTTTTGCTTTCTTATTTATATTTTTAATCCAAGGCTCAAATTCTTCTTTGAATTCAATTAAAAAATATTTCGCATTATTCTTTTGTTGTAATAGACTAATAACTAAATAATTGGCTTTCTCAATATACAATTTACAATCTGGATGCTGAGTCTTCATTGGAACTTCATCAACAATACCAATTGCAATAATATCATTATCCGACGATCTGAGTTTATTGATTACATTTGGTTTTCCATTACACGTAATTATCTTGCTTTTGGAATAACCAATGAACTCACAAAGGAATTTCTCAGTATGACATTCGGGATATAAAACTACCATATATTATTTAGTATAGCGTTCTATATTTTGAAATACATCAACTCCATCACTCAAAGTTTCGCCAATCTGCTTTTCTGTCAACTGCACCATCTTTGTTTGGCCTTTGGAGTATGACAAAGCCCACACAGCTAAATCATCCTTGTTTGTGTTCGAAACGATTGACTGATATACGTAAGGAGAATGGGTGGAAATAAAATATTGGTTCTCCGCTTTTTTTCCTATCAGCTCACCTATCATAGAAATATACGGCGGGAAGGAGTGTGCTTCTGGTTCTTCAAAAAGTAACACAGAATTATTATTTGAATATATAGCAGCTAAATAATAAATCAGTCTTTGAAAAGTATCAGGAGTCATTGTCAAAGTCCAATTATATACAATATTTCCAATCCTTTTTTGTATCAAAAATTTTTTCTTATCTATGTCAAATACAAAATCTAATTTGTACTCTTTAAAAAAATCTCCCGCTATTTCTCTTAGATGGGCATCACCTTCAATTATCGAATATAGATTCTCACCTGATGTTTTGAGGAACAAAGAAAAACTATCGGAGTAGTTTTTAACTAGTTTGGGCTGAAAATAATATCTTTTAATTGGAGTTTCAATACCTTGCTCCATTTGATAATTATCATTACTTTGAAAGCTCTTATAAAATGGTTTCAGTATAAAATGCGGGCTTTTATTAGAAAGAACGTACTGTTCCATATCATTTGTTCTTTAAAGAGACAGTACATTTTTTTTATACTCTTCTTCACTAATACCTATAATTAGGTCATGTATATTATTTCCCTTCAAGTAACGCAACCACGCATTTCCTAAATTTGTTTTTATTTCGATTGGGCTTGATTGGTCTAAATTAAAAAACAACTGACTATAAGAGTCAAAACGGATAAAACTTTCCAAAAATGGACCTGCATAACCATTATAAGTCTCGCCAAGTAATGACAAAGCCTCTAACAAATTTGACTTTCCACTATTAGGTTTTCCAATGAATAAGTTTACTCTTTTAGGCTTAAACTTTAAATGCTTAATTGATTTGAAGTTTTTAATCTCCACATCAGTAAGAAAGTAACTTTCGGTAATTTTTTTTGCCATGAGTACTTTTATTTAAAAGGCAAATTTATTATAAATCAGCCTTTTTACAACTATCAAATATAATAATCACACATTCACCTTCACATCCATATCCAACCTTTGCAAAGCTTCGTTCAAATCTTGCGTATAATCCACACTATATTTCGCACATAAACTTTCTGCATTCATGTTTTCTACTGGCTCTTTAAAAGTAATAGTAACGGGTGTTGAGCCTTTATTTTCCTGTAATATCTTTTCGAATTTATTTGAAATATCCAAATCAAATTTGGGAAGCTCTATACTAATATTTATACCTTTTAATTTGCGTTGCTTTATTTCGGTGAGGTGCTCTATTAAAGTAATTTTACATTCTAAACTATCACCATTATAACGAGGTTGAATTCGTGCACGCACATATAAAAACAAACCCTCCATCATATACTTATTATAGTCGGTATAATCTTTACCGAACAATGCAAATTCAAACGACCCTGTATAATCTTCTAAGGTAAATAAGCCAAATTTCTTGCCTGTTTTGCCTGTGCGATGCACTACTTTTGTAATCATACCTCCTACGGTAACTTCCTTATTTCGAAATGCATCCAAGTCTTGTAGTTCTATCACTTTACTTTTACAAAAAGTTTCCAATTCAAATCGATATTTGTCTAAAGGATGTCCTGAAATAAATATACCGACCATTTCTTTTTCTTTGGTGAGTTGTGCTATAATACCCCACTCTTTTGCCTCGGGCAATCTCGGCTCTGGAAGGCTTACGGCCGATGCTCCACCAAATAAACTTTGCTGATTGGCCGATTGCTGTGCTTGATAATTACTACCATAACGAATAGATTTTTCTATCGGGTTTTCCGTTTCACCTTGTTCTAAATGAAAATATTTTGCTCTATTATTTCCGCTCACACTATCAAATCCTCCTGCATACGCCATCGATTCTAATACACGTTTGTTTACATTTTTTAAATTGACTCTGCGAGTTAAATCAAATATACTTTTGAATGGTCCATTGGCTTCGCGTTCTAAAATAATTTGTGTTACGGCAACTTCGCCCGCACCCTTCATACTGCCCATTCCAAAACGTATATCTCCATTTTTATTTACCGAAAATTTCAATTTCGATTCATTAATATCAGGCCCAAGAACCTTGATGCCCATACGTTTGCACTCCTCCATAAAAAAAGCAACATCTTCTATATTATTGGTACTGTTTAATACCGCAGCCATAAATTCACTCGGATAATTTGCTTTGAGATAGGCAGTTTGATTCGCCACAAATGCATAACAAGTGGAGTGACTTTTATTAAAAGCATATTGTGCAAATGCTTCCCAATCAACCCACATTTTTTCGCATACCGTTTTATCATGTCCGCGTTCAGAAGTGCCTTGTAAAAAAGTTTCCTTCATACTATTAAGCACCGAAATTTGCTTCTTACCCATAGCTTTTCGCAAGGTATCTGCTTGTCCTTTGGTAAAGCCCGCAAGCTTTTGCGAAAGTAGCATTACCTGCTCTTGATATACTGTTACACCATAAGTTTCTTCCAATATATCTTGGCACTCAGGCAAAGGATATTTGATTTCTTCCAAGCCATGTTTACGCTTAATAAACATAGGTATATATTCCATCGGGCCCGGACGGTATAAAGCATTCATCGCTATCAAATCCTCTATGCGAGTAGGCTTGAGCTCCTTCATATACTTTTGCATGCCTGCACTTTCAAACTGGAACACTGCGGTAGTATCACCTTTTTGAAACAGTTCAAATGTTTTGGGATCGTCCAATGGAATTTCGTCGGGGTCTATTTTAATATTATAGTTTTGTTCTATAATTTCTACTGCATTCTTTATAATAGTTAAAGTTTTCAATCCCAAAAAGTCCATCTTCAGTAAGCCAGCATCCTCTACTACTTTTCCATCCCACTGTGTTACCAGTAAATCGGAACCTTCTTTTGAATTGACCGATAAAGGTATATGATCAATCAAATTGCTTGGGGCAATAATTACCGCCGATGCATGTATTCCTGTATTACGCACCGAACCCTCCAAAGCCTGTGCCTCTCTAAGAACCTGGGCCTTTAAGTCAGTTCCCTTTTCTATATCTCTAAGTTTTTTTATCGCATCTAAATCTTCACTTTGCAGGTCATCCGATTTCTTGAGTTCATCCATGCTGGTTTTAAAAACATTATATAAAGTCTTAGCCCTATCTGGAAACATTTTCGACAGTTCATTGGCCTCACTTAAGGGTAAATCGAGAGCTCGTGAAACGTCCTTAATTGCACTTTTTGCAGCCATCGTTCCATAATTTATAATTTGTGCAACTTGGTTTTTACCATATTTTTCTACTACATAATTTAATACTTTCGCACGACCTTCATCATCGAAGTCCGTATCAATATCGGGCATGGATTTACGTTCTGGATTTAAGAACCTTTCGAAGAGCATTCCATATTTTATGGGGTCGATATTGGTGATGCCTATACAATACGCAACAGCACTGCCCGCAGCACTGCCGCGACCAGGACCAATAAGCACACCCATATTTCGACCAGCTTGTATAAAGTCGGCCACGATAAGGAAATAACCTGGGAAACCCATAGTTTTAATAGTATGTAATTCAAAATTCAACCGCTCCTCTATTTCGGGCGTCATTTCTATATATCTTTTTCGTGCTCCTTCATAAGTTATATGTTTCAAATAATCATCAGCACTCAAAAATCCATCAGGGATAGGAAATGCAGGAACCAATATATCTTTCTTCAGACTTAGCAAATCAATTTTGCCAACGATTTCATTCGTATTATCCAATGCTTGTGGGATATCCGAAAATAATTGTTCCATTTCGGCAGTGGTTTTAAAATAGAATTGGTCATTGGGAAAACCAAATCTATAACCACGTCCACCCTCTTCATCCGTGGCTTTTGGAGTATTTTGCACATCGCCTGTATTGATGCATAATAATATATCATGGGCATTGTAATCTTCCTTATCTACATAGTGACTGTCATTGCTGCAAATTACTTTTACATTATATTTTACTGCCCATTTTAATAATACTTCATTCACCTGGTTTTGCTCCGGAATATCATGGCGTTGTAATTCTATATAATAATCTTCGCCAAACATATCCAACCACCATTTGAATTCCTTCTCTCCTTCTGCTTCGCCCTTACGTAAAATTGTACGAGGCACAGAAGCCCCCAAACAACAGGTAGTTGCGATGAGTCCTTTGTGATATTGCTCAATAAGTTGTTTGTCGATACGTGGCCATTTACTATATAAACCTTCTATATAACCCAGCGAACAAAGCCTACTCAAGTTCTTATATCCTTCTTCATTCTTGGCCAAAAACAATTGATGGTAACGAACATCTTTATTATCTTTTGAAAATTGCTTCTTAGTTCTATCGTCCACTACATAAAACTCACAACCCACAATGGGCTTCACTTTCAAAGTTCCGTCCTCATTTTTATGCTTATAAGCTTCGGCCACAAAATTGAATGCCCCGAACATATTTCCATGGTCGGTAATAGCCAAAGCGGGCTGCCCATCGGCAATTGCTTTTTTAAATAATTTACCGATGGGTGCAGCACCATCGAGCAAGCTGAATTGTGTATGTACGTGTAGATGAGAAAATACCATGATAATGTCACGCTGAGTTTATCGAAGAGCGTTCTTTGCAAAATTATCATATAATTCAGAATTATTTTTGGTTGTGGATAGAATTTGGGAAATGGATTTAGGATTCAGTTCGCCGCGGCGAATGGGGTTGCTTTCGCCAATATTTTATCCGTGGCTTTCCAAGTGCTTTTGGACACTGACTTGTCCGTGATTGGTGTCCCCACCAACCATACTTTCCACATTAATTTCAACAAATACGATATTGTTCGCTTATACTATATATTTTTGTAGTTCATTTATCCATTATGCAATTAGAAACCACACAAACACTAAGCTCTATCTGTAGTTTAATTAATGCCAAAGCCGTTGGTGATGCCAATTTTAATATCACCGGCATCAACGAAATACACATGGTGAAAACAGGCGATATCACTTTTGTAGATTTTGAAAAGTATTATAATAAAGCCTTAACTTCTAATGCTTCGGTAATTATTATAGACAAAGAGATTCCCTGCCCCGAAGGAAAATGTTTGCTGATTAGTGAAAATCCTTTCCGAGATTATAATTTCCTCACACAATATTTCAGACCTTTACAGCAACCTTCAAATACAATTTTTCACCAAGGACAAAATACTACAATAGGCGAAAATACTTATATACATAACGGTGCCGTGATTGGAAACAATGTGAGCATTGGCAGCAATTGTATTATATATCCCAATGTAGTAATATATGATCATTCAGTAATTGGCAACAATGTAATTATACATGCAAATAGTACCATCGGTGGCGATGCATTTTATTATAAAAGATTACCCGGTGATTTTGTTAAAATGCACAGTTGCGGCAGAGCGACACTCGAAGATTGGGTGGAGATTGGCTGCAATACCACTATCGACCGTGGTGTGAGTGGTGATACCGTTATTGGTCGTGGAACCAAAATAGACAACCTTGTGCAAATAGGTCATGATAATAAAATTGGACAAAATTGTATTATAGCTGCACAATGCGGAATCGCTGGTGTTACCACCTTGGAAGATGAAGTGGTACTGTGGGGACAAGTAGGCGTGACCAAAGATATTACCATAGGCAAAGGTGCGGTGGTAATGGCAAAATCGGGCGTATCGAAAAGTTTGGAAGGAGGTAAAACTTATTTCGGTGCTCCTGCCAAAGAAAACCGACAAGCACTGTTGGAACTTGCCACATTAGCGAGATTGACCAAAGAAAAAAGAACCAAATAAATATATGATATGAATGGCCTAGTGATATGTGGCGGACAAAGCAGCAGAATGGGCAACGACAAAAGCATGCTCGATTACCATGGTTTGCCGCAGCGTTATTATATATATAATTTATTAAAACAATTTTGCGACAAGGTATATATATCTTGTAATAAAAATCAAGAAGAAAATATAGCTGAAGGTTTTAACTACCTGGTAGATGAACAAGAGGATATTGGCCCAATGGCGGCAATACTCAAGGCTTTTAAAGAACATGAAAAGAGTTGGTTGGTAATAGGTTGCGATTATCCATTTTTTCAAAAAGATGAACTATCTTTGCTCATAGAAAATAGAGATGCGTATTGCATGGCTACTACCTATTATAATAATGATTTTAATATTCCAGAGCCGCTATTAGGTATCTATGAAGTATCTTGCAAAGAAATATTATTAAAAGAATTCGAAAAAGGAAATTATAGTTTGAAACATTTTTTATTATCATATAATACTCATTATATTTCGCCACAAAATATACAAATTATACAAAGCGTGGATACAAAATTGGAATATGAAGAAGCATTAAAGAAGCTTAAATGAATTATATATATCATATTTCGTCCGTACGGGACTTTGTGAGGTTTGCTCATGCCATTCAACCAATCTATAGTCCCGATGGGACTTTGAAATTTCGTGCGTTAATAAAAAATGTAAGTAAAGAAGATCCCATCGGGGTGATATATCGGTAACACAAACAATATAACAATGGCTACCACTACAACTGTTCACATACAAAAATTATCGGGCAATGAATATGTTGCGGCAGATGATATGCTTGCCCAAGAAGAACCCTTGGAAATACGCATATTGTATGGCCCCGACAGAACTACCAAAAGTATATCTGTTACGATGCGAACACCCGGAAACGACCCAGAACTTTCTACAGGCTTTTTATATACTGAAGGTATTATCACCAACTATAATCAAGTAGAAAAAGCCTATAATACTTTGGTAGATGAGAATATCGTTTGCGTAGAACTCAAACCTGAAGTGGAATTAAAATTATCTTCATTAGAACGAAATTTTTATACAACTTCTAGTTGTGGCGTATGTGGTAAATCCAGTATCGATGCTATTAAAACCAATTGCCGAATAGAATTAACAAATACGATTAATAAACCAATTGACCCAGAGGTAATATATAAACTTCCCACCACTTTACGCCAGCAACAAGATATATTTGAAAGTACAGGTGGCTTGCATGCTTCTGCTTTATTCGACCTAGAAGGAAATACGATAGTATTAAGAGAAGATGTGGGAAGACATAACGCATTGGATAAATTAATAGGTTATTGTTTAAAAGAAAATCTATTACCGCTGGAAAACTATATATTATTATTAAGTGGCCGTGCGAGTTTCGAATTGATACAAAAAGCCATGATGGCGGGCATTAGAGTAGTTGCTGCCATTGGTGCTCCAAGCAGTTTGGCTGTTGACCTAGCCAAAGAGTCAGGAATGACCTTAGTAGGCTTTTTGCGAGATAATAGAATGAATATATATTGCGGAAGTGAAAGGATTTCTGCTGTTAATTTGTAGTTACATACTAAGAGTTGGTGAGGACACCAACCATGGACAAATATGATATATTTGGGATTCCCACTCAGTGATGCATTTCCTGAAGGATTGAAAATTAAGGTTACGAAATATACATTTGTACTTACTTCTGCTAAGAGAGAACCAATTATATTTGTGGAGAATGGACAAGAAATAACGCAACGCATCAAAGATGAACTTAAGTTTGCCAAAAGCGGAGACCTAATAACAATATCTCATGTCGAGGGAATAAGTCCAATGAAATCATCAGGCCTTATAAAAGCTTTAACAATAACAATCGAATAATTAATATCATTAAAAAACCATGAAAAGAAAAATTTTGCATTTACTTTTATTGCTGATTTCTGTAGTAAGCCTCCAGATATCAAAAGCACAAACCAAAGTTGATACTACCCAAAATGCTATTATAGCAGTTGACAATATGAAGGTTTTATATACAGGAATGGAAAACCCCATTTCTGTAGCTATTCCAGAGGTCGGACAGGAGTTTATCAGTCTGCGTTGTTCCGATGGCGGCGATGTGAGGATGACTAGTTTCGGACACTATGTAGTAGTGGTATATCCCAATGCTCCCAAGGAAATTTCTATAACAACTTTATATCAGGGAGTTCAGAAAGGTATTACTAACTTTAGGGTAATGCCCATGCCCAAAGCGATTTTGAAAGTGGGAATTGCACAATCGGGAAAAATATCAAAGAAAACAATTGTGTCACTTGATTCTATCTATTATGAGTTTCCATCAGATTTTATTTTTAATGGAAATGGATATAAAGTTTCTAAATTTATATTTATGTGCACTACCAAAGTGAAAGACTCAACAGGGAAGGATGCTACTGTGATTATCCAATCTGCTGAAACTGGTGCGGTGCTCAGTGAACAATTGAAAGAAGTGCTAAGCAAAGTTAAAAATGGTGATCTCGTAGTTTTCACCAGTATTGAAACTATAAATCCAATCAGACCTTATATTTGGTTGAAGGAAATTGCTTTAGTGGTAACAGATTAAAATAATATCTCTTTATTATTTCTTTATTGTATTTTCTTGAGCCATCAACTGCTCCAACCTATCCAATCTCTGCTTCAACAATTCATTCTCAGCTTTCAAATTTTGGTTTTGCGTATTTAATTCCTGAATAGCTTTAAGAGCAATACCTGCAGGGTCTACCGTGCTTATATAATGTTGGTCGGTTCCTGTATTAAATGTATTATAGAACTCTTCCGCATAAGGACCAATATGATACTCATTGGTGCCTTTATAATACCAGCCATCTATATGCAATTGCATTACTTTCTTCAATATATCATTCCCATCTAATAATTGTATACGGTCCTTTTTGATGAATGATGATGAATTGGACCATGCACCTCCACTTGATAAGTATGCACCATTACCATTGGTGCTATCATGACCTACTGCCAGCACTTTACCTTGCCCCGGATTTACCCCAAAGCCCCATTGTTTCACTTGTGAGTTTCCTATTCTCACAGTATTGCTTGAATCGACAGATGCATCAAATCATATCATAGTTGCATTAAAAAGATTTGGAGATGATACATCCGCTTTTGCACCTATAGCGATATTGCCATTTCCAATTTTATTATTTTTTAACGATTCTTTTCCTATAGCTGTGTTGCCCATTCCTATCGAGTCATTTACCAATGCCCCTGCTCCAATGGCCACATTTGATGTACCTGCAAATTTGTTTGTCATTGAAGCGGCTCCAATGGCTACATTCAAATCGCCATTTCCAAAGTTTTCCATGGAAGAACTGCCAATAGCGATATTATAACTACCAACAGAGTTGTTGCTCAAAGCATTACAACCTAAAGCGATATTAAAATTTCCCACAGTATTACTATATAATGTTTGATTCCCTACACCTATGTTGCAATCGCCCGTTAAATTATTAAACAATGAATTGCTGGCAATACCCACATTTTTAATACCATCGATATTATTAAATAATGTTTGATAACCCAAAGTATTATTATCATCACTTGTAGACGAGGAGTATCCAGACATAGATCCCACATAATTATTGTACTTGCCTACTGTATTGCTAAATCCAGCACTTTTGCCTATAAAGCAATTATCACGACCTGTTGTGGTTAAATAACCTGTAGAGTCACCCAAAAATGCATTTCGCGAGGCAGTAAACCCACTTGAAGTTCCCGACTGGTAACCTAAGTAGGCATTCATATTGTTATGGTCTATTATACCTGCCCTGCCTCCATTCACCATAAACTTGAGTGGGGTATTATCCGTTGTTCCCAACCAAATAAAAGTATCGGGCAAAGGATCGGTAGCCGTACCGTAAATTGACCAAACTTTCCTATAAGATGATAAGAAGTCCCAACTACTGTCTTTATAAAATGAAAAATCATTGCTGTCGGTAATATAGACTATCAGACCATTGGCAGGGTTCACAATCGAATCCCTTTGTGCAATGGTCATTCGTGTTGGCAAAAATCCCTTACTTGTACTTTCCAAGTGTAATATGGCAGATGAGTCAGGTGTATTGGTGCCAATGCCCACTTGGGCAGAGCCGCAGAGTGATGCCATACAGCATAACACTAAGAATTTTTATTTGAGCTTATTCATAGTTCAAATATGGCATATAAATTTCACGTTTCAATGACAATTTTTTTAATTTATTACATTGCTACATAATTTATGTTCAATTTTTAAAACTGTCTATCAATATTTTAAAAGAGTCCTTTCTTAAATTCCAAACACCTGCTTTTGTTAGGCCAAAAATTATAAATGATGGAAACACGCGAACAACTTTTCCGGCTTATCAAATCACTTTCGAAAAACGAGAAAAGATATTTCAAAGTATTTGCTCAAAAGAATGACAATGATGAAACGAAGACCCAGTTCAATTATGTAATGCTATTTGACGCCATTGATGGTCAAAAAAGTTTTGATGATGACAAGTTAAAAGTAATGGTGAAAAGTAAACTTAAAATTACACATTTGCCAGTTCTCAAAAATCAATTATTCGAGCTCATATTAAAATCACTTACGGAATATCACCGCAAAAAAAGTATCGATTTTAAAATTAACGATATGATTGGGTTTGTGAAGCTATTACAGCAAAAAGGCTTGTTTAAACAAGCAGTTAAGTACCTAACCAAAGCCTTCGACATAGCAACCCAACACGAGAAAATGACCCGAATGTTGGAGATTTTGGAAATAGAAAAAGAGATGATTGTAGATATGCGAATGGGCGATATCAAACACGGCCTCGACAAAATAATGGACCAAGAAAAACTGATTGTCGAAAAATTGAGCAATAAAAGTATGTTCATGAGCCTGTTTTTTGAATCGCAAAAAGTATTGAAAAACGAAAAATATATACGCAGCGATGATAAAATGGGGGTATTAAAAAAGTTATTGCAAAATGACCTGATGAAAGATAGTAGTTCCGCCAAAACATTATATTCACTAAATTCATTTTACGAACTACACAGTATATACTTATGGATTATCAATGAAACCGAAGATGCCTATAAAACCAAACGTAAGCAGGTTTCTATATGGGAGCAAAACGAATGGATGATTAATGAGTATAAGAAAAACTATATTATATTAATTCCTGATTTTTTATATATTGCGTATCATGCTGGCAAATTAAAAGAATTACCGATATATATAAATATCTTAAAAAATGTAGAAACTTATGATGTGGAATTGAAGCAAAAAATATTTACGGAAACATCTGTTTTTTCTCTAATATATTATCAGCAGATTATAGATTATACTACTTGTCTTGAACTATTAAAAAATATTAAAACAGAATTGCCGCTATATGAAAAGTCGTTAAATATAGAAGACTCGTGCCGCATATTTATTAGTAGTTCATTGATTGCTTATGGAGGCGAAGACTATAAGCAGGCAGTGTTCTGGATTAATAAAATTATCAATATGCGTGAGGTGGAAATGCGTGAAGATGCACACTGTTTTGCACGTATTTTTAATTTGATTATCCATTTAAAATTAGATGATGGGTTTTATTTACAGTATGCTATTAATTCTACTTATCGCTTTTTGAACAAACGCGAAAAATTATTTACGGTCGAAAAAGCCATTCTCAAATTTATGAAAAACTATATAACTTTAGATGATGACAAGAAAATAAACAGTGCTTATATAAAATTTAAAAAAGATTTGCTTAAGATTCAGGAAGACCCGTTTGAGAAAAAATTCTTCAAGATATTTGATTTTATTACTTGGGTGGAAAGCAAAATAGAAAACATACATTACAAAGATTTATTGAAACTGAAAAAACAAAAGGCAGCTCAGGCAGATTAATATCATATTGCTCATTAGCGTGTCTGTTGCAACCTAGCTATCTGAATTCTTTAAATTGAGTCCCAACACAACACCAAGGGGACAAAATACAGAAAGGACGGTGAAAATTACAATCGATAAGTCTAAAGTGTCACATACACCAAACTTCGCTATGCTAAAAAAAATAACTGCCAGAATAACTGCTATTAATCCTCCGATTACATAAAAGCGATTGATCTTACTGTTTTTCATATTGTTTCTCTTTAATTATTATGATACAAAATTGCAGGTATCAAGACCTTTAATTCGAGCAAAAAAACAATCAATATGAAAATCCCAACAGACACAATATATTATCAATTATCTTAACACCAGTATATTAATAATCATACAAATGAAAGTACTAGGGCTACTTTTGGATGGAACAAATCCAAATACTAAAAAAATAATAACACAAATAATATAGCTAACAAATAAGGTAAAAGAACGAAACCAAGTACATAAAATAAATGTCTTTCTTTCTCCTTCGGGTAATGTCTATATACACCTATATGCATAATAAATACTATAATAATTCCATAATAGGTAACGGCAAACCCTAAATAAGCTAAGACTGCGAGTGCTATAAGTATTGTCTCACTTAATAAAGCTGCTAGCTCGAAAACACCCAAAAGCATAAGTGCGACTATAATACCTAAACCAATAAAAATTGCAAAGGCTTTCAACCATTTTTCTTCCAATTCCAGAGCTTTTTGAGCCTTCTTCAACCCTGGGTCTTTTATAGTAGAATCTTGTGGTTGCGTAATGCTGGTAAGGAGTTTCTTGAGGATGCGAGGAAATACTTTGTCCTTCTTTTTATCAGTTTTTTTCTCTGTAGTTATTGCATTTGTTGATTCCACCGCCACAACAGCCAATGCTTCAGTTTGTAGGGTATCTGTATGGTTTTTTTGTGGAACTACGGTAATAATTTCAGGTTTTGATGAAGCAAGATTTGGATTACACACAAACCTTTGCTGCTTGCAAGCACACATTAAAATGAAAGGCAAAAGATATAATAGTTTTTTCATATTAATCTATAACAACTTATATATATAAGTTGCTGCACTTCCGTGCTACTTTAGAAACCTATTTAGCAAAACTCACTGATCGTTTTTCGCGTATCACGGTAACTTTAATTTGACCTGGATAAACCATATCCGTCATAATTTTTTGACTGATATCAAACGCTAAAGTATCTGCTTTTTCATCACTCACGCGTTCAGCTTCCACTATTACCCTTAGCTCACGTCCCGCTTGTATAGCAAATGCTTTTTCTACACCTTTGTATGACATAGCCAAGCCTTCCAAGTCTTTCAATCGTTTAGTATATTGCTCAGTATCTTCACGTCGTGCTCCTGGTCTTGAACCGCTTATAGCATCGCAAGCTTGAACAATAGGCGATAATAATGAAGTCATTTCTATTTCATCGTGATGGGCTCCAATCGCATTCACCACTTCGGGATGTTCTTTATATTTCTCGGCCAGCTTCATACCTAACAAAGCATGCGGTGTTTCTGGATCATCATCGGGCACTTTACCTATATCATGTAATAGTCCAGCACGTTTGGCAAGTTTGGTATTAAGTCCCATCTCTGCTGCCATCGTAGCACAAAGGTTTGCCACTTCACGACTGTGCTGTAATAAGTTTTGTCCGTAGCTGGAACGATATCTCATACGACCAACCATACGAATTAATTCAGGATGCAAACCATGCACACCCATATCAATACAAGTGCGTTCGCCTATCTCTATAATTTCATTATTAATTTGTTTGGTGGTTTTTTCAACTACTTCTTCAATACGAGCAGGATGTATACGTCCGTCGGTTACCAATTTGTGTAATGACAAGCGAGCAATTTCACGGCGAATCGGGTCAAAGCCTGAAAGTATAATAGCTTCTGGGGTATCATCCACAATAATTTCAATTCCAGTTGCTGCCTCCAGTGCCCTGATATTACGGCCTTCGCGACCAATAATTCTACCTTTCACTTCATCATTATCAATATTAAATACCGATACTGAATTTTCAACCGCATGCTCCACAGCAGTACGTTGAATAGTTTGCAATACAATACGTTTTGAGTCTTTGGCCGCAGTCATTTTGGCTTCGTCTACGATCTCTTTTATAATACCACTTGCTTTGGTACGGGCTTCTTCTCGCAAGCCTTCTACCAATTGGTTGCGTGCTTCTTCTACACTAAGACCCGCAATTTTTTCGAGGTGCTTAAGTTGTTGTTGGAACATCGCATCAGCCTCACGGTATTTATTTTCCGCAGCTTCTTGTTGCAATTGCAACTTGTCCTTGATGGGGTCAAGTTCCTTTTCGCGTTTGGCAATATTGTCAATCTTGTCTTTTAACGATTGCTCTTTGCCTTTGGCTTCAGCTTGTTGCTGACGAATTGCATTTTCAGTGTCAGCAACTTTGCGGTTTCGTACTTGAATTTCCTTTTCGTGCTCGGCTTTTAGCGTAATAAACTTTTCTTTGGCTTCAATCTCACGATTCTTTTTGTAGAGGTCGGCTTTGTCTTGTGCTTCTTTAAGCAACTGAGCCTTCTTTTTTTGTATCCCAGAATTTAGTAGGAAGTAGGAAATCAAGCTTCCCGCTGCTAAACCAGATACTAAAAGTAAAATTTGTATGGCACCCATATACTATTGTTTTTTTTAGGGTTGACAAACCCAACGGGATGCGGCAAAAAAGTGTACGCTCAGGCTAGGAGTTTCTCAAGGTGCTTCATTTGTTCTTCTACCTTTGCTGGCACTGCGTCCATACTTTTACAAAGGGATGTTACAGCATCAATGGCGGTCATTACCATGGTATCCTGTGCATCGGCAGAAGAATATTGTTTGTTGTAATATGCAAATTTTTCGTTCAGCACTTTAGCAATCTTCCTTACTAGTTCTTCATCTTGAGCCTCGATAGTAAGCGGGTAGAGCCGCTCGGCAATCTTAAGCTTTATTTGAATCTTGTTCACTTTTCGTCCCGTTTTGTTGTGTCAACAGGTTGATACTTGTGTTTATGTCTTCGATCATTTTGTTGATTTGCAATTTGATAGATTGCTTGTCTTCTTTGCTCAAAAACATTGCAAGTTTAACTGATTTTAGTTGTTTTTGTAGACTTTCTGTCTCAGAATTTTTCAAATCCACTTTCGTTTTCAGCTCTATGTACTGATTTTGTTGGGTTTCTAGCTTTTCCTTTAAGGCAAAGTTTTCTTTTTTAAGCAGCTCCACTTTTCGGGCAATGAGCTCCAGTTTCTGCAAAAGTTGGTCAGTGGTCATGGGGAACAAAGGTAAACTTTTAACCTTTGGAAAGCTTGAAACTTTCCAAAGGTTATGCGGCTACTTAAACCTCAAAGCTGCCAAAGGAGAAATTCGATTGATAATTAATGAAGGCAAAAGCATGAATACAATGCATACCACCAAAGTGCCAATATTAATGGGAAGCACCAAAGCCCAATCAATTTCTACCGGAACATATTTCATATAATAACTTTCTTGGGGCAAAGTAATCAAATGAAACTTTTGCTGAGCCATTATAAAACCAAAGGCAACGAGGTTACCCCAAAATATTCCCCATAATGCAAGTTTGCCTGCTAACATCATAAATACTTGGGTCAATATAAAATTACTGGAGCCGAAACTTTTAAAAGTTCCTATCATAGCAGTTCGTTCTATCATCAAAACCAAAATAGCGGTTATCATAGATATTACAGCAACGGCTAACATCAAGGCCAAAACTATATATACATTTTGCCCTACTAAATCGAGCCAATCCATCAATTCTGGAAAAGTTTCTCTAATACTTGCAGCATCCATATCGGGTGGCAAGGCATGGTGAATAGCATCTGTTTTTGATGAAATAAGTTTGATATCTTTCAACATTACTTCCATTCCATCAGCATTATTACTGTCACGCCCATTTAACTTCTGCAATACCCAAATGCCGCACCAGGCAAAGGATTTATCAAAATCTTCCAAACCTGTTTCATAGATGCCTACTATATTAAACTTCCTTCCTTTTAGTTCACTCCCTACAAAATACACACGCAAATCATTTCCCACTTTTAATCCCAATCTTTGTGCTGTGGTGGTCGAAATTACTGCCTCATTTCCTTCTTTACTTTTTGTATTTATAAATCGACCTTCTAATATATGATTGCTTATAAAGCCAGTATCAAAACTGCTGTCGATACCTTTAAAACGGATACCTTCAATCAGGTCGCCCGCCTTTATAATACCCGGACTAAATATAAAAGGCTGCAAACTTTTGACGGTAGGGTCTTTGCGAATAAAGTCTAAAATCTTATCGTCGTAGGCAACCCCTTCCACGTTTTCTATGTCGGGGTTAGTGGTACGTGTTATTTGAATATGCCCAGAGAAACCCATCAACTTATCCTCAATCTCATTACGAAAACCTTTTGCAATGCATACAGAAACCAGCATGGCCGCTAGACACATAGCCACAACCGCAGTTGCCATTTTTAATATGGAAGCCGCTAGGGAATTGCCTCCGCCCGTTGTAAGTTTGCGGGCTACAAACCAAGGAAAATACATGACCGCTGCAAATCTACATCATAATAAACAATACCTATCTAAAGTATGCTTGTTGTTATTTTGTTTGTTCGCATTTCTTATTCCACAAGCCCAAACCCTTTGTGGGGCCGAACGTACCGCTGAATATTTTCCAAAACTAAAAGGAAAAAAAGTAGGTGTCGTCGCCAATCAAACCTCTACAATAGGCAAACACCATTTAGTAGATTCTTTGTTAAAAGCAAAAATAAATATCATAAAAGTATTTGGTCCCGAGCATGGATTTAGAGGTGACGCAGAAGCAGGCCATAAAATAAAAAAAGGGATTGATAAAAAAACAAAACTGCCTGTTATATCATTATATGGCAACAACAATAAACCTTCTGTAGAAGATTTACTGGGTATTGATATTATGGTATTCGACATACAAGATGTGGGATGCCGTTTTTATACTTACCTCAGCACGCTTCATTATGTAATGGAAGCTTGTGCCGAAAATAAAATTCCGCTTATTATACTCGACCGCCCCAATCCAAATGGTTTTTATGTAGATGGTCCAGTATTGGATACAGCATTTCGTTCCTTTGTGGGTATGCATCCCATACCTATTGTGCATGGAATGACCTTAGGTGAACTTGCAAAAATGATTAATGGCGAACATTGGTTGCCAAATGGCATTAACTGTAATATAGAAATTATCCCTTGCTTTAATTATAACCACCAGCATTTTTACGAACCGCCAATTCCACCGTCACCCAATTTACAAACCATAGAATCTATATATTTATATCCCAGTTTATGTTTGTTCGAGGGCACGGACGTGAGCGTAGGACGTGGCACCCAGAAACCTTTTGAAATGGTAGGTCGCCCGGGTTTTGAAAAAGGAACCACTACTTTTACGCCAAAAAGTATGAAAGGCATTGCCGAAAATCCGCCTTATAAAGGTGTAGAATGCAAAGGTTTTGAACTCACAAATTTCAGCAGAAACTATATATTAAACTCACGCAGAATATATTTGTATTGGCTCATTGGTTTTTATGACATGAGTAAAGACACCAATACTTTTTTCAATCCCATGTTTGATAAACTCGTAGGCTCCGACACCTTACGCAAACAATTGATGGAACATAAAAGCGTTGAGCAAATATATAAAAGTTGGGAACCTGGTTTGCGTAAGTTTATTATTGCAAGGCAAAAGTATTTGATATATATTGATTGAGGCTCTCACGTTATTCGTTGCGGTATACCATCATTCTGAATTCTCGCTTCGACACGAAGAATCTTTTGAATCGTAAGCGAAATTCCCCATGCTTAAAGATTATACTTTGGGCAGATTGACTTTGTCGAATTAAAATTTCTTCGTCACGCCTTTAAACTTCGTTATTGGTTCAAGCATTATACTATGACTTTTCGCCGCGGCAAACAGAATGAGGAGTTGTTTAATACCCCACAAACGCAAAATGAGCATTGCCTGGCGAAATCATCAATACACACATAAATAATTTCGGATCCTTAAAAGCTTTAATAAATTCTTCTTCACGCACCTTTTCTATCAATCCCTTTTCCATTAATTCTTCTAAGGTGGTTACATGTATACTCCAGTTGCATTGGTATTCTTCTTTGTCAAATAATAATTCGCCCAATTGCAATGTGTGCTGATGTGCCGCAAACACTGGGTATTTGGTATAGCCGCCGTCCAACATATCCACCGCTACTTCTTTAAGCTGGGCTTTAAAAAATTGTATATCTCTATTTAAGGTATCTAATAAATATTGCAGATCGCTGTTTTCCATTTCTTATATATTCTGTGGGCAAAGGTAAATAATTTATATAATTGTGGCAAGTAAATACAGCCGAACTAGATGTGTGAAAATATAGATTTATCATTTGTAAAACTTTTTGTATAGTTATACCGACACTCAATATATAATAGTCCAAAAGAAAGGGACTAATCCCCCCGCATCCCGATAATTATCGGGATTAAGCGGGGCTTTCGGGATGTAGTTCGGTATTACCATTCTAAAAACTAAATCCGACACAGGCGGAGAACTATTTTAGTTTAAGAATTGGTATTATAATAGAATGGCTATCTCCCCACCACCTCAATACCTGTAACAGGATGTATTTCCCAAGCACTTGCTCTCCAATTTCTTTCTCTTCCCGGCTTGGTGTTTTCTGCTTCATCGGCATGTTCTTTATCGAATAACATCCAACCTGTTATATTCACCCATCTTCCTAAAAATTGATCTCGCAAACTGCGGGTACTCCAATTAATTCCTTTGCCTTCCATTAGTTTTCTTATTCTCGGCGTAACCTCTATTACCATTCTTTTGGTTTTAGATTCACTCATAGCGTCGAGCACTATTTCTATATGGGTATCTCTATCAATTTCTTCTTTCATTTTGCAATTGCAAGTTTCCACACCTCCCTTTTTTACTTCTATAATATATCCTTTTATTTTAGCGGCTTGCGAAGTATTCCATCTATTATAGTCATCACCTGCTTGCAGTATTTTATCTAAGGTAATTTCTGTATTGATATCCTTGTCAGTAGGCGAACTAAAGCGGTTCTTTAGTCGGTTCAAAGACTTCAGACTTTCGTCTTTTGCACTACCTTCTATACCACAATTTTTATAATAATTATTTTCTGCATTTTTTTGGGAAATAGTTGTATCATTTTTACAACCAAATAGTATTGCAAATAGTATGATATATATTTTATTCATCGCTGTGCTGCAAGGTGCAGTCAGATGAAAACACCTGACAGGACTCACTATATCTTTTTCACAAACTCAGTTTTGAGCACAATTGCACTCCCCTCAATTTTACAATCAATTTCATCAGGGTCGTCGGTAAGTTTAATATTTTTTATTTTTACCCCTCTTTTTAAAACGGTTGAAGAACCTTTCACTTTTAAATCTTTTACCAAATGCACGGAGTCTCCATTCTGAAGTATGTTTCCATTGCTGTCTTTTGTTTCCATGATGTTTTATATAATAATGCTGCAAAAGTATGCTAAAAAACGTCATTGCGAGCGGCTTCCGCGTGGCAATCTCGTTCGGGATTAACGAGGCCCGCTATCTCGGTGTTTTTGAACTTTTGTTAATCTCCCATTTCCTATATTACTTTGCAGGTAAATGAAAATTAGTTACCATTGGCTGCAAAGCCTTATCAATACAAAGAATTCTCCTGAACAATTGTCCGAAATTCTGACCAATACAGGTTTGGAGGTGGAGTCGGTTGATGATTATTGCTCGTTGCCAGGTGGCTTGCAGGGATTAGTAGTTGGCGAAGTTCTCACTTGTACCCAACATCCCAATGCCGATAGATTAAGACTCACCACTGTTGATATCGGACAAGAAAATCCTTTACTTATAGTATGTGGTGCCCCCAATGTTGCCCAAGGTCAAAAGGTAATTGTTGCCACCGTAGGAGCAAAATTATTTCCTACAAATGGTGAACCTTTTACCATTCAAAAAAGTAAAATACGTGGCGAAGCATCCGAAGGTATGCTGTGTGCCGACGACGAAATAGGTATGGGCCAAAGTCATGATGGTATTATAGTATTACCTGCCGACACAAAAATAGGAATGCCTCTTGCCGAGTATTATGGCGTATATAATGATTATACTATAGAAATTGGACTTACAGCCAATCGTGGAGATGCCGCATCGCACGTGGGTGTAGCCCGCGATGTGAAAGCCGTGACCGGAACCGATACCATATATCCAAGTTTTGAAATTCCTGCAAATCTTCCCGCATCAAATTTTCAAATACAAATAGAAAATGCTGATTTATGTCGACGTTATTGTGGGATGTATATTAGTGGGATTCAAATTAAAGAATCACCTGCTTGGTTAAGAAACCGCCTACTGACGATAGGTTTAAAACCTATTAATAATATAGTAGATTGTACCAATTATGTCATGCATGAATTAGGGCAACCTACCCACGCTTTTGATGCAGATAAAATTGCTGGAAAAACTATTATAGTTCGCCAAGCAAACGCTAGTGAAGTATTATATACTTTGGATGGCACTGAACGCAAACTACAAGGTCATGAATTATTAATAACTGATAACGAAAAGCCAATGGCTCTTGCTGGAGTTTCTGGTGGATTGCACAGTGGCGTAAGTTCAGAAACAACAAATATATTTTTAGAGAGTGCCTGCTTCGACCCTGTGGTGGTGCGTAAGACAGCCAAAGCACATACGATTAGTACAGATTCTTCTTTCCGTTTCGAACGTGGTACAGATCCCTTATTGCCGCTACAAGCATTGCATCGTTTGGCAAATCTTATTATAGAAACTGCAGGTGGAAATATGCATCAAGCTATCGATCAACACCCGCATCCTTTTGTGCCTTTGCAAATAGATTATGATATGGATAAAGCACGCAAACTTATAGGAAAAAATTTAGAAAATAAAACGATACTAGATGTTCTAATTAAACTTGATTTCAATATCATCAAACAAGAAGCTGATATAGTTACGCTACAAATTCCCAGCTACCGACAAGAAGTGACACGCCCTGCAGATATAACAGAAGAAGTATTGCGTATATACGGACTTAATAATATTGAGTTTCCTGAGCAGATGAAAATTGCGATGCAAACAGACCCTTACGAACATATTTTTGCCAAGCAAAATAAAATTGCCAATATGCTTTGCTCCCAAGGTTTCAGCGAGATGATGAACAACTCCTTGGTGGCTGCAGAATGGTCACTCGCCGATGTAAAACCTATACATTTACAAAATCCATTAAGCAACGAATTAAATACTTTGCGTAATCATTTATTGCATGGGGCATTGCAAAGTATATCATATAACCGAAATCGCAAACAACCCGATTTACGTTTGTTCGAATTTGGGAAAATATATGCCCACGGAGCAAATGGCTTTGAAGAAACAGTTATTCTTTCCTTGGCATTAACAGGTAATTATATAATAGAAGGCTGGCAAAAAAACCACCAAGACTCCGGTTATTATCACTTAAAAAGTCATGCGGAACTTATCATGCAAGCACTAGGTATTACAGATACACAAACAAATAAAATAGAGCACCCCTTGCTCGACGATGCGGTGGCAATTGTATATAATAATACAGAACTTGCTATAATAGGTTATGCAAAAGCAGCAGAATTAAAAAAGTTTGATATTGATGATTCCGTTACCTACGCCCAGCTAAATTGGGATGCACTACTGGACTTGCACAAAAAGCAAATATTTGTATATAAACCAGTAAGCAAATTCCCTGAAGTTAAAAGAGATTTATCCTTGCTATTAGATGAGCAAATCACTTTTGGGCAACTTGAAAATATTGCCTTACAAACGAATAAGAAACTACTGAAAAAAGTAGAACTCTTCGATATATATCACGATGCAAAACTCGGTGAAGGCAAGAAATCGTATGCCCTCAGTTTCTACCTTTGCGACGAAGAAAAAACACTGGACGATGCCACCATAGACAAGGCGATGCAAAAAATCTCACAAAAGTTTGCTGATGATTTAGGTGCTGTGGTTAGGGGTTGATTAGAGCCACCACGTCATTCTGTTCGCCGCGGCGAACGTTTCAGAATCTATTAACAAAAGGTACGGCTCCTTGTAATCGCGATTTATATTATAATCCCGCAGCTAGTTTTTTAGCCTCAGCCATCGTGCTGGGATACTCCGCTTTGTTGGCCGCAGTATTATAATATTTTTTAGCTTCCGGGTTTTTGCCCTCGGCTTGTGCTAGTTTGCCTTTTACTATATAATAATAGCCATGCAGGTTATCATTTACTTTATACATTTTTTTATATGATACATCAGCAAGAGCCATGCTAATTGCCGCCTCTGTGGCTTTACTATTATTTAGATAATACCAAGCTTGCATAATATTTCCTGCACATTTATAATAAGCCCAATTACTTGCTGTGAGTTTTTCTATATAGGGTAATGCCTTTTCTGTTTGGTTTGTCTGCAATAATCCTTCAGCATATTTATAAACAAAAAATAAATTATCGGGATATTTTTTTACTACCTCTTCTATAATACTTAATATTTCGGCAGGCTTACCCTCATATTTAAAAAATATATTTACCAAATAATTGGCCGATTCCATTTTGCTGAATAGTGACGATTTATAAGAACCTTTCAATTGTTCGATACCTTCAAGGGCATTACCCGCATCCATCAGCTTTGCAAATGGTTTGATAATGGGATGGAGTTCAGGATAACGTTCCCTATAATAATTATACATGCCTGTAGAAAAATAAAAATCACTGAATTTTTCTTTCAGTGTAAACCCCTTTTTTACATATCTGTAAGCATTGGTGGAGTTTTTTACGGCACTCATAAAATCACCCTGCATGGAGTTTACCCTCGCCAAAAAACCTTCCGCAGTAAAATATATAAACATGATTTCAGCATCGTCTTTTTTCTGCACGTTCAGCATATCTTCACACATTTCAACAGTGTGGTTCAAAAACCCTTTCATTTTTCTTACCAAAGTATCATTGGTAAGTTCAGGCTCCCATTGCCAATCCATGTTCATGGCCATCAGCATATAATATATTGGGTGGCCAGGCAGTTTAGCTTTTACTTGTTTATATACTAGTTCTGCTTCTTTGAATTTGAAATTGTACATTTTGTCCAAACCTGCAAGCACTAGTTTTTTTAATTCTGGATTAGAAGATATTGGTGTTAGCTGCCCGAAGCTAAAACTTGAGAATCCAATATATAATATAACAATGCCAAAAACTTTCTTCATCATTTCTTCACTTAGTCAAAAACCATGCTATGCAAATATATTTTAAACTAAAATATATTCAAGATTGCGATTAAGCTTAATACTGTTCCTTATTGTTGGGAAAATCTTTCAGTTTGATATCTTCTATATAACGCTGCACATTGGTTTTTACATCATCATACAAATTCATATACCTACGCAAAAAACGCGGACTGAATTCTTTTGTTAGCCCTAACAAATCGTGCAATACCAGTACTTGCCCGTCCACACCTCCACCTGCACCAATGCCTATAATTGGTATGCTTAACTCCGCTGCTACTTGTGTGGCAAGTTTGGCAGGAATTTTTTCGAGCACTATGGCAAAACATCCTGCTTCTTGCAGTAAGTGGGCGTCTTCAATTAATTTTTTGGCCTCCATTTCTTCTTTGGCCCTTACTTCAAATGTTCCAAATTTATATATAGATTGTGGCGTAAGTCCCAAATGCCCCATTACAGGAACGCCCGCAGATAAAACCCTTTTCACGGAATCTATAATTTCCATTCCACCTTCCATCTTTACCGCATGTGCAGCCGCTTCCTTCATTAACCTGATGGCTGTGTTCAATGCTTCTTTCGAATTGCCTTGATAAGAACCAAAAGGCATATCGGCCACTACCAAAGCTCTAGTAACTGCTCGCGTTACCGAGGCTGTATGATATATCATTTGCTCAAGTGTGATAGGCAATGTAGTAGTGTGCCCTGCCATTACATTCGATGCAGAATCGCCCACCAAAATCATATCAATCATGGCATCGTCCAATATCTTGGCAAACGTATAATCGTAGGCCGTAAGCATTGATATTTTTTCGCCACGGTGCTTCATTTCTTGCAGCACATGGGTGGTAACGCGTTTTATTTGTTTGTATTGATTAGTTTCTATCATCATATTAAAGCCTGGCAGGGTTATATATTTTTTGACAGGCTTTTGTTCGATTATTATAATATTATTTAAAGTTCAGCTTATGCCATATAGTCTGCCACAAAGGCTGTTTCTCGAGGGTTGATAGCCATTACGGGGCAACTGCTTGCCCTGTTAACTATTTGCTGAGCATAGCTTCCTAAGAAAAATTCCGATACGCCCTTTTCTTGTTGTGTCATAATCATAATCAAATCAGCATTAATCTCGTCGGCGTAATCCAGAGTTTGTTTTGCATAGTTACCAGATTCATCTAATATTTTGGAAGTGTATTTTACATTCGCTTCATCGAACAATTTTTCTACTTGCACCAATTGTGCATTTACACGGTTAGCTAAAAACTCGTCGTTGGCTTTGAAAGTAGCAATATGTATGGTCGATTTATAATACTTGGCCAAATGTATGGCCCATTCTACTTTTTGTTTGGACTCAATAGTTAAATCTAGGGGAAACACAATATTTTGATAATTGAGTTTATTCGTTTTTTCTTTGATAACTACAACCGGCACATTGGCATAATTGATTACTCTTGCAGCGTTACTTCCAATTATTTTTTCAATTCCACTGGCACCGTGGGTTCCCATAATCACAGAATCACAGCCCAGTTCATCGGCTGTTTCTACAATGGTTTTATATATACGGCCCGTGCGGATATGGGTATAGGCTTTAATACCCATGCTTTCTATTTTAAGTGCAATTCCATTTAGCTTGTTTTGGATACTTTCCTTCACCATCTCAACATAACTGCTTTTAGTGAAAATATTTCCCAATACACTCTCCTCTATTACATGCATTACGGCAATTTCGTTGTTGAAAGTTTTGGCTACTGCGATAGCGTGGTCGAGTGCGTGTCCTGCCACATCAGAGAAATCGGTTGGTACTAAAATAATGTTCTTTTTCTTGTTTTCCATGTTCTGTTTTATTAAATGTTTGCAAATTTCACCACAAAAGTAAGTCAGTTACAAATATATTTGCCCAAATGAGAAATTATATTTCCGAAACCGATTTAATCATCAACCCAAATGGGAGCATTTATCATCTGGGTATAAAACCCAATGATTTGGCCAAAACTGTTATACTTGTTGGAGACCCTGAACGTGTCCCCAAAGTATCAGCTTTTTTTGATCAGATTCATTTTAAACACCGAAACCGAGAACTACATACCCATACAGGTACTTTTGGAAATGAAGCAATATCAGTACTTTCCACAGGTATGGGTACTGATAATATTGATATAGTGATGAACGAGGTAGATGCTTTATTTAATATTGATTTTGAAACGCGGCAGCCAAAAGAAAAAATTACGAAATTGCGGTTTATCCGATTGGGTACCTCTGGTAGTCTACATGCAGATATTTCAATTGACAGCATTTTGGTAAGCGGAGCCGCAGTGGGCTTCGACAGCTTGGCAAATTATTATAAAACTATAGGGCTTTCGTCCGAACACAAAAAATTTCACGAAGATTTGAAAGAAAAATTGGTCGAGATTTTTGAAAATACCCCCACCTATTTTGTGCCGTGCTCCGATGAATTATATAATAGGTTCAGTCCGCATTTTGCAAATGGAATTACGGCCACATGCCCCGGCTTTTATGGCCCACAGGGACGAAGTGTGAGGATAGAGCTTAGCGATTTGGGAAATGGATTGTTGGAATTTTTGCAAAACTACAAATATGGTTCAAAGCGTATCACCAATTTCGAAATGGAAACTGCGGGAATATATTTGATGGCGAATTTGCTAGGCCACCAAGCTATTAGTTTAAATGCGATATTGGCCAATAGGGTAACAAAACAATTTAGCACACAAGCAGATGTAACAATAAACAAAATGGTAGGGCAAGCATTGGCATTATTATTTCCTAACTGACAATTGAGATCCTATGGAGCTCACAAGTTTCGCTTCGCTTAAACTTGCGAGGGCACGTTTAATTGTATATATAGCTGCTACAAGTTATTTTATGATGGTGGTTTATGGATAGAAAAATTAAACAATCAAACTAAAGTTATCCACATCTATTGTATTGTATTGTATTGTATTGTAATGTTACATTTGCTTTTCAATTCATTAAAACATAAAACATAAAACATGAAAAAATTAAAATTCTATTTGATGATTACATGCGTTGTTATCATTAGTGGCTCAAGTCAATTAAAATCAAACTCACAAACAGATTGCGGAACCCCTTATCCAGATCCCCCAACACAAGGCTGGACGGTTTCAGATTTTCAAAATATTAACGATTACCCTCCTAACATACAACCATGCATAGGCGGCTGGCTGCAGAGAATAATTGACTGGTTAGGATTAGGCCAAAAGGGAGGTGGCGGTAATACTCTACCTTATGACTGGTATAATTGCTGGGTTACATTTAGCGTACAAGGAAAAACCTGCCATCCTGGACCAGCTGGAGATGCTGAATCTCTAATAGCAGCTCATTCCTGTGGTATCATTCAACCTTGTTTACCCTAATTTTAAAGTTAGGAATTATAAAGTTAGTTAGTTAAACTTTTAACTAACTAACTTTTTCTTTATATATAAAAGGATTCTAAATCACTATTTTATTATCTTGTTGATGCATATAAATAATATACTATTATTCTTTACGTTATTGCTTTTATCAAACTGTGTTGGTAAAAAAGATTCTATAAAATCGGCACATTCTATTTTAAAGTTGTCTGATACTACATTTATAGGCACTGAGGAATTTACCTACACAATGGATTCTACATTGGGTGTTCATTTATTATGTAAATCACTGCAAAAGATAGCTAAAGGGTTAGATTCAGCCATTATTATTTTTCAAAACACAAAAAATGATTTTATGAAATATTCATTTAATACTCAGAATTATAGAGGCATTTGGAGTGTTTATAAATATGATACCAATTACAATAAGAATTTCAATATATTAAATGATTCATTTTCATCAAAGGAATTCGCAACTTTTTCTTATTATAATCCAGATTCAATTTTACTTCTCAAAAATACTTTATA